>JACCDG010178520.1_pt1 | contig 18508 bp, 16 predicted proteins | sample 7442471 | NCBI WGS metagenome assembly JACCDG01 (sample SAMN15323444, study PRJNA562643) | freshwater metagenome | isolation source: river surface water | place: USA:Blue River Watershed | collected 2017-08-17 | reverse complement strand
TTGCTTTGAGGTTTGGTCCAGTCCAACAACGTTTTTTTAGCAAGGTAAGTTATGAGCGCCAACAACATCGTTCTCAACGTCAATGGCATTGAAGTCATTTACAACCCCGGCATCTTGCTGCTCAAGGGCGTGTCGCTCAATGTGCCCGAGGGCAGCATCGTGTCATTGCTGGGCGGTAACGGCGCTGGCAAAACTACCACCTTGCGGGCGGTTTCCAATCTGCTGCGGGGCGAGCGCGGTGCGGTCACCAAAGGCAGCATTGAGTTGCGCGGCGAACGCATCGAAAACCTGACCCCCGCCGACTTGGTCAAGCGTGGCGTGGTGCAGGTGATGGAAGGTCGTCATTGCTTTGCCCACCTTACTATCGAAGAGAACCTGCTGACGGGCAGTTACACCCGCACCGACAAGGGCGAGATCGCAGCCAACTTGGAGAAGGTCTACACCTATTTCCCTCGCCTGAAAACTCGCCGCACGTCGCAGGCTGCCTACACCTCGGGGGGCGAGCAGCAGATGTGTGCCATTGGGCGCGCGCTGATGTGCAACCCCAGCATGGTGCTGCTCGATGAGCCCTCGATGGGCCTGGCGCCGCAAATCGTGGAAGAGGTGTTCAACATCGTGAAGGACCTCAATGAGAAGGAAAAGGTGACTTTCCTGATTGCCGAACAAAACACCAACATGGCACTGAAATACGCCGACTACGGTTACATCATGGAGTCCGGCCGTATCGTGATGGACGGTGCTGCTGACTACTTGCGCAGCAACGAGGACGTCAAGGAGTTTTACCTGGGCGTGGGTGGGGGTGAGCGCAAGAGCTTCAAGGACGTGAAGAGCTACAAGCGACGCAAGCGCTGGTTGGCCTGATGCGCTCACAGTTGCCTTGACCACTCCTTTGCGTACCGATTTTTCATGAAGCACCTCGATTCACTCGAAACCCGACTGCCGCAAGACCGTGAAGCCGCCTTGATGGCCGCTTTGCCCGTTCAGATCGCGCACGCGCAACAACACAGCGCTGCGTTCGCCGGGATTCTCAGCGGTGTGAACGCAGCAGCCATCACCAGTCGCACGGCCCTGGCGAGCTTGCCCGTGACCCGCAAGCACGAGTTGCTGGAGCGACAGCAGGCCCAGCGTGCCACAGACCCATTCGGAGGCTTTTCCACCATCGGCTGGAAAGGCCTGGTGCGGTCCAGCGGTGCACGCCGCGTCTACCAATCCCCGGGTCCCATCTATGAACCCGAAGGTGCTGGTGCCGATTACTGGCGAGCGGCCCGTGCCATGGCGGCCGCTGGTTTTGAGGCTGGCGACCTGGTGCACAACTGTTTCAGCTACCACCTCACGCCGGGCGCTTGGATCATGGAAAGTGGCGCGCATGCGCTGGGGTGTACGGTCATCCCGGGCGGCGTGGGTAACACCGAGCAACAATTGGCCGCCGTTGCCGATCTTCGTCCGGTGGCGTATTCAGGTACACCCAGTTTTCTGAAGATTTTGATTGAGAAGGCCACTGAGGCGGGGCAACGACTGTCCATCACCAAGGCCATGGTTTCAGGCGAAGCCTGCCCGCCGTCCCTGCGTGACTGGTTCACCCAGCAAGGTGTGGTCGCTTACCAGTGCTATGCCACGGCTGATGTGGGACTGATTGCCTACGAAACGTCAGCCCGCGAAGGCCTGGTCCTGGACGAGGGTGTGATCGTTGAAATCGTGCGTCCCGGCACCGGTGACCCGGTGGCCGAGGGTGAGGTGGGCGAAGTGGTGGTCACCGTCCTCAACCCCGACTACCCTTTGATTCGTTTTGGCACCGGCGACCTGTCGGCCGTGTTGCCAGGCGCGTGTCCGACCGGGCGCACCAACACCCGCATCAAAGGTTGGATGGGGCGGGCTGATCAAACCACCAAGGTACGCGGCATGTTTGTGCACCCGGGGCAGGTCGACCAGGTGGCCAAGCGCTTTCCGGCCGTGCTCAAGGCGCGGCTGGTGGTCACGGGTGAAATGGCCAACGACCAGATGACCATGCGCGTGGAAAGTCGCGAGATCACCCAGGAGTTGCAACGGGCCCTGGCGGATGCTGTGCGCGATGTCACCAAGCTGCGCGCCGAGGTGGAGCTGGTGGTGCCGGGAACCTTGCCCAATGATGGCAAGGTCATCGAGGACGCCCGCAGCTACAAGTGACGTGTCAACCCCGTCAGATCAACCAATTGACGGGTGCTTAGGTAAATTTCCCATTGCCAGCCTTAGGCGGTTGACACTACCATCAACTTCATCAATTGGATAAGGAGGATGTGATGCGTCGATCATGGTCTGCACTGGCTGGGTGTGTTCTGGCACTGGCAGCTTGGCCCATGGCTGCCCAGGCCGCCGATTTCCCCATCAAGGACAAACCCGTTACCCTGATCGTGCCCTTTGCAGCTGGCGGCCCCACGGACCGTGTGGCACGCGACCTGGCCGAGGCCATGCGCAAAAGCCTGGGCGTGAGTGTGGTGGTTGAAAACGCCGCCGGAGGTCCTGGGGGTCTGATTGGCGCGACCAAGGCGGCACGCGCCACTGCAGATGGTCACACCCTGCTGGTGCACCACATCGCCATGGGTATTTTCCCCTCGCTGGTTCGCAACCTGCCGTTCAAGGTGGACAGCGACTTCACCTACTTGGGCATGATCAACGACGTCCCCATGACCCTGATTTCCAAGCCTCAATTGCCCGCCAACAATTACAAGGAATTGGTGGGCTGGGTTCAGGCCAACAAGGGGCGTATCAACCTGGCCAATGCCGGACTGGCTTCGGCCTCGCATTTGTGCGGCATGCTCTGGCAGGCCTCGGTGCAAGTGGACATGACCACCGTGCCCTACAAGGGAACGGCCCCGGCCATGACGGACTTGATTGGTGGCCAGGTGGATCTGATGTGCGACCAAACCACCAACACCACCTCGCAGATCGAAGCCAAGAAGGTCAAGGTGTTTGGGGTGACCACCGTCAAGCGCTTGAACACGCCGGCCTTGAAAGATGTGCCCACCCTGGATGAGTCAGGACAAAAGGGTTTCCAGGTCACGATTTGGCACGGTTTGTATGGCCCCAAGACGCTAGAACCCGACGTCCAAGCCAAAATCAACACCGCCTTGAAAGCGGCACTCAAGGATCCGGAATTCATCAAGAAACAAGAAGGCTTGGGTGCCGTGGTGATTGCCGACAAGCGCGCCGAGCAAGCCGATCATAAAAAATTCGTGATGGACGAAATTGCCCGCTGGACGCCGATCATCAAGGCGGCCGGCGTGTACGCGGATTGAGTCCAGGTGGCTGAAGATGATGCGCCAAGGCCTGGCGCGCTGGTATCCTTCGGCCCATGCCCACTCTACTGATCACCACCCCCGATGGCGCCGAGCACGATGTGTCGGCGCAGCCCGACCGCAGTTTGCTTCAGATTGTGGATGACGCCCGCCTAGACGGCCTGGTGGCCGAATGCGGCGGTAGCTGTGTGTGTGCCACCTGTCACTGCATCGTGCATGAGGACGATGTGTCCCGCGTTGCGCCCCCCGGCGACGATGAAAACCAGATGCTTGACTTCACGGCCACCGACCGTGAGCCTGGCAGTCGTCTGGCCTGCCAGCTCAAGATCGACGCTTCGCATGAAGGACTGCGTGTGCGCATCGCCCAGCGCCAGTTCTGATCGACGACTCAACCTTCGTGGCCGAGTAACTCGAAGGGTCGCTCTGCTTTGACCAGCATCACAGTGCAGGGCGCGTCCATGGCCACCTTGATCGGCACGGTAGCGATCAGGCGTTGTAACTGCAAGCCATGAGTGGCTGCTCCCATCACGATCAAATCCACGGCATTGCCGTGTGCATAGCGCAGCAAGGCGGTGGCCACATCGCCAGACTCGAGCACATGAAATGAGGCCTGATGGTCGCTCAGGTCCAACGGCTGCGCCCAGCGCTGCAGTTGCGCCAACTGTTGCCGGTGCAAGGCGGTTTCACTGCGCGCACTGTCGGTGCTGCTGCTGGCGTTGGGCGACATCACCGTGATCACGGCCAGTCGCGCGCCGGGTCGATTGCCCAGCGAACGCTGGGCGGCTGCGCGAAGAGAATACAAGGTCGCTTCGCTGACATCCTCGTGAGGCATGGCCACCATCACGATGGGCACCTCGCGAATTTGCAGTTGTGCGGGCAAAGCGCTCGGCTGGTAGTGCTGGCCTGCCGCCCACAGCCAGCGCCGCAGTTGCGCCCACCAGCCAACGCCCTGGCGGGCCAGCCCACGGACTTGCACATGTTCCGGGTGACGCAGATCAAAGGCCAGGTGCGCTGCCGAGGGGTAACGGTCTTGCGCCTGTGCCTGCAGGCAGCGCAGGATGACTTCCTGTAGCCAGTCGGGCAGATCGGGGCGATGCTGTTGCGGCGGTGCAGGCTTCATCCACAGACGCTGGCGCAAACCGCCCTGGGTTTGTGGATCGCCAAAGGGCAATTCGCCGGTGGCCAATTCGTAGAGGATGACACCCAGGGCAAAAATATCGCTGCGAGGGTCTCCCCGCACGCCGACCACTTGCTCGGGCGCCATCCAGGTGGGTGACCCCACCGCCTTGCGCAGTTCCTCGGCCAGCAAGTCCGGGTAGTGCGCGTGGCAGGACAAACCAAAGTCGAGCAGCACCACGCGGCCATCCGGGCACAGCAGCAGGTTGGCGGGCTTGAGGTCGAGGTGGCAAACGTTCTGGGCATGCAGGCTTTGCAAGGCCTTGGCGGTGGCCACGCCGATACGGATCAGCTCTTCCACGCGAACAGGCGTGCGCTCGGCCTGCTGGACATCCAACCATTGCTGCAGGCTTTGACCAGGGATATGTTCCATCACCAGATAGGGCAAGTGGAGGAGGTCGCCACTGGCCACCAGGCGCGGCACGTAGGCGCCTTGCAGCACTTGCAGCATCTGCAACTCGACCTCGAAGCTCACGATGTTCTCGGCCCCATCGCCCGCGGTCATGCGGGGCACTTTCATCACCATGGGAAATGGTGAGGGACGCGCGTCTGCGTAAGAGACCTCATACACATGGGCCATTCCGCCCGCGTGCAAGCATTTGCCAATCCGAAAACCGTCCAGCTCGGTGCCAGGGGCCATCAGCTTCATCGTGCTGACTCCAGTCGGCGCGCCAGCGCCTCGTCCAACCCTGCGGCACGCACGGCGTGTGCAGCGGCCACATGGTCGTAGCGTACGCGCCAAAATGTCAGCTGGTGTCGGTCCAGATCCAGCAGGGCGTAGCCAGCCCGCGTATCACCATCGCGAGGTTGACCCACCGATCCCACGGTGGCGATCCAGCGTCGGTGCGCGGGGACCGGGATGGGAACGCCCGGAACCGGTGTGAAGCGCATGAGTTGCCCCCCCTGACCTCGGTAGTACAAGGTCTGGTGGTGTACATGCCCGCCCATCACAAAACGCACCTCGGGATACTGGTCGGTGGCGGCTTGCAGGCTGCGTGCTGCACTGCCCTCGTCTTCCACGTAGCGCCATTGCTCGGGTTCGTTGACACTGGCGTGCACCACCATCACGGATTCAAGGCGCACCGTGAGCGGCAAACTCGCCAACCATTGCCGATCGGCCTCGGACAGGCGTTCATGCGTCCAGCGCGCGGTGAACTCGCCTTGCCGTGACGCTGGCACGGGGGGAGTCACCGCCATCGCATCATGGTTGCCGCGCAGCACCGTCGCGCCCGCCTCGGCCATCCGCTGGCATTGCGCCACCACGGCTTCGGGCTCAGGCCCATAGCCCACCAGGTCACCCAGGAGGGCCCACTGATTCGCGCCTTGGGCTTGGGCGTGTGCCAGGCAGGCCTCCAGGGCACGCGCATTGGCGTGCAGGTCAGAGAGCAGGGCCAGCTTCATGCCGCAACGAGCCTGTGAGGCATAGCGGTGTGACTCAGTAGTGGTACACGCCTTGTCCGGTCTTGCGTCCCAGGCGACCGGCCGCCACCATTTCCTTCAGCAGCGGACAAGGGCGGTACTTGCTGTCGCCAAACTCATGAAGGTAGACCTCCATCACCGCCAGGCACACATCCAGCCCAATCATGTCGGCCAGGGCGAGAGGGCCAATCGGGTGGTTGCAGCCCAGGCGCATGCCCGCGTCGATGTCGTCCGTTGTGGCCAGGCCCTCGGCCAGCACGAAGAACGCCTCGTTGATCATGGGCACGAGGATGCGGTTGACCACGAAGCCCGGTGCGTTCTTGACCGTGATGGGGCTTTTGCCCAGACGCTTGGCCAGGTCGTGCACCGTCTCGTGTGTGGCATCGCTGGTTTGCAGGCCACGGATGATTTCCACCAACGCCATCATGGGCACCGGGTTGAAGAAGTGCATGCCGATGAAGCGGTCGGGGCGCTGAGTGACGGCCGCCAGTTGCGTGATGGAGATGGACGAGGTGTTGGACGCTAAAATGACCGAGTCAGGCAGCACGGCTTCAACCTGCTGCAGGATCTTGATTTTCAGTGCGTGATTTTCGGTGGCGGCTTCGATCACCAGATCGCAGTTAGCGAAAGCTTCGTAGCGGGTGGACGTGGTGATGCGGCCCCAAGCGGCCTGTTTGTCAGCGGCGCTGATCTTGTCCTTGCTCAGCAAACGCTCCAGGCTCTTGTCAATGGTGGCCAGGCCTTTGTCCAGGGCGGCTTGGGCAATATCGACCATCACCACGGTCAGGCCCGAGATGGCGCAGGTTTGGGCGATGCCGTTGCCCATGGTGCCGGCGCCGATGATGCCGATGGATTGAATGCTCATGGAAGTCCTTTCGTTTGCTCTGACGGATAGCGGGAAGTTCTGGTCTGCATCGTACCCAATCTAGCTTGCACCATGCCAACAAATCAGCCCGCCCATTCAGATGACCGCACCGATGCGGGCCGCGAGTTGCCGGGACCGCTGGTGCTGTGCGCTGACGATTACGCGGTGCATGCGCCAGCCAGTGCCGGCATTCTCGAATTGGCTCGTCGCCAGCGTCTGAGTGCCACCAGTGTGATGGTGTTGTCGCCCAGGTGGGCCGAGGACGCCGCCCCGCTGCGCGAACTGCGTGATCAGATCGATGTAGGCCTGCACCTGGACTTCACCAGCCCGATGGCCTGCGACGCGGGCTTTGGGCGGTCTGTGGGCGGCATGATGTGGCGCTCGCTCTGGCCGCTGGGGCAATCACTGCGCCAGCGGTGGCGTGAAGCGATCGAGCAGCAGTGTGATGCGTTTGAACACCACTGGCGTCACGTCCCCGATCATATGGATGGTCACCAGCATGTACAGCAGTTCCCCGGCCTGCGAGACCTGGTGTTGGAGGTCCTCCAGCATCGCTACGGCCATTGCGAACGTCGGGCCTGGTTGCGCGTTTCACGGGTGGGGCAGTCGGATGTGAAGGCGACCATCATTACCCGCTGGGGGGCTCAACTTTGGGCACAACAGTTGAAGGCGGCAGGCTGGCGCGGTCTTGCACCCTTGCGTGGCGCGTATGACTTCACCGGTGGGCGTGACTCGTATGCGCGTCGCATGCGAGGGTGGTTGTCTCAAGCCCACCTGGACGGAGGGATGATCATGTGTCACCCGGCCCAGTCTGTGTACGCCGGGGATGACATCGGTGATGCCCGGGTATGGGAGTACGAGTACTTGTCCTCCGATGCGTTTGCGCACGACCTGAGCGCGACCGGCTTGCAACTGGTCCGAGGCAGCGCACTACACTTGTCGTCATGACCCGAGCCGTTTCGTATGCGCGCGATGCGCTGTGGCTGTGCCTGCCCTGGTTGTTGCTGGTGCTGGTGCTGGCCTGCTTGCGCCCGATGGCCGTTCCCGATGAAGGGCGCTATGGCGAGATCGGTCGCTGGATGTGGATCAGCGGGGACTGGATGGTGCCGCGACTGGATGGCATTCCGTTTTTTCACAAGCCCCCGCTGTTGTACTGGTTGGAGGCGCTGAGTGTGGGCCTGTTGGGCCCTCAAGTTTGGGCCGTTCGTCTGGTGCCCATGCTGCATGCCGCCTTGATGCTGATCGGCTTGTACACCGTGACCCGGCAATGGGCCGGAGAAGCACTGGCACGCCGCGCGGCGTTGATGCTGGGCAGCAGCCTGGCATTTCTGGTGGGGGGGCAGTATGTCAACCATGACATGTTGGTGGCTTGCTGGATCAGCATGGCTATTCTGTGTTTTGGCTGGTCGTTCGCGTCGGGCGAGCGGCCCCATGTGGGTTGGGCGCGCGCCGGGTTCGTGGCGTGTGGCCTGGGCATTCTGAGCAAGGGCCTGATTGGCTTGGCGCTGCCGGGTCTGGTGCTGCTGCTGTGGATCGGCTGGACGCGCCAGTGGGGCAAGATTCTGCGACTGCCGTGGTTCAGTGGGCTGGCCCTTTTTTGCCTGATCACGCTGCCGTGGTTTGCACTGGCGGAGCAACATCACCCGGGCATGCTGGGGTACTTGTTTGGCACGCACCAATTCGGGCGCTTCACCGCCACCACGTTCAACAATGCAAGACCATGGTGGTTTTACGGTGTGGCCGTGCTGGTGCTGTGGGGCATGTGGCTTCCCTGGACGTTGGTGGCCGCTTGGCAAGCGTTTCGACGTCAGTCCCTTGGTGGATTGGAGTCGTTGGGGATGTACTCATCCACGGAGCAAGCCACCAAGCTGCGCAGCCTGGCCTGGATCTGGGTGGTGGCAATTCTGGGATTTTTCTCGATCCCCAACTCCAAACTCCTGGGTTACGCCTTGCCTGTGGTACCGGCTTTGGCGGTGTTGTCGGCGCTGGGCTGGTCGTCCATGCAGGGCTGGCGATGGCAGCGTTGGCTGTGGCGAGGCTTGTTGGTGCTGGGTGTGGTGCTCGCCGTCGGCGCCAATCATGTGGCCGGACAGTTCATTGACAAGTTCAGCAGTCGGGACGTGGCAGCGGCACTCGCTTGTCGGGCAGGTCCTGCTGATCCGGTGTCTGTGTTGGGGGGCTATCCTTATGATTTACCGTTCCTGTCAAGGCGTTCAGCGCCAATGCAGGTGATGCAGGATTGGGCTGGCTTACAGGGCAAGTTGGGAGATGAATGGCGAAGCGAGTTGCTCGACGGGGCTCGCTTTGATGCCCAGGCGGCGGCGGTGCTGGTCCCGCTCTCGACATTGCCGACCCTGGCTGGTGTCCCAGGTCAGTGGTTGGTGGTGGCGCACACGGCCCTGCCCGAATTGGCGCCAGCGCTGGGTGCTTTTGAGCGACGTGTCGAGGGTCGCAACTGGTCCTTGTACCGCAGTCCGGGCACGAGCGAACAAGCCAACTGCTCGCCTTGAGTTACTGCACGCCAAGCGGCGAACTCAGCGCTTGAACGCCCAGAAGCGCCCAAGTACAAACGTCTGAGCAGCGGCCACGATCAGGGCGGCGATCAAGGCGGGTAGAGCGGGCCACCCGAGCCCCCGGTGCAAGAGCATGAACACCCCTTCATTGCACGCAAAACCCGCCAACGCGCTGGCACCAAAGCGCCATAGGCTTTGTAGCACTCCCGTGCCGGTATCCGCGAAGCTGAGCCAGCGATGCCCAACAAAGCTGACCACAAAGGCGACACCAAATCCTGCAGCATTGGAAATTTCTGGCCACAGGCGGGTGACTTGATTGAGCCAGACAAAGACGCCTAAGTGCGTCAAGGCCGCGGCCCCACCGACCAGCAAAAACCATCCTCCGCTGCGTGCCCAATGGGATGCGCTGGGGGACGGCGTGGTGGGCTCGGCGGATCCGTTCACAGTGGCAGGGAGGGTTGCGAGCTGTCCGCCAACCCCTCGGCTTTGGCGACACGGGGTGAGCGTGCGCGTTCACGCGGCTCGGCTTGCGGGTCAGGCAAGCCACGGCCCATGCGTTGGCGAACCCAGTAGGTGGGCCGCTGCTTGACCTCTTCGTAAATGCGCGCCACGTATTCCGCCAGGACGCCGATGGACAACAATTGAATCCCGCTGAAGAACATCAAGCCCACCACGATGGTGGCATAACCCGGCACATTGATGCCCCAAAAAAAATACTCGGCCACCACCCAGGCGCCATACAACATGGCGGCGCTGGCTAGCAACAAGCCAGCCAGCGCGAGCAAGCGCAGCGGCGTGACCGAAAACGCCAGCACACCTGTCAAGGCCAAGGCAAAGCTGCCACGCCAGCCAAAGTGACTGCGCCCATCCTCGCGCGGCAGGGGCTCGTAGTCGATGGCAGTGCTGCGAAATCCCACCCAGGCATACAAGCCCTTCATGAACCGATTGCGCTCGGGTAGGGCCTGAAGGGCTTGCACCACTTGCCGATCCATCAGACGGAAATCGCCCGCGTGGGGCGGAATTTCCACCCGACTGCCCCAGTTGAGCAAGCGATAAAACACGGATGTGAGACCGGCTTGCAGTGGGGACTGGTCTTCCCGGGTGCGACGCACCGCATAGACCACATCATGACCTTCGCGCCACAAGGTCAGCATGCGCTCGACCAGTGCCACCGGGTGCTGCCCATCGGCGTCCATCAGCACCACCACATCACCGCGTGCGGCGTCCAGGCCTGCGGTCAGCGCCGACTCCTTGCCAAAGTTTCGCGACAAATCCAGGCCCACCACCTCTGGGTGTTGCTGGCACAGTGAATCGATCACATGCGCGCTGGCGTCTCGGCTGCCGTCGTTGACGATCACCAACTCAACCTTCGGGCTGAGCATCAACAGTTGCGCCAAAACCTGGGGCACCAGGCGAGCGAGCGTGCCAGCCTCGTTAAAAGCCGGCATCACGCAGGAGATCGAAGGCGTGGCCAAAGAGCGGTCGGTCGAGGGGGACATCCTGTGGCGGCTCCCGAAAAGTGAAGTGCGAATGTCGAAAGAAGGGATGCGAATCTCGTCATGCAGCTTTGCAAGCGACCCTAGGATTTTGACACGACCCTCCAAGCCACTTCTCACCATGACGCACCCATGCCTCCCGTCCTTGGGCGTTGACCCTCACCGATCGATTGAATCCACGGCCGTCCGGGGCCCTTCCCTGGAGGGTCAACATCCGCTCGAGCGGGAGCTCGCCGGCGCCACCCGGCTTCGCCAAACGGTATTGCTCATTGACCTGGTCGAGTCGGTTCGTTTGATGGCCAGCTGTGAGGCCGAGACGGTGCAGCGCTGGTGCGAGTTTGTGGAGTGGGTGCAAGGGCATGTGGCGCGCGTGGGGGGCGGGCAAGTGGTCAAGAGTCTGGGGGATGGTTTGTTACTGATGTTTGACAGCGCCTGCACCGCCTGGCGAGTGGCCTGTGCACTGCATGAGCGCCTGGACTCGATGCAACGTTGGGTGTCGCACGAGCAACGTATGTGGCTGCGCGCCGGGTTGCATTGCGATTGGGTGTACCGCCATGCGCTGGACGTGTTTGGCGCAACCCCCAACCTGGCCGCTCGGCTGGCCAGCCTGGCCGCAGCGGGCGACACGGTGTGTTCGGAGGCGGTGTGGCGCCAGTTGCAGCACTTGCCCGACATCGAGGCGGAGGATTGGGGGCCGTGCTGGCTCAAGCACCTACCGCAATCTGTCCAGGTGTATCGACTGCGATCTGCGCTGCCGTGGTGCGTGGCGTCACCTGCTCCCGCACTGACGTTGCGGGATGAACAAGCCCTGTGCCCGCTCATTGCCTTGGTCAGTGATGGCATCACCCAGCCCGAGGAAGACGCAGGCTTGTTGGCTGACTGGTTGCTGCACGGTTTGTCGGAGCGGCTGGCGCGGGTGGAGGGCTTGCGGGTGATGGACGCCTTGTCCAGTGGTTTGGCGGGGTTGGGTCGTGCTGTCGACCCGTCTGAGGCCCTGCGACGACTCCAGGCGGATGCCGTGTTGCATCTGCGTGGACGGGTGCAATCGGGCCGGCTGACCTTGGAGCTCGAGTGGTGGTCAAGCCCGTTGATGGCCGGTAACTTTTCGGTGGTGTCGCAATACCCGCTGGCCGATGTGTTCCAGCCGGCATCCGAGTTGATGGGCGAGGTCGTTGAGCAAGTGGTTCGGCAAGTATTGCGTCGCTCGGGCTACGCTGGTGCCGGGGTGCCGTTGCACAACCTGGGCAGCCATGCCTTGATGCTCGCGGGTATCGAAGCCCAGCATGGCCCGCAACTCGAGCGTTTCGTGCGGGCACGCGTTTGCTTTGAAGAGTTGGCGCGTCGCCATCCCCGCTTGCCCACGCCCCGCGCCTGGTTGTCTCAGTGGCATGTACTGTCTATCACGCGGGGCTTGTCTGCGCTGACGCCAGTTCTCGTGCACGAGGCCTCGCTGCACGTCAAACAAGCGCTGTCTCACCAACCCGATCACCCCTTGCCGTGGGCGGCTCAGGCGTTTGTCCAGTGCCATCTCGAACGTGATCTCGAGGGCGCCCACGCGTCGGTGATGGAGGCCTTGCGGTTGGCGCCCAGCCAGGCCATGGCTTGGATGTACCGAACCACGATTGAAAGCTTGCTGGGTCGGACCGCCGACGCCTACGCGGCAGGGTTGCGGGCACTGGAGCTCGCACCGCTGGGACCGTTGCGCTACTACCCGTGTTGCCTGGCGGGTCATGCGGCGCTTTTTGATGGACGAACCCAGGAGGCGGTGCGCTGGCTCGAAGAGTCGATAGCGCTCAACCCGAGTCACTCGCCCACCGTGCGAATGCTGGTGGTGGCGTACCACGACCTCGGCCAATGGGACGCTGCACGGCGGGCCCTGGCGAACTTGCGTCGGCTCGAGCCCGGGCTGACGGTGCAAACCTATTTGTCACGGTCTGCCGGTGCATGGACCCACCGCAGACGGTTTGCTGATGCGATGGCTGCCGTGGGCCTGCCACGGTCTTGATCAACGAGCAAGGAGATCTGCATGAAACAACAACCCATTCGATGTCGGGCGCCATTGGGGGCTTGGGCCGGTGGTGGTGGCGGTGGTGGCGGTGGAGGTGGAGGTAGAGGTAGAGGTGGAGGTAGAGGTGGGGGTGGAGGTGGAGGTGGAGGAGGTGTTGGTGGCATCACATCACAGCCCTTGAGCGGCCTCGGTCGCTGGCCGACGCTGGGATTGCCGGTGTCGCTGAGGGACGAGTTTGCACACGCCGAGCAAGTCAACGCCTTGCAACTGGTGCGTGAAGGTGTGATCGACCCCATGGATCTGCGCAGTCGAAAGCCTCCGCTCATATCGTCCGCACAACGCTTGTGGTCTTCCGAGTCCTGGGTGCGACAAGCGCTGGCGGTGCAAGAACTGATGGAACCGCTGTCGTGGTCCAGCCTTCCGTGGGAGACGCACAAGCTTCAAACCCAGTTGCTGGAAACCCAGCAACCCGAGGTCGACACAGCCCAGGAGGTAGGACTGGGGTTTCGTGGGCAAGCACCATTCATTCGTCTGCAACGACCCTCGCTGCAGTTGTTTGAATCCGAGTTACCCCAAGTGCTGGCGTATGCCGATTTGCGCGCCGAGCGCAGCAGTGAAATCCTGAGTCAGATCGATGGGCAGTGGGCACATTGGTGCAGCATTCTGCCGATGAGACCTGACTGCACGCCGCATACCCTGGCCTTGTTGACCACGGCACTGCAATGGGTCATCCCAGTGGAGTTGCGCTTCAAGCACGCCTTGGGATGTCCACGCCCCATCGCATGGTCGCCCCAGGTGCAACCCTGTATCACCACCCCGGGTCATGGCACGTTCCCGATGGGCCACGCCGTGCAGGCGTTTTTGACGGCTGGCATTCTTCAGGCGTTGTGTGGTGCCCAGCCTGACGATGCCTGGGGCGTGCAACTCACTCGTACCGCGTTTCGTATGGCCATCAACCGGGTGGTGGCCGGTGTGCATTTCCCGGTGGATCTGGTGGCGGGTCTGGTCCTAGGGCTCAGCCTGTCTCGTTACCTGTGCAACATGGCAGACCCCAAGGCTCGAGGCGAGCCATGGCCGATGGTGGTCTTTGATCCCGTGCGCTACCAGTCGCTGGGCCCATTGGGCGGCTTGCACTCGGGAGCGGATGTGATGCGAGCATTTCAGGTCTCGCACAGCACGGCCTTTTCAGCCAACGCCGTGTCTCCCGAAGCACTCCAGGCACCCGCTTGGGTCGAGATGTGGCGAGCCGCCGCGCAGGAATGGCAGGAGGTGAACCATGGCGCATGAACACACCATTTTTGAGGCCTTGCAGGCGCGTACCTTGCCTCGCGAGGTGATGCAACTGCCGGATATCGACCTGGCCCTGGTGTGGTTGGATGCCAGTCCATGTCGAGATTTCGAGGACCTGGCGTACTCGGACTGCGTGGGCTTGCTGGTGACCTATGAACTCCGACCGGGGCTTGAACCGGATGTGCTGGAAGACTGGCTGGGCCCTGACGACGTGCTGCAGGAATCATGGACAGGCCGGGGCAGCACATTTGGCACAGCACGTATCTCGCTCGCTACCTGCTCGCGCTGGCTCAGCCCAGCGGGGCGGGCGGTGGTGGCCCGGTTTGAGGCAGCCTTGATGTGGCGTGACCAGCGTGGCAGCCCGAGTGCTGACTCGGTGCTTGCGGCTGGAGATGCCGCGCCAACCACGTGGCGTGCAGATGCCAACGGCGTCACAAAGGCAGTGAACCAAGAGAGCCAGACCCGTATGCTTGAGGATCCCGCATCGCCCCCTGTGTCTGCCGATACAGGGGCCCGATCCGCCAACGACCTGTGGATCGTTGTCGACGATGGATGCCCTTGGGCGCGTTCAGACTTGCGTCTGCCCAATGGCTGCAGTCGTCTTCGGTCGTTGTGGTACCAGCAGGCGCCGGGCACGCCAATTGAGCATTCGCAGGCCTTGCCCCACTCCTGGGCGGGTCGGTATTGGGACACGGCGCGAATGAACGACTGGTTGGCTCGCGCCGGGCATGATCCCGCTGCCGCCTACGCCCGCTGGGGAGACGAACAATTGTTGCGTCGCACGTCTCATGGTGCGCACATCCTGGGGTTACTCTTGGGGCGGGCCGGCGAGGGCCGCCCGCCCTATGAGGTGACCATTGGGCCGGACGCCACCAGCGTGTCATTCCCCGAGAGACCGACCCAGGCTTCGGCGGGACCAGCGGGGCCAGACCTCGTGTTTGTGCAACTGCCACGCGCAGTGCGCTCAACCGTGTCACGGGCAGCCCTCACCCCCTGGGTACTCGAAGGCATTGCGCACGGCCTGCAGCATGCCGCTGGCGCCCGGCGCGCCGTGACCACCCTGAGTCTTGAGTCTTACGACGGCCCGCACGATGGCTCTTCCTTGTTCGAGGCTGGGGTGCAGGCCTTGATCGAGCAGGCCCGCGATCGTCAGCAACTCGAACTGCGCGTGGTCCTGGCAGCGGGCAATGCCCACCAGCGGCAGGTTGCCGCCTACCTGGACTTGGTTCCGGGTCAGACCCATGAGTTGCAATGGGAGGCGGTGCCAGGCTGTGAGCGCGCTGCCTGGCTCGAGCTCTGGTGTCCCGCGGACCAACCGCTGCCTGATTTGCAGGTGGCTGCACCGGGTCAAGAGCCCTCGCAGGCGCTGGGCGCCGGCGAGGTATGGGCCTGGCCCTCTCGTGACACGGCGGTGTGCGTGGTGCTGGTGCCGTCAGCACCGCGCGCGGGAGGGCGCTTGGTGTGGGTGAGGTTGGCACCGACCCAGGTCTTTCAGCCTAGCGAGCCGGCCGCTCCCTGCGGCGTTTGGCGATTGCGTTTCACCTCTCACGTCCCGCTGCGGGTGCACGCTTATCTGGCGCGCGTGTGGCCGGGTCCGGGTGGTAAGCCCGCTGGACGGCAAGGCCGCTTGTGGGTGAGGGCGTCGCAGACCTCGGATTTACAGGGGGCGTTGCTGCCAACCCAGCCAGGCTCGATCAACGGCATGGCGTGCGGGGGACCGGATGTCACCGTGGTGGGAGGCCGCTGGCTGCATGCGCTCTCAACCCCGGCAACCGCTGCAACACCCAGCGGGTTGAAAACGCTGGACGGGGAGAACGACCCATCCGATCAACCTGGCGGCTCAAACGGTTCGCAGACGCCAGTGCCCTACACCGGGTGCGGCCCTGCTCGCGGTGGCTGGCGCGCCCGCGCCCCCGCGGTGGATGTGCTCGCGCCCAGCGAGGACAGTCGCGCTTTGCCCGGCGTTCGTAGCATGGGCCACTTGGAGGCCAGCACGCCTCGCATGGGCGGCACCAGTGTGGCGGTGCCTCTGCATGCCCGAACCCTACTGGGCCCGCAGCAGCCCGAGACACCACCCCCGTAGAATCCCGGCATGCTTCTCGTCCAACAAGAATTGCTCGCCGAACTGGCCCAGGCCCTTGACGGCCTGAGCCCCGGTGCTGCTGCCCGGGCCGCTTTCGAGTCGCCCAAGGTTGCCGCCCATGGTGACTGGGCCATCACGGCTGCCATGCAAATGGCCAAGCCCCTGAAGTCCAATCCCCGACAGCTTGCTGAGCGCTTGCGTGAGGACTTGCTGGCTCGCCCGGGCTTTCAGCGCTGGGTGCAAGACCTGGACATCGCCGGTCCTGGATTTCTCAACCTGCGACTGCGCCCGGTTGCCAAGCAGCAGGTGGTGCACGAGGTGCTGCAGACCCAGCACAACTTTGGTTGCCAGGCTGCACGCCAGGGGCGGGTGCTGGTTGAGTTTGTCTCGGCCAATCCCACCGGTCCCTTGCATGTGGGACATGGTCGTCAGGCAGCCCTGGGCGACGCCATGTGCAACTTGCTGCAAACCCAGGGCTGGTCGGTGCACCGCGAGTTTTATTACAACGACGCGGGTGTGCAGATCGCCACCCTGGCGCACAGCACCCAATTGCGTGCCAAGGGTTTCAAGCCCGGCGATGCCGAGTGGCCCGAGTCGGCCTACAACGGCGACTACATTCAGGACATTGCTAACGATTTCCTGGCGGGCAAGACGGTACAGGCCGATGACCGCAGCTTCACCGCCAATGGCGATGTGAACGATATCGATGCCATCCGGCAGTTTGCCGTCGCCTACCTGCGGCGCGAACAGGACCTGGACTTACAGGCTTTTGAGTTGCGCTTTGACCAGTACTACCTGGAGTCCAGCCTGTACACCGAGGGACGCGTCGAGCGTGCGGTTCAAACTCTGCGCGACAGCGGCTATACCTACGAGCAGGACGGGGCCTTGTGGCTACGATCCACCGACTTTGGCGACGAAAAAGACCGGGTGATGCGCAAGAGCGACGGCACTTACACCTACTTTGTGCCCGACGTGGCCTACCACCTGGCCAAGTGGGAGCGCGGTTTCAGCAAGGTGGTGAACATCCAGGGCACGGATCACCACGGCACCATCGCACGCGTGCGTGCCGGCTTGCAGGCCGTGTCACGCCACACCAGCCTGGGCATCCCCGAGGGCTACCCCGACTATGTGCTGCACACCATGGTTCGGGTGATGCGCGGAGGGCAGGAGGTCAAGATTTCCAAGCGCTCGGGCAGCTACGTGACCTTGCGCGACCTCATCGACTGGACCTCCAAGGACGCCGTCCGTTTCTTCTTGCTCAGCCGCAAACCCGACACCGAATACGTGTTTGATGTGGACCTGGCCTTGGCGCAGAACAATGACAACCCGGTGTACTACGTGCAATATGCCCATGCCCGCATTTGCTCGGTGTTGCAGCGCGAGGGCCTCTTGGGTCAGGATGTGTCCTGGCGCGAGGTGGACCTGACGCCGCTGGACTCGGCACCCGCACAGTCGCTGATGCTGCAACTTGCTCGCTACCCCGGCATGCTCTCGGCAGCAGCCCAGGATTTTGCGCCCCACGATGTCAGCTTTTACCTGCGTGAACTGGCGGCAGCGTACCATAGCTATTATGACGCCGAGCGTATCCTGGTCGAGGACCCGCGGGTCAAGCGGGCCCGACTGGCCCTGGTCGCAGCCACGGCCCAGGTGTTGCACAATGGACTGGCCGTGCTGGGGGTGTCAGCGCCCACCAGCATGTGAGTCGGTGTAAGACCCCACAACATGACAGCTGCTTCTCATCCCTTCTCCACGCATCGTCTGGTTCGCCAACGTGGTGGTACCCTGCTCGGTTTCATTTTTGGCCTCATCGTGGGCTTGTCGGTGGCCCTGGCGGTGGCGATCTACGTGACCAAGGTGCCCATACCGTTCCTCAACAAGGGCGTCCACCGAAGCCCTGACCAGGATGCGGCTGAGGAAAAGAAGAACAAGGACTGGGACCCCAATGCCCCGTTGTATGGCAAAAACCCGGTGAAACCCCCGGAGAAGCCCGCGGGCGACGAGGCGCCTGCCGTGATCCCGCCCCCGTCCAGTACGGCGCCCTCGACCACTGGCGAAGACCCCCTGGGGGATTTGGCGCGCAGCCGCGCTGCCACCGCCGACCCATTCAATTACTACGTTCAAGCCGGCGCGTTCCGATCAGCCGAAGAAGCCGAGGCGCAGCGCGCCAAGCTCGCCTTGCAGGGCCTCGATGCCCGGGTGAGCGAGCGTGAGCAGTCTGGACGCACCGTGTTTCGCGTTCGCATCGGCCCGATGGAGTCGCGCGAGGACGCCGAGCGGGTTCAGCAAAAACTGGCTGCATCCAAGATCGATGCTGCGCTGGTGCGCGTTCAACGTTGATTCTTTCGAGAGGCTTGCATGCAACGTCGCCATTTTTCCCACGCCATGA
>JACCDG011480692.1_pt1 | contig 18514 bp, 27 predicted proteins | sample 7442471 | NCBI WGS metagenome assembly JACCDG01 (sample SAMN15323444, study PRJNA562643) | freshwater metagenome | isolation source: river surface water | place: USA:Blue River Watershed | collected 2017-08-17 | reverse complement strand
CGAGTGCAGCAAATCGGGGTGCTGTACGCACAGATTTTTGAAATAATCAACCGCGTCGGAGAGGTATTGCGCCATTTTACCCGCCGTAGCCTTGGCGAAGGCGGGTCGCCCCCAAGCCCGCAGCGGTGTCGCAAAGTTGGGCGCGGCAGTGAAGCGCGGAAAGGACAGCGATTTGTTGCGGTGGACGGTACACGGTGGACGGCAAAAGGAAAAGCCCCTCGCGGGGCTTACTGGCCGGAGTGCTACCCCGGCTCATGCGTTTAACTCCAAGCCGCACGACAACCCCTCCAAATCGTCAGGACTGAGCGCGGCTTGGAGTTAGTCGGGAATAAAAGGCGTTAACAAAAACGTGTCAACCTTCGCCGATGGATGCTCACGAAGTAGATTATTTACCGTCAATGGCGACGTGGTCATAACCTCAACTTGTGATGTGTCTGTCGTCATTCCATGGTCAACAGCACACGAATTAAAAAAAACTCCACTAATCTTAGGAGCATCCGGGCATGGTGTCGGATATGTACTGATTACAGTGTAAATGATTATGAACAAGAATTTCATTGTGAGAATATTATGGCTCTACAGTTTGTCGCGCTTTATTATATCGCCGATGCCTTTAGCAAGATGTTCGAGTTCGCGGCGGACATCTGGAGGCTTGTTTTCAGCCATTTTTTGAATGGCTCTTTTGTATGTCCATGCCTTGCGCATCCGGCGCACGTAGGGCAGGAAAAAATCTTTCCAAAAAATAATCAGCCCCAACGAGCCGAAAAAAGAGAGAATAATCCAAAATACGACTTCCATGATAGAGTTCATTGTTTTTCAAAATACATCAACCTCCACGCCCGCGCCGCCGTATCCTCCGGCATCTCGCGCACTTTCATATCCTCATCAGTGAGCAGTTCGATGCTCCACACGCGGGGCAAGTTGTTCTCATCGCCGGAGATGTAGAGACTGTCGGCGGTAGCGCGGTAGTTGAATTGTATCCACGACAGCGTCGCGCCGAACCCATTGTGGTATTGCGTCAGGATGCCCGCTTCGTCGAAAACGAACGTCCAGCCCGGCGTAGCGGGATGGCGTTGCTGCCACACCCCCACCACCGAGGGCGGCGGCGGGTCTTGGTCGGTGCAGCGCGACAGCAAAAAGCCGAGCAGTATAAGCAGCGACGCGACGATGAGGTGCCAGCGGGTGAATTGGAAACGGTAGGGTTTCATACCCACAAAAATAAACATTCCCTACAAAACCACAAAACAAAACGTGTCATTCCGAACGGAGTGAGGAATCTGAGTCAGATTCTTCGCTGCGCCCTGAATGACACGTTGTCTCCCTCCCCTCCGGAGAGGGTTGGGGTGCCGCCTACCCGCGCGCCAGCAACAACGAAAGCGCCCAGCCGAGGCCAATAAGTACAAATGCGACAATGCAGCCCATGTCAATAGCCCGCGACGTGACAGTTCCAAATATAGGCCGTCGCGTCGGTGAGGGCCGTCGTGATAGCATTCATCACTACCGTCGAGACCGTCGAGGTCGTGAACACCCGTACCGTGTGCGTGGCACTGTCAGAGTCGCCGTTTGTGCAAGTAGCCACCGTACCCGTTGGGTACGTCACCGGGAGGGTGACGGTGAACAGTACCCCACTGTTCAGTGCGGTCGTGCCGGTCGTCAGCGTCACTTTAAAGTCCGTGCCAGTGCCTGCCAGGGTGACGGTGGGCGAACTGCCCGCAGCTGCGCCAGCCGCCACCGTGGGCGTATTGGGCAGCCCCACGCGGTCGCGGTCGCCTTCGAGGAAATATTGCCCGCGCAGATAGGCAAGGATGTTTGTCACCGTCGTCACGCCGGATATTTTCACAGAGTCGAGCGCGGTAGCGATGAGCAGTTTTTTGGTAGTGCCATGCACCATTTTCACGCTGGTGTCGCTGGTTTTGTACACCAACTGCACCCCGCGTTTTGGTATCCAATAGCGATAGCCATTCGTATGGGTGACGTGCTGATACCATGTCGTCAACTTGGCAGCCTTCGCGCCCCAGTGCGACGCACCTGTGACGGACACCGCCGTCGTGTCGCCAGAGAACAACTGTGAGCCAGTGGCGGCCTCGTACAGCGTCACCGTGCCGGTTTTGTACTTCCAATAAACGTCGTCCAGGTCGTAGAAAGCGCGGGTGGCGCTGCTCGACTGGATGACTTCCAAAGACGTAGGGGTAAGTGCAACAGTTTGTGCCTGCGCGAACGTGGAGGCAAAGCAAATGGAAAAAAGGAGAATCAGATTTTTCATGTTGAAGCGTGTTTGCCCTCCGTCGCCGAGGCTATGGCGGGTTGTGATGATGTCGTTTTAAAAAATGAAGCGGGGCAAAAATGCCGCACTAAATCACCCCCATAAAGGACACGCTCTCCCCCCTCTCCACCGGAGAGGGAGCCGGGGGTGAGGCTTCTCCCCCTCTCCACCGGAGAGGGGGCAGGGGGGTGAGGCTTCACCCCGGCAACGCCGCCCCCCAATCCTTCAGCCGTTCGGCGAACAACATAAACACCGCGTAATCCAGCGCGTCGCTCAGGTCGGTGGCGTGTTCGCGGCGGGGATTGTCGCTGCGTTCGCCCGCTTTGTCTTTTTTGATTTCGCTGTTCAGCCCCCTTTTCTGCTTGGCCCGCGACATGGAGATGTAGGTCTCCTTCGCGTTGTCGCGGTTGATGCGGAAGCGCGGCAGGCGCGGGTGTTTTTCTTCCAACATCCGCTCCCACAGGATATACTTTTCAAAATGGCGCGGGTTCGTGCCGGTGACGGACATCCGCCGCACTTTCCAGCCTTTTTCGAGCAGCCAGGCTTCGGCCTGCTTCGCCTTTGTTAGTTTGGTGTTGCCGGTGGCGTTGTTGCCCGTCGCGTCGTGCATATACCAGATTTCGTTGCGTGTACTTTGGTGCGGCGCGAAGTGGCGATGGAAGGCTTCGAGCACGTCGTCCTGCGTGAGGCCGTCCGCGCCTTTGGCGAAGAAATTCCGCACCGTGCGAAACTCGCCGGGTAACGACTGGCTCACCGTGAGCGAGTTGATGGCCGCGCCGAAGTCCATGCCCAACACGAGCGGCGCGGGCGGCACCACGTCGGCATCGCCGCGACAATCGGCCACCGCGCCGGGCGAAAAATTCAAATCGCCTTTCCATGTGTTGCGGTAAGTGTGCCGCCCCTCATCGAGCAGCGCGTAGAATCCGCCGCGTGTGAATCGCGGGCGGATGTTGAGGTATTCCGCCTCGAAAGTTTCGAGGTCGGTGGCAGTGCGGCGGGCTTCTTCGAGGTAGTCGGGCTTGAGGTTGTGCATATTGCACAGGCAGTTGGCCCGGTGGAACTGGTGAAAATCGGGGTGCAGCATCGCCATCTCTTGCCGCTCGATGAACCACGCGCCTTCCTCCGTGAGCGGCGTACTGCTCGCCTTCAGGCGAAAGTCGAACCATCTTTTATTTCCAAAAGCGCGGATGTTGGAGCCGCGAATGGAGGGGCTACTGTCTTCGTCCATTTTGCGGAGCGACAGCATGGCCGCTTCGTCGGCGAACTCGCCATCGGTGCTCAGTCCGCGCCCCGCGCCCGGCACATCCTGCGAGAGCAGGTGAAAGCCGAATCCCGTCCAGAATGTGATGAAGTTATCGTACTTCAAAGGCGGTTTGTACGGCTCCGGCCAGTTCCATTTCGCCGGTGGCTTGCGCCCGATGAAGTAGTGCAAATCCTTGTGCAGCCCCTGCATTTCCAGCGCATGGATAAACGCTGGAATGACTTCCGTGAGGAATTTCATATAGGTCGGCACCACCCATTGGAACGAGCCACGCGGCATCTCCATAGCGATGCGGCGGGCGAAGGTGGCGAACACGGTGGTTTTGCCGGTGCCGCGCCCCCATTCCAAATCCAACTGCTTCACGCTCGCGGGGATGTGCAGCGCGAGCATTTGGGCGAGGTTGTACTGGATAGGCTGATACGATGCCGCGCTTTGGCTTAGGAGGCTTTGCCAGTCGCCGCCGCCTTTGCGGTGTAGGCGTTCGATTTCGGCGCGGATGAGTTCGGCGGTGGTGGGATATTGTTTGCTCATGCGCCCGCAAAGGTGCGGGCGGGCGGGGAAGGTGGGAAGGACGGGCTATGTAGTGACCGGGTGACTTTGAGTCACCCGGTCACTACGGCGCTAATTTTTAGGGCTTAAAGATAAATTGCGCTGCTCACAATAACGCCCATAAGCCTCCAACAATCCCGACGCAGCGATAAAACGAATGGCCTCGTCGCGGGCATCCATCATTTTTAGAAATTGCAGGGAAAGACGTATGTGGTCTCTGTAGCCAATTTCGAGGAGAAGCAAATCTCGCTCGATAGGCGTGAGTGGCCTGATGTTGACCGGAGGAAGTTCGTTAGTTGTCATAACGAAAAGGTTTATCGGCGCTGCCCGAATGGACAACCCAATCGAAGCCGTGAGGCAAGCGAGTGGCATCCGGGAGCGCCTTTATTTAACCAAGAAAGATTGTCGGGAATCGCCGACTTCGATTGAGTTGTCGGTGCAAAGGTAAACGCATTTGACACGAATGTGCAAATTTATTTCGCGTCGGCGGGCACTTCTTCAAAGTCCACGAAATCGGCGGATTCTCTCACCGGGTGTACCTGCTCAAACAGCGCCGAGGTGTCCACCACCCCACCGCTTTGCGCGAGGAAATTCAGGAGCAGGTTGCGGATAGTCGGGTCTATCACCTCCACGTATGTGCGCTCCTTCATCAGTTTTTCTATGTCCACGCGCTCCGCGTCGTCTTTGTCGAGGCCCACGATGCGGGCGTAGGCATCGGTGGCTCGAATCATCGCGTCGAAGTCTTCCCGTTGCAGCGCCATGTTGTAGGCCTTCAGTATCATCTGCTCGGCGCGGACGCGGTGGGCGGCTTTCGGCACTTCGTCGAGCGGGCCGAACACATGGCGCATATTGCGGATGTCGTTGCGGGCTTGCGAGATGGAAATGCCGAACTGGCTTTGCAGCACGGCGAGGATTTCGCCGTAGGTGCGGCGGTCGAGGAATTGGGCTTTGGCGAAATCCCACCTCCGGCGGATGGCATCTTCGCGCTCGTTGAGGTCGAACGGCTCCTCGGCCTGATACCATGCCCGCACCACATCCACTTCGCCGAGGCCGCGCAGGCGTTCGCGCACAGCCATCTGGCGGCGGGTTTCGGGCGGGAGTGCGGCGATTTCGGAGGAAGTCATGTGTGGTGTTTTTTACCGCAGAGGCGCGGAGACGCGGAGTTTTTTTTCTAAAAACAATTTCTCTGCGTCTCCGCGTCTCTGCGGTGAATACCTACGACAACTCGCTTTCGAGCCGCTCTTTCTCGGCGGTCTTTTCGGCCAGTTCGTTTTCGTATTTATGCTTCTGTTTCAGGTCTTTGGGTTTTTTCAATTTGTTGTTCAACTGGCCGATGCGGGTGCGCAGGCTTTGGAGGCGGCGCATTTTCGCCACGCCGTCGTCACCTCCCTTGCCCGCCTCAGTGGGCGATGCCGCGCCGTGGCCTTTCAGCCGAGCGTATTCTTCATCGAGATTGGGGATAATATCTTCCATGATGGCGGTGGCGTGTTCGGCGCGGGTCGCGTCATCCTGAGCCGTCACCATGAGGGTATGGTGGTGGCTGTGGAGTTTGTGGAGTTCTTTGGCGCGGTCGGAGGTCAACCCCACCCCCGACCCCTCCCCTGAAATGGAGGGGAGCGTAGGATGTGCCGCGTCGTCGTCGCGTCTCCCCTCCATTTCAGGGGAGGGGTCGGGGGTGAGGCTTATTTTCCCCAGCGCATCCGTCAGTTTGCCGAGTTCGTAGGCGTTGGGCTGTTCGCCGGTGTAGGCCACGCGGAGCAGGCGCTCCATGATGGATTTGGTCACGCGGTCGGGGCCGTGCTCGCGGAGGAGCGCCACGCCTGCGGCGAAGTCGGAGCCGCTTTTTTGCCAGTGTTCGAGTGTGTTCATTGTTCCTTTTGTTTTTCGTCAAAAAACTGTTCGATAATGCTAAGTATCGCAGCTGCATCAGACCCGTTACGGATGCCTGTTTCCAATAAGACTTTAGGAGTCGGTGGCCAAAGGTCATCGCTTTGGGCGCGGCGGCACACATAAGCCATAAGCGCATTCATATCTGAATAAGCAGCAATAGCATCATTCAGGATTTGCAGGTCGGTTTTTGTCGCATCGCCCATGAGAGAAGTGTTTGATTGAATTTTTAGAAAAAAACCTCCGCTCCTGCCGGAGCCGAAGCGGAGGGGGACAAAACAAACAAATTTAACTACTCGCCTTTCTTTTCATCGCGGATAGCGGATGCTGCAACGCGAGAGACAACAGCGTCTGACTGTACCCGCTCGATGCCAGCCCAACCTTTTCGCACAAGGCGTTCGGCTTGCTGCTCGGTGAGCGCGGCGAGGTTGATACCGGTCATGTTGAAGGCCGGAAAGTCGAACACAGGCCCGCCGTAAATCGGCATGGTGAATCGGTATTTTTTGGCGGTATCGGCGGGCAATTCGAGGGCTTTGCCGCGCTGTGTGGGAATGACTTTATCTGACATGGTTGAAAAAAAAGATGTGCGGCGACACGCCGTGCCGTCGCTTGTTTTAGGAATTCGGAGTGATGTCTATCGCACCTTCGTAAATCATCGGTCGGCTGGTGTAGGCCGACACGGTGACTGTGATGATGCGCTCGCCCTCTGGCCCTTCGCCGGTTGTGCCTTCGGAGGTTTCCACGAAGGCGGCTTCGTCTTTGCGCCCGATGGGGTGTACTTTCCCTTTTTTGTCGGTGCAAAGCCACGCTGAGGGGATGTTGAGCATCCGTGTGGCGAATTCGAGTTGGGCGGCATCCAGCCCTTGCAGCACGAAAGTGAATTTTTCAAGCCACGATTTCGAGCCTTTTGCCCCTACCGCCGTGATGGTGTAAGAGCCTTTATCTATGAGGATGGGGAAGCTGCGCCAGTAGCCCTTGCCGGTGGCCGCGCCGGTGAAATCCCAGGTATCGGTGGCGCGAACATAGTCGCCTTCCGAGGTGGTGCCCACATAGTCGGGGTCGGCGGTGATTTCGCTCACCGGCACGGTGTAGCCCGTCTGCTTAATACCGGGTGGGTTAGCGTCGCAAGGGACGGCTGTAAGTGCGGATATGTTGCACATGATATGAATGCGTGTTGAGGATGAAAAAAGAGAATGCAGCAGTGACACTTTTGGGGAAAGTGCCACTGCTGTTGGTTACACTTGCTCGTTGACGTACACCTCCTGCGGGTACTCGAATCCGTAGCCGCGATAGATGGTCGCGTAGAGTTCGAGGACGCGGCTCTTGGTTTTGAAAATCATCTGCGGGTACACGGGCGAACCGGCGCGGGAGACCCACACCATGTTGTCGCGCCCGTTGGGCAGAAAGATGATGCGGCCAGAGCCTTCCATCGTCGCGACGGCTTTGAGTTCCACGTTGTAGTCGTCCACCATGATAGTGCGGGGGCTGTTGTTCGTGGAGTAAGGGCCGACTTGTTGGGTGAACTCTGCCCGGTAGTCGCGCATATAGTGGCGGCGCAGCGTTGGCGACATCAGGATTTTGCCGCCTTTGGCGGTAATGTACGACGGGATGCTGTCGAGGAAGAGTTCGACCTTGTCGCGGGCGTTGGATGCCGAAAGCGCCGTCGTGGTGATGACGTTGGCGGGCGGGATAGCCTCGGAAGTGATGCTGTCGGCAATCACTTTTTTGAAACCATCCACGCTGTCCACCGCGTCGCCAGCAGTGCCGGGCGTGGGAGCAGCATAAGAGCCTGTCCACGACACGGTGTTGAGGTCGTCTTGGAATTTTGGCAGGATTTCGCGCTCTACGATAAAGCGCGGGAAAGTCCACTGCATGGGGTCTTTCTCCGGGTCGAAACGGCTCACCATCCAAGAGTTCCACCATTTTTCCAATTGGACTTCGGTGAACTGCAAGTCCATCTTGATAGGACGGACGCGGATGCTGATTTCGTTGTGGGTGACTTCTCCTTTCGGAGTAAAAGTGCCTTGATAAGGCTGGAGCACTTCGGTCGCTTCTGCGTTTTCGACGACGTAGTATTCGCCGGTGCTTTGCCGCTGGGAGATTATGTTCTCCATCTCCAAGCCGAGGCGCGTTTTGGTTTGAATGTCTTGCGAGAACATCCGCGAATGGTCGTTCAGGTGTGCCGCAAGCGCGTCTATAGTGATAGTCATGGCGTGTCTTGATGAATGTTATACAGGGTGATGAAATGAAGTGTGCGGGTCGTGGCTTAGTCGCCGATTACAAAGGAGGCTGGTTCGTTGTTTTTCGCAGCCGCTTCGTAGGCGGCATTCGCTTTTGCGAGGCGGGCTTCGAGTGTATCTTGCCCATCAGCCGTCGGCAAGTCGCCGTCGGGCATACCTGGCTCGGATTTGCTTGCGCCGGGGGTTTTGCCCCAGGCGGCGACTGTGGCGCTCAGTTGTTTCAGTTGCTCGGCCAAATTCGCGTTTGCGGCGAGTGCTGCGTCGAGGTCTTTGCGGAGTTCCGCTGATTCAGGAGCAGCGGCGGTCGGCGCTGGCTCCTGCTCAAGTGTGGCGAGGTGCGCTTTCACTTCTTCGAGTTGGAGCGTGCCAGCCTTGAGGCTGTCTTGAAAATCTTTCAGATTCATGTCGTTGATGTCTGATTGTGATGGTTGTGAATGTTGCCCGCCGAACGACTCCTCGAAGAAGGCGCGAAGCCTTTGCAGGAAGCCTTGCGCTTGCTGCGCTTGCGGGTGATTTTCTTTTTCAAAATAGGCTACCAATTGGCTGTAAGTCATGCCGGCGAGGTTACTCGGCACCTCTGCGGCTTGGTAGTCTTCTTCTTTTTCTGTGATAAGCCCGTCTGCGAGAGCATCGGCGTAGGTGAGCCAGTGGTTGGCGTAGTCGGCGAAATATTTTTCCTGAATAGCTTCTTCTGACAAGCTAGTGCTGGCGGCTATGCCGGAGATGATAGATTGGGAGAATTTATCGAGGACATCGGCACATTCGCGCATTTCTTTTGCGTTGCCCCAGCAGAGGTTGATGGCGGAGTGCAGCATGAGCATCCCGTTTTTTGCCATGTGGCGTTTTTTGCCAGCAAGGAAAATACCTGCCCCCATGCTGGCTGCCACGCCGTCGCACCATGTATGCACATCCACTTTGCTATTTTGTATCGCCGACACAATGGCGGAGCCGTGCATGATTTCGCCGCCATAAGAGTTGATGCGCAGGTGGATGGTGCTGTATTGGGCTGCGAGGCGTTTGAACTCCTTTACAAACTCTATATCGGTCACGCCGGTCATTTTCCAGCGTTGGGTGTCAGCGTCGAAGGAGTACTCTTCGCCGATGTAGCCATAGAGGAACATGGTAGCCTCTTTTGCCCCCTCCTCGCTCAGGATGTTGAAGTATTGTCGCGGTTGTTTTTTCATTTCTATTTTTTTTACCGCAGAGACGCAGAGGAATTTTTTAAAAAAAAACTCTGCGTCTCTGCGCCTCTGCGGTGAATCAAAATACCGGGACGTACCCCGGCGATTTTTGCAATGTCACCCCTGCGAATGTGCATCGGTGGCCACGGGTGTCGCCGCCATCGGCTCCGCTCTCGAAGCGGGACTCGAAGCGGAGGGGTTGTTCGAGGGTGCCGAGCAGCAGCACCGTGCCGGAGCGCGTGATGCGCAGGAGGTAGCGGTGCGGTCGCATGGCGTTCAGTTCGCCGCGCACGGCGGGGCTATCGGCAGGGAGCAGGGCGCTGAGCGAAAGGCGGTAGTAGTCGCCTTGCTCGCTGGATTGTTGCTCCTCGCTCCAAGAGGCCGAGCCGCCCGCGAAAGGGAGACTTAGCCACGCACCGGCGTAGATGTTTTTCTGCTGGTTGTAGGTGATGGCAAGGATGGCCTGCTCCCACTCGGCGGCATCCACGTCGTCCACAGGGACGTACTCGATGGTGCCGGTGCCGGGAAGGGTCACGGTGCCGCAAATGTCTAAGCCGGAGAAACCTGCCAATGCCATGCGGCAAAGGTGCGGGCGGGGGCGGGGGCGAGAAAGGACAGGTCAGGAAAGCAAAAAAAGACCGGGCAGCAAGGGAGAGGGCGCGGGGGATTCGTGGTCGGGGCGCGTTTTCGGGGCGCGTTTTCGGGCGACTTTGCCCCGGTGGGTGCGGAAGCGGTGGTTGGCGCGGATTTCAGAATCCCACTCGCGCAGGTGGCCCACGCCGCTTTTTTCGTGCAGCTGCGCGATGGCTTCCTTGCGGTCGGTGTGGGGGGCGCAGTGGAGGCAGGCTTCTACCCAGATTTCTACTTCCTCTTTCCATTGCTGGTGCAGGAAGTCGTTGAAAAAGTGGGCGATAAGGTCGGCGTATCTGAAAAAGGACTCGTCAATGAAGCCGGGGGCGCACTCGAAGCGGAGGCGTTCGGAGAGGTGCGGGAGGTCGAGCGGCTCGCGCTCGATTTCAAACATGGGTTGGTAAACGATGCGGGCAAACTGGATGAGTTCGCCGAGGAAAGCACAAATAGCCCCTTGCCCAGGGAGGACAAGGGGGGTAGTTTTTTCGGGCAGGTTTTCGCGCCACACGACGAACTGAAGCAAGTCGGGGCGGATGGGTATGTAGCCTCGGATGTGGTTGCGGGGGTGTGCGTGTTGACTGGCTGACATCGGCGGCGGATTGCTTGCGTGAACGAATCCGTCCGCCTTCTCCGCCATTTGGCGGATTGGGCGGATAAAGCGGGGAGCAATCGGATTACAACCCGTTGGCAATGAATGTCAAACGCAATGCCAAAAGGTTTTGAAAAACAGAGTTCTTTGGGAAAAAAAGCCCCGACACCAGTGCGGCGCGGGGCTGAATCGGTATGAAGCGTGTGATGTCAGCCGTTGGCGGGGGCTGATTTCTTTTTCAGGATATTGCCCAAAAGTCCGCTCAGGGGCTTGAGCATCCCGTCGTAAAGAAGCCCGGTGGTGATGAGGAATGTCAGGGCTATTTTCCAGACGCTGGCACCGAACAGGTAAAACGCAAGGCCGAGGACAAGCCCGAACGCTGCGACGCGCCCGTAGGGTTTGAGCCGGTTGAGACCCGGAATGAAGGCGCTGATGTAGCCGAACAGGACGACGAGCATGGAATAAACCGGCTCGATAGTGACCTGAAAGATGTTTTCGGGCGTGAGGGTATTGATTTCAGGGAATTCGACGACATCCTGCGCAGCGAGGCGACAGGCTGAAACAACCACGAAAAGAAGCGGCAAAACGAATAAGCGTTGCAGGTTTTTCAACATGATGAAGTGTGTTTTTGAATGAAAATAGTCACGCCGCAAAGGTGCCCCTATCGGGAAGGCGGGGAAAGGACAGGAGGGAGGCTTTAGTCGTGAGGCTTTAGTCGTGAGTGGTGAGGGCGGCGGGCAAAGAGCAATTCCCAGAGGATGAGGATGCCGCACACGATGGTGGCGGCGGCGATGACGACTCCGGCCATGGCTCCGAGGAGGATGGCGAGGGGTATTGACCAGATATAGTGGAGCGCCTTCACGGGGCGAAGGTGGGGGCTGGCGCGGGGAGGAGAAAGGACAAAAAAAAGTCCCGCCTCGCTTGCGCGCTGCGGAACGGAAATATAACCCCAAAAAACCGGGACGAAGATAGTGGAATTTTATTCTTCGTCCCACCACTGTGTGGAAATTTGCACAGGATAGCGGTGGCCTTTGTCCCAAAGAAGGCAGGCGTGTCCGCCAATTTCAATGGCTTCTGTATCCACGAAGCCTTTTTTTGTAATTAAGAAATGGCCTTTTTCAGACAGTTCCTTGCAGGTGAACCCTTGTGATTGGGCGAGTTGTAGAATGTCGGTTAGTTTCATGGCGAATTGGATTTTGATTGAGCAAAGGCGAGTGTGGAAATCTAACTGCCCCCTGCCGGGCGCTCTGTGGTGAGGGCTTGCAGGTGGCGCAGGAGTTGGAGGCTGGCTACCCAGGCATCGAGCATGGGCGCGTTGGGGGCGGATTCGGGGTCGTCGCGCTCGGCGGCGTGGCGGAAGTTGCCGATGCAGGTCTCGATGGTGAGCGAGAGGTGATGTACGATGGCTCCCGCTTCGCGGTGGCTGCAAAAATGAAGGAGGGCGGCTTGTGCCGGGGTGAGTTTGCTTTCCAAGTGTCGCATAGGAAAAGATATTGAAGGTGAAAAAATCTGGGCGCAGAGTTGCGACACTTCCAACCATGCCGAAGCAAGGAAGGTATCCCTTGCGGGAACCGCGCCCATTTATTTAATTCCGACCTTTTTGCAGTGGTGTTCATCGGCATGATATGTTGAAAGTGTCGCGCTGCAAAGGTAATGGAGTTTAATAATCAGATGCAAGAGGTTAGTTTTTGGCGTGGATGCGCTCGTTGAAGAAGTGGTCGCGAAACATCTCCAGTTGCTGGCGGTTCTTTTTGCCGCGCCGGTAGGAGGACTGGCGCTCGGTGAGTTCGAGGGTTTCGAGTTCGAGGAACGCTTCGTTGTCGCGCAGGAGGTTGACGAGTTCGTTGATGCGGTTGCGACGCAGTGCGGATTCCTTGAGGCTTTGCTCCATTTCCTGATAGTGGCCGAAGAGCATAAAGTCAATGGTCATATAGACCCATACTTCAAAATCAGGACTGAGCCATGCGGCGAATTTGAGGGCTAAAACACGGTGCATCCATGTGCCGGATTTTTGTTTTGAGGTAACTAAATCTTCCTCTTTTTCGACCTTTAAAAAGCCGGAATTCCGGTTATTTAAACAGGCTTTTATGAAGGCGCGAGTCCCATCGTTTTCTAAAAAGTGATTCACTTTAGCATCAAAAATCTTTGCCATCTGCGTGGCATTGACCATGATGTTGGTTCCCGTGGGGTCGAACTCTACGAGTTGGTTGTTGAATTCAAATTTCATTAATTCCATGATATGAGGAGGTTGGTAGGTGACTGGAAAAACATGGTTAATCTGTTTTAGGATGAAAAAGCAGGGGTCTAACTGCCGTTTCCCGACCACCGACCCGCCAGAGGGCGGGCGGCGGCGGGGAACTTGGAGTTAGATTTTAGAAACCACCACCACCACCCTATCCAGTGCCTCTTGCGCGAGTGCGCGGAGGCGCGGGCTGTGGCTGTCGAGGTGGAGGAGGTTGGTGCTGATGTACGTTGCTACGTCCACCACCGACCCGCCGGAGGGCGGGCGGCGGCGGGGAACTTGGAGTTATCTCAAAATGAAAATTTTGCATCTACTTCGTACCAAGGCATATCGGAATACCCTGCAAGTATTTTTAATACGCCTTCTATTTTTGACGCAAAAATTTTTCTGGCAAACTGAACACAGTCTCGCCTTCTCGAAAATTCGATATTGAAACGCTGATAAACGCCCAACCCTTCGTATTGCGCCTCTGTGCCATCGTCCTGAATATCATCTTCATCAATTCCAAGTGCTGAAATAGGTTCAATTACCTCTTTTTGAGGGTCAGCACAAATGATAATCATGTATTGCTTTTCCATGTTTTTTAAATTTAAAGTGTAAGATAACCCTGCATCCCCGCCAACGCTGCCTAAACGTTGCGCAGCGCGGATGCTCCAGTTAGATTTTAGAAACCACCTCCACCACCCTATCCAGAGCCTCTTGCGCGAGTGCGCGGAGGCGGGAGCTGGTGCTGTGGAGGTGGAGGAGGTTGGTGCTGATGTACGTTGCTACGTCCACCACCGACCCGCCGGAGGGCGGGCGGCGGCGGGGAACTTGGAGTTATCTTCAATCAAAACGTGATATAATAAAAACCACCAACAGTATCAACAGAATTAGCGCAAGCCCCCCGTATGCAGGGAGCAGGACGAGCCACCACGACCACGAGATGTATCCGGTCAGTTTTAGTGCAATAAAAAGAATCGTCAGTAATCCAAAAAAGCCAATGCCAGATGATGACGAAGAGGATGAATTAGCCATTTTTTTTTGTTTTTAAAGTGAAAGATAACCCCGCTTTCCCGCCAACGCTGCCTAAACGCGGCTACGTCGTGGATGCCACAGTTAGATTTTAGAAACCACCACCACCACCCTATCCAGTGCCTCTTGCGCGAGTGCGCGGAGGCTGGGGCTGGGGCTGTCGAGGTGGAGGAGGTTGGTTGAGATATATGTTGCTACGTCCACCACTTCCACGCCGGGCGCGAGGGTGATGCTGGCCGGGAGGTGGATGGGTGGACGCATGGCGGCGAATATGTGGATGTGGTCGGGTGTCATGGTGTGGTGGGCTTTTCCGGCGCGGTGGCCGGGGTATATCCCTTAAAGTAGCCGATATAACGCCCGACGGCGACAAAATCGCTTGGGTATTTCGACTGGATAAGGAACTTGTGATGCAGGTGGTCGGAGTCCTGATGTTCAAATTTTATTGACGGTATCAACTTCAGGAAGCCTTTGATGTCAATGACGCGCATCTCTATCGGGAATTCTACGATGTCTTGTATCATGGTGTGGTCTCCTTTTCCGGCGCGGTGGCCGGGTTTGATAGCATATAATCTGGGTTTGAGGGCAGCAAGCGGTAGCAGAGTACGGGGAATCGCCGCTGGTCTCTCGACCGGGCGAAGTCTGCGCCGATGTTGCAGACATTGTTGGCTTGGTCTACGCAGACGATGCGGTCGCGCTGGGTGTATCCTCCGAGCCAGGATTGGGCATGGTTTACCCATTGCTGGAAGTCTTGGAAGACACAGATGAATTCGGCATTGATGGTGACGGTGGTCATGGCGTGGTCTCCTTTTCCGGCGCGGTGGCCGGGGTGAATGGTTTAGAAATCAACTTTGCCTGAGTTGCCGGGGTTGGCGTACCAGTCGTCGCTGGAGGGTTCGGGGGCAGGGGCGATAGTTGTGATGGTGACGGTGACCCTTTTGCACTGGAAGTTAAACTTCCGCTTCCAATAGGGCCAGTTATGCGACGACCCAGACACGAATTTCTTAATGCTTTCGCTCTTGTAAAATGAGAGTGTTGATTCCACGATGTACGGACGGCCTGTCTTGCCGTGTTTTTCTGTGAGGACGCACCACATTTTGAGTTGTCTTGAGAGGGTCATGGTTAGTATTGAAAATTTGTCCAGTGTATGATTTGGCCGACAAGCGGGACGGCAGTTGGCGTATATCCCTGAGGGAAAAACCACCGCTGCATTTCTTCGATGGAGTTGAAGCCGTCGTTGGCGGCGAAAAGGAGCAGTTCTTGTTGGGTTAGCCAACGTTGGTCAACGCCGGGGGTGCCAATGGCAATGGCGATGCCTGTGGGGAAAATGCACACCATCGCGTCTTGCGTGGAGATACAAGTTTCCAATTCTTCTATTCCTGCATTGAACTGAAACCGCTTGGGGGTACGGTTGCCAGTGACCATCTGGATGCTCATGCCTGCGCGCCAGCGATGGCCTTGTCGGAAGGTGTGGATTTTGGGGATTCCGAAGGCTCGCTTAAAAGCCTCGATGTGTGTGTAAAGAATCTTCGCACTAAAGAAGGTTAGTTCGCGGCCTTTTCCCGGCCAGTGGGTGGAGAATCCGAGTGTCATTGTGCGAGTAGTTTGGTGAACTGTTTTGTAGTGACCGGGTGACTTGGAGTCACCCGGTCACTTGGTTTGTGACGATGTTGGGTATGCGTTGCAATAGGTCGCGGGCGGCTTCTACGTCGGCGTGTTTGAGGTCGAGGAACTGTGCGTAGCTCCGGCGGCTCACGAGTTGTTGGAGGATTCGGTGGAATCGGGCGGCTTCGGTGGGGGTGAGTCGGATGGTGATGCGGTCGTCGGGTAGCGGTTCCATGTGTGATGCGGTTTTTATTGAGAAATGTGGTTTTACAGATGTGTATGTGTTGGCACTATTGGCACTATTGGCACTATTGGTCTCAATTGACTGATTATGAGTGTGTTAATTGTGCCAAATGGCTGGCACTTTGGTGGCACTTTGTAACACCGTAAATGTATTGTTGAAATTATTGGCACTCTCTGGCACTTTCTATTCGTTGTAAGTAATTGATTTTTAAACACTTATTATCAATAGTGCCAATAGTGCCAATAGTGCCAACGAAAACGAGAAAATATCTAATAAAGGCGTTCATAGTACCCTTGTCGGAGTTTTACGAATATTCTTTTTTGTACGTCGGAGTCGTTGATGTACCGGAACATGGTGCGTCGTGCTATGTTATGCTTAATGGCAGCATCCTCGATGTCTCGCGTAGGGAGTTCTTGTCCAAGCGGGAGGGATTGATACCACTTTTGTATGTCGCGTGGAAGTTTGTCGGCGGGGGTGGCTCCGCTGATGGCGTTGTGGGCTTTTAAGGCATGGAGAAGAAAATACTCGGTGAGTATTTTGGCTTTTTCTACGTCGTCGGCGAGGATGGTTTGGTCGTCGGAGATGGGGAAGTCTTTGTTGTTTTGGTATTCGCAAGCGTAGCGGGCGCGATTGAGCAGGAGGCTGAACCGCAGGGCGTACGTCTGCATCTTGCTATACACGTTGCGCAGGTACTCGTTGTCGTGCGCGTCCATGCGGTCTTTGAGGATGTTGATGTAGTCGGTGATGAGGTCGTCGGCTTCGGGGCTGAAGTAGATTTCGTGGGGCTGCTCGGCTTCGTCCTCGAAGTTTTCGATGGCGAGTTGGCGCTCAAGCAGTACCTGGATGATGGGGGTGTAGTTTTTGAGCAGGATTTGTTTGGTGTCGCTGCGCTGGTTGCGGCGCTTGAGTTTGATGATGCCGACGCGCTCGGGGTAGCAAAATAGTATTCTTTCCACAAAGCCGTTCTGGGCGCGGCCTCCTTTGCCGAGTTCGTCGAGGACGGATGGCTGGATGGTGCCTACGATGGAGATGCACAGCCACTCGAGGAAGTATTTGCGCTGCATCCGGGTGACGCTGTACGGGCTGCCCGACCAGTTGGAGAGCCAGAACTCGGTCTCGGAGCCGGAGTTGTAGCGGTTGAAGTTTTTGAAGAAGCCGCCGAGTTCGTCCATATAGACGGATATGCCGCGCTTGTTGGTGACGGAGGCTTTGATGAGCGACTCGATGGTGAAGTCGCCGAACAAACATTGTTTGTCGGCGGTGGGGCCGGTGGGCATCTCGCTGTCTGCGAGGTCTTTTAGTAATTTATTATAGTCTTTTATGGCTCTTTTGTTGGCTTGGATGATGGGGTGGAGGGCGAAGAGGAGGGGGTGGGTTTTGGCGGTGCCGGGTGGGGCGACTACGGCGAGGTAGAGGGTGCCGTATTCGTCCCACTGGTACACGACTTTGGTGGTGCGGGCTACTGCGATGGCTATGGCTGTGAGGATGCCGCAGGCGGTGAAGTCCCGGGGGTATGAGAGGTATTTGTGACAATCTTCGATGACGCGCCGGATGCGTTCGGGGAATACATCGAAGGGGAATTCGGGGGCGACGATGGTGTCTGTCTCTCGGAGGTTGGGGTTTGGGGTGTAAGATGCTCCGGGCATGGTGGTGCCGTTGGCGGAGGAGGTTGGGATAAGTTTTTTCAGCGCGTCGAGTGGCATAGATTAGAAGAGTTCCGGATGTTCGAGTTGTAGGTGGAGGATTGACATTTGGCGGCGGTGCTCGCGGTGGCTTTCGGTTTGGTTGGGGTTGGTCATGTTGGGGAAGTATTTCATCCAGCCATGGTCGGCATCTTTGACTTTGGTGGAGAGTTCGCGGTTTTGGCGGATGAGTTCCCCTATCCATTCCTGTAGGTCTTCGACGTATTCGGTGGCGCGGTCGTGGTAGGCGACGAGGCGGATGATGGTGCTTTGGCGGGCTTCGTAGGTGCGGCGCACGTTGTCGGGGAGGTTTCCGATGCCGCCGTTTTTTTCGGCGTATTCCTCGTTGCGCTGCTGCATGGCGGCAAGTTCTTGGAGGCTGGTTTGCCTCGCCTGTTCGTATTGTGCGCGGAGGAAGTCGTTCATGGCTGTTTGTTCAGATTTGGAATGAGTGGGTGCTGGCGGAGCGGGCTATTTGCTGGGCGCGGGTGGTGAGGTAGCCGAGGCCGTCCTCGATGTCGAAGGGGGCTGTGCGACCGGCGGCGCTGACGCGGTCGGCTATTTCTTGTAGGATGGGGCGGAGTTTTTGGTAGTGGCTGTCGCGGGCCTCGATGTGCATTTGGAGCCGCTTGAGTTGTGTGCGCTCTCCGGCTATGACGAGGCGCATCTCCTCGTCGGCTTTCTCTGCGCTGTGGGCAAATTGTTGGTACAAGGGTTTTGCCTCTCGGTACAGTTGTTTGATACTCATCCCTGCGAGCGGGTTTTGGGGTGGCTCGGAGCGGGTGTATCTGCGTGGTGCGCCCATTTTTTTCCTTTTTAGTGGTGGTTAGAGTTAGATTCGGCGGCGGTCGAGGTCGGAGAGGTCGAGTTCGATGTCTTCTTGCAGGTTCTGTATTTGCTGTCGCAACACCCATGCTGGGGGCTGTGGCGCGCGCCCGGCAAGGCGCTGGCGGTGGGTGTCGGCGAGCGCGGCGTATAGTTGCTGGCCTTGCTGGATTTTGGCCGCGATGGTGGCTTCGAGGTCTTCTATGATTTGGGGGTCGTAGTAGCCCGCCTTCGGCAAGGCTTCGGCGGGTGAAGTGGTGTGGTGTGACATGGTGTGTGGGTTAGGATGTGAACTGATGGTCGGT
>JACCDG011116903.1_pt1 | contig 18526 bp, 23 predicted proteins | sample 7442471 | NCBI WGS metagenome assembly JACCDG01 (sample SAMN15323444, study PRJNA562643) | freshwater metagenome | isolation source: river surface water | place: USA:Blue River Watershed | collected 2017-08-17 | reverse complement strand
TATGCGGTTGAAAGCCATCACGGTGAAGTGGAAATGAATACAGTGTTTGGTATTTTGGTTTCTGCGGCTGATGCGATTTCTGCGGCCCGTCCAGGTGCCCGTGCCGAAAGTATGGAAACGTATATCAAGCGATTGGAAAATTTAGAAAAAATTGCCAATTCCTTTAAAGGGGTTGAAAAAACATATGCGCTTCAAGCTGGTCGAGAAATTAGCGTGATTGTCACCCCTGATAAGGTCAGCGATGAGCAAGCAACGACCATTGCCCGCGACATACGTAATAAGATCGAAGAAGAAATGGAATACCCTGGGCATATTAAAGTCATGGTCGTACGCGAAACACGTGCGATTGAAGTAGCAAAGTAATAACAAGCGAGGTTTGTATTAATATTTTGTGTATCGGTGATATTGTAGGAAAACCTGGGCGTGAAATTTTAGCCAAGGTTTTGCCAAGACTTAAAAAAGAACATGCCATTGATTTTGTCATTGCCAATGCCGAGAATGCGTCGGGTGGCGGTGGTTTATTGCCAAAGAACTTTGATGAAATTAAGAATGCTGGTGTGGATGTCATGACATTAGGGGATCACACCTGGGATAAGCCTGACATTAATCTCATTTGGCCCACCACCGATCGTTTGGTGCGTCCTGCCAATTTTCCTGAAGATACACCAGGTCGTGGTTGGACCATTGTCAAAACCCCTCAAGGTGTATCAATTGCGGTAATTAGCTTGTTGGGCCGCACCTTTATGAAGTATAATGTCGATTGTCCCTTTCGATTATGTGAGAAATTATTAAAGACAATTAAGCCTTTGGCGTCGATTGTTATTGTTGATTTTCATGCGGAAACAACCAGCGAAAAGAATGCGTTTGGTTATTTTGCCGACGGAAAAGTCAGTGCAGTATTTGGAACACATACGCATGTGCAAACAGCCGATGAGCGCATTTTACCTCAAGGTACCGCGTATATTACGGATTTAGGCATGACTGGCCCTTATGATTCGGTCATTGGTCAAAATAAAGAAAAGATTATTGCCCGTTTTTGGACAAGCTTGCCACAGAAATTTGAAGTGGCTCAAGATGATCCAAAGTTAAGCGGTATTGTATTAAATATTGACCCCACATCAGGCAAAGCCGTATCGATTAAGCGTATTTTTTGTGGAGACCCTACAAGCGTATAATTAAACGGAGAATTTCGTATGACATGGCAAGGCAATGATCGTCGTAGTTTTCCTCGGGTACTTTATCCGTGTTTAGTTAAAATAAAAACGCTGCAAGGTGAAGAACAAGCGCTTCTGGCCCATACCGAAAATATTGGTGTCGGCGGTATTTGTGTTACGGTTAAAAATGAAATTAAATTATTTGCCGACGTCACGCTTGAAATTGATTTATTAGATTCCGAGGATCATTTTAAAGCGCAAGGACGCGTGGTGTGGACGGTGCGTCGTAAGTCGAATGCAGAACACAAGCCCATGTTTTATGATGTTGGGATTGAATTTAAACAAGTTTCTATCGAAGAAAAGAAAAGGTTACAAACTGTCTTAGAGCAAATGATTAAGAAAGGGGCGAAGTTCCTAAAACCTTATGTCTGATCTATTTAATCAAAATCGTCGTCGATTCCCTCGCATTAAATATGGATGTCAATTAACTGTCTGGCGCACTGATGGTAGTTCGGACGTCTTTTTATGTTCAACGCTCAATATTGGCGTTGGGGGTGTGTGCGTTATTTTAAATAAAGCATTATTGGTCGGCTCTGTCGTCGATATGCGTATTGATTTTACAAATCCTAGCATTCCTTTTAAATGCCGCGGTATTATTGTGCGCTGCATGATTGAAACACATGCACGTGTTGAGGTAGGTATTGAATTTGAAGGTTTAGATGAGGTTAAGAAATCATTCTTAGAAGGTAAAATTTCAGAATTAATTGATAAGGTCGATCATGGAACAAGCTAATCAAATCAAAGTCCGTTTTGCCCCGTCTCCGACGGGGTTTTTGCATATAGGCGGGGCCCGTACGGCATTATTTAATTGGATGTACGCCAAGGCTGTGGGTGGTAAATTTATTTTACGTATTGAAGACACCGATAAAGTCCGCTCGGAAGAGAGATACCTTCAAGAGATCATGGACAGCATGCAGTGGTTAGGGTTAACCTGGGATGAATTTTATAAACAAAGCGATCGCTTTGATCTTTACCGCAAATATGCCGATCAATTAATTGCCGAAGGCAAAGCCTATACTGCCAAGAATCCTGAAGCGCCTGAATCAGGAGAAGCGGTTATCCTTAAGGTTCCTGAAAAAACAATTAAGATGTACGATTTAATCCGTGATGAAATTGTTGTTGATACGAAAGAAATCAAAGATCAAGTTTTGATGAAATCCGACGGTTCTCCGACGTATAGTTTTGCCTGTGTTATTGATGATGCACTCATGGGTGTCACAACCGTTATTCGTGGGGAAGATCATATTTCTAATACGCCTAAACAAATTTTGATTTATGAAGCACTTGGATTTAAGCCGCCGAAGTTTGCGCATTTGCCTTTGATTATGGATCCTGAAGGTGGACGCATGTCTAAACGTACAGGGGCAACCGCGGTGACTGAATACCGTAACATGGGATATTTATCGCAAGCGATTGTGAATTATTTGATGCTCTTAGGGTGGTCGCCGGGTAATAATCAAGAAAAAGTATTGATGGCGAGTGCATTGAAAAACTTCTCCATTAAAAAAATTAATAAAGCAGGCGCTGCATTTTCATTAGAAAAATTGACCTGGCTCAATGGTTTGTACATTAAAGAATTGCCAACCCCTGAGCTTGCTAAATTACTTTTGCCTTTTGTGAAAGCTAAAGGCTGGGTGAAAACCGACGAGATTAGCAAAGATTTTGAGAATGTTGTACATTTGCTGAAGCCTCGCATGAGCACCTTATTAGACTTTATCGATTGGGCCGAGTTTGCCTTTACCGATACCATGACAATAGATGCTCAGGCTAAAGAAGAACATTTAAACAAAGATTTATCCAAAGAATTCAATTTAATTGCCGAGGCATTGGCGAATTTAAGCACATTTGATATCAAGACTTCCGAAGCTGCATTTAAAGAAGTCGTCGAGAAATTAGGTATTAAGTCCGGTGATTTAGTCCACCCTGTACGTGTGGCGCTCACTGGAAAAGCAGTAGGCCCTGGTTTATTTGACACCATGGCTGTATTAGGCAAAGAAAGAACCGTTAAACGGTTACAAGAAGCGTTTAAAAAGTAATTAATCGGAGAAGTCTTATGAAATCAATTTATCACATGTTGGCTATTGGTGCGATAGCCGTTATTTTAACAGGTTGCGAAACAGTAAAGTCAACACTTTCTGGCCCATTCATTGGACTTGAGAAAGACATTAATAATTTTCAAGCAGCAGCGCATCAAACAACTTCTCAAACCGCAGCAGTGACACCAGCACCCGTCGCTAATGCCACGCCTGCTCCACAAGCAACACAGGTGGCTCCTGTTGTTGCCGAGGAAGCTCCGCAAAAATCGGTGAAGAAATCAATTGATGATTTAGATGCGTGGATGCAAAAGAATTGGTGGTAATCAAGAGGGTTAAATAAAAAACCCCCACTCTTATTAAGAGTGGGGGTTTTTTATTGATTCAATTTAATTTAGAAAGTCGCGATTGATTTGACCCCGCCAAAAACATGACGTTCTTGGTTTCCATCGTTAGGATCTTTGAGGTCTCCCATAGGGATATTGTACCCAATGGTAGGAGACACTTTAAAACTCTTTGTGATCGGAATACCTAAGCTTGCGGTTGGGGTAAAGTGCCAGCCCTTACCATTAATCCATTGACTGTCAACATAACCAAAAGTTGTGCCAAGATCGACGGACATGCCATACATTTTCTCTAAGGGGATGCTATGCGCGAGGGAGAGTGAATAGTAATTCCCTTTTCCTGCGTCATCAAAACTGTTTAATCGATAATCTTTTCCATCTTCATAGTCATGAAAGACGCTAAATACAGGTGATAAAAAACCAGCCATGCCAATAGACGCAAAGAATTCTTTGGAGGAGGTATTATATTCAGGAAAATCATACCATGTATGGCCGACAGTGAGTGTGTAGATATCATACGTATAGGCATAGGAAACATAATAATCGCTTTCATCAGATGATAAAAAATCACCATAGCGTTCATCAAATGTATTTTCCATATCAAAACTTGACCAATAGCCTACGGTAAAACCATTGGCAGATAAACTTACCCCTGGTTGTAATACCGCATCACGATCTAAATACTGACCACGCCAGGCATAACGGGTGTAATAATCCATCGTCGCGCTACCCGTTGGTTCAATATTATATTCTTTGAGCAAGCCTCCTAATAAGGTTGGCGTTTCTTCTTCAGCAGGTGCTTCCACAGCAACAGCGGCTGTTGCACTGGGAGCAGCCACTGCTGCAGGGGATGCTTCTTGAGCCACAGATGCTGAAACAGGTGTTACTTCAATCGCTTCGCTTTCATAGGCATCCAATGCTTCATTGGCTGCCAATAATGTTTGGCCAGTTACGGCCGCTAAAGCTAGTGATGAATTGCTTAAGATAAGCAGGGGAGAAATGAAGATGAAACACATGAATGAACGACAAGACATAGGGCGAAACTCCTTAAATGATGATTCTCACAACAATAAAAAACCCCTGGCTCCATAGTATATGGCCAAGGGCGTCTTTACCCTTACAGAAACGGCATCGTTGCCGTCAAGATAGTGTAAGTATGCACTATAAAAGTTCAAAAGTCAACCCCTCCACATCATTTAGGCTGTTTTTTCTATTCTTAATATATACCGGATTAAAGTTAAAATCCAAGGGTGAATTTATTTGTTGATATGGAAAATCTTCTTAAGTGCGTCTTGTATCAGGTGTTAAATCAGGTATAATCAAATCATGAGCAAAGCCTCTCTGGCTTTGCAATCATAATTATATACGAGACACTATGAAAGCATTATTCCGACGTTTTGGTGTGCGTGTCACTGCGACCATTGCGCTATCCATTTTAGCGGTTGTCCTTTTAAGTGATATAGTCATATATCAATTCTCTTACATTTACCAATTTGATGCGACCCGTACACGTTTAAAAGCCATTGCCCAAACCGCTGCATTGATGGTTGATGCAGATAAATTAATGGAAATTCCACTTTATAGGGAAGGGTCAAAGACTGCCGCGTATTCCATGGTTACGGATCAATTAAAACGCATCAAAGCGGCTAATCCTCAAATTAAATTTATTTATATTCTCACTAAAGTTGATCAAAGCAATCAATGGCGATTTTTTGCGGATGCAGATAATGGGGTGACCCGCGGGCGTTGGACATTGCCAGGCGACATGTATGATGCGGGCCGTTTCCCTCAATTATTACAAGGTTTTGATACGCCATCGGCCGATAAGAAAATTGAGACGGATGAATGGGGAAAAACATTGTCGGGGTATGCGCCGATTCGTGATCGCATTGGACGGCCTATTGCCGTGCTCGGTGTCGATATTTCTGCCGAAGACATTTATGTGATCCGCAATAAAGTCCTTGTACGTTCTATTATCATTTTTGTGTTAGGCATTATCATGGCATTCTTAATTGGTTCATTGATTTCCCGTCGTATTGTTGATCCTATTAATGAATTAATTGCAGGCACACGCTATATTGCCCAGGGCAATTTGCATCATAAGGTGTATGTCCCTGGCGATGATGAAATTGCTGAACTTGCCCAGGCATTTAATCAAATGTCAGGCAGTCTTAATGATTCTCGTCGAAAATTGCTTAATTATTTTTATGAAACGGTTAAATCATTAGTTATGGTTTTAGAAATCCGTGACCACTATACCCTTGGTCATTCTGAAGCGGTCGCTGGTTATGCGATTCGCATTGCCCAGCGCATGGGCGTGGATGCGAAGACATTAGATATGTTCCAACGCGTGGCACTCTTGCATGACATTGGCAAAGTCGGTGTGCGCGATAGTGTTTTGCTAAAACCCGATAAGCTTGACGATGAAGAATGGGATGCGATTAAAATCCATCCAGTTTTAGGGGAACAAATCCTTAAGCCTATTTTAAATGATTCCACCATGCTCATGGTTATTCGCAATCACCATGAACGCATCGACGGGAAAGGGTACCCAGATGGCCTTAAGGGCGAACAAATCCCCTTACTAGTTGCTATTACGACGGTGGCAGATAGTTTTGATGCCATGACTTCTACCCGTGCGTATCGCCGGGCTTTATCTGTCGAACAAGCTGTTGAACAATTGGTTAATAATCGCGGCACCCAATTTCACCCCGATGTCGTTGATGTATTTTTACAAATCCTCGTCGAAGATAAAAAGATAGCATTGCCTCCCAAAGTTTAAACAAAGGATTGTGGATGACAACAATCGTTCTTTTGCTTATCTCTAATATATTTATGACATTTGCCTGGTACGGCCATTTGAAATATAAGCATAGTCCTTTATGGATTGTGATTGCAGCCAGCTGGGGCATAGCTTTTTTTGAATATTGTTTTCAAGTCCCAGCTAATCGCATTGGTCATGGCCAATTTGATGCAGCCCAATTGAAAACCATTCAAGAGGTAATTACTCTCGTCGTATTCTGTGCTTTTTCTGTGCTGTATTTGAAGGAAGATTTAAAGTGGAATTATATCGTTGGATTTGGACTGATGATTTTAGCGGTGTTTGTTGTGTTTAAGAAATGGTAGGAACTATTTTTTCTTAATGACTTCTAACACAATGGGAATGACAGAAATCACAACGACACCTAAAACAACCAAAGAAAAGTTCTTTTCAACCCACGGTAAATTGCCAAAAATATAACCTGCCCCAAGACCAATCGTTATCCATAATAAACCACCGACAATATTATAAAGTCCAAAGCGAGCATAAGACATATTGGCTACACCCGCTAAGAATGGGGCAAAGGTCCGTATGATCGGAACAAAACGCGCGAGAACAATCGTCTTATTCCCGTATTTTTCATAAAACTGACTTGTTTTGGTTAGATATTCCGGTTTAATAAAAGCAATTTTCTTTTTTTGCAATATGTTGTCTTTCAGCAATGTCCCGATAAAATAATTACAGGCATCGCCGAGAATAGCAGCTACGGTTAAAAGGACAAAAAGCCCGAATAGATTTAATTCCCCACGGGCAGCAAAAGCCCCTAAGACAAAAAGCAAAGAATCCCCAGGTAAAAAAGGTGTAACCACAAGACCGGTCTCACAAAAGATAATGGCAAATAAAATACCATAGACGGCCAGGCCATAATTGGTAATCAAATAGCTCATATGATGGTCGAGGTGAAGGAAAAAATCGATAAAAGTGTGTAAGATTTCCATGACGCTAGTTTAGGGGAATAGGTGAATTAAGCAAATAAATTTAAAAAAATAAATAATCATTCAGCAATGTTCTTATAATAACCTCATGCCCGATTCTTTAAATAACTCACCCTATGCGAATGACCCTGATGTTAATGCCATGCTTGAGGTGAAGGCAGGGCATACGGAACTTTTTAATCAGATCCTTGATAAACATTATCAAAGGATTTTTCAATTCTGTTACCGTCAATTAAGCGGCCAATCATCCCTTGCCGCGGACATCACCCAAGATGTATTTTTTAGTTTATATCGAATGGCGCCGCGCTATGAACCAAAAGCCAAGGTCACAACATTATTATTTCAAATGGCCCGTAATGCATGTTTAAATCAATTAAGGGAAAAACACGCTTTATCCATTGATGCCTTGCGCGAAACCCCTGAGGGAGAAATGGCCATTCCTCTTGAGGACACCAAAGGGCTTAAACCCGACGAGCAATTGCTGCATGATGAACTAGTCATTCACGTGAAAGCCGCGATTGATGCCTTGCCCGAAGCCCAACGCACAGCAGTTTTATTGCAGCGGTATGAACAGATGTCTTATGTGGACATAGCGCAGGCCATGGATACAACGGAAACGGCTGTAAAGTCTTTATTAAATAGAGCGAAAGAGAATTTAGAAGTCTCTTTAAAGAAATATTTATAAAAAACGGAACTTTTTGCCACCTGCTGTGTTAAACAGAGTGGAGGGGTCTATGGAAGATTCAACACTATGGAATTTATTAGCGAAATACGAAGCGCCTGAGCCTCCGCCTGGGTATAAGGGTGCTTTTTGGGCTAGAGTTATTAAACCAATTGCCAATGCACCAAAGTGGCAATTAAGTCTTGCACGTTCCTTAACAACAGCGTTTGCAGCAGGATTTATGGTTATTGTCATTATTGCGATTCATCAATACCAAGTGGACAGGAGTTTTGCTCAATTGCCCGATGATGAAGTACAAATGATCGCCCATGTTGATTTAGCGACTAACTTGGATTTATTAGAGGATTTTGAAGCGGTTGTGAATTTGGATGTCATTGAGCAAATGGATGAAGAGGCGTAAAGTAAATGAATCGTCTACGATTAGTTGTGCTTGGGTTCTATATCATGACCATGCCTCTTTATGCAGAGGATATCAAGAATGCTGAAGTTATTTCCGACGAGGATATCGAAGTGATTAAAAACATGGCCATGCTTAAGGAAATGAAAATGATCACCGATGAAAATTATAACATTGTTCAACAGAATGATATGGCAGAGAAAGAAACATATGATCAATAAGATAGGCATTGTGATGTTAATGATGAGTTTATGCACAGCACCTTTAGTCATGGCCCAAGATGAGATTACGCCAGAACTTAAAAAAGAATGGCAGAATTTATCTGAATCCCAGAAGGAAGAATTGCGGTTGGCCTATAAAAAATACCGTAACATGGAGCCTAAGGAAAAAGAACAATTCCGTGAACGCTATGCACACTACCAACAATTAACACCTCAACAACGTGCAGAGGTGAAGAAAAATTGGCAGCGTTATCAACAAATGCCGGAATCAAAGCGAAAAAAAATCCGTGAACATTTTACAACGATGACACACTTATCTGTTGAAGAAAAACAACAGATCAAGGCCAATCAAGAGCGCTTTAAGCAACTCCCTCCAGAAGCCCAAGCAAAAATCCGTCATAAAGCCCAGCAATACAATAAAATGCAAGTTAAAGAACGACAAGCACTTAAAGACCAGATTCAAAAGAAAAGAAAATAAAACGGAACTTTGAAGGGGCTTGCGTGTTTAATTGAGTAGAAGCGGCATTATTCATCAACTTTTAAGTAGGAGGACGTATGAATTATTTAATGAGATTAGGGTTAGGAATGATGGTGGGGGTTAGTGTGATGGCAACGCTGAGCTATGCCGAAGAGACGCGCAAGGAGCCGGCCCAGCACCATGGTGAGCATAGGGAAGAGATTAAAGAAAGACAACAGGCTTTAAAAGAAAAATGGCAAGGCATCAAGGAAGAAGGGCAAGCAGCAAGGGAAGAGGAAAAGGCCTTACGCACACAAATGCAACAAGCAGTTGAATCTGGCGATATGGAGAAAGCCAAATCGTTGAGGGAAAAATTGCATGCCATGCATGAGAAAAATATGATGCACATGAAAGAAAAACATGCAGCCATTAATAATGAACGTGAGCAGATTCAGCAAAAAAAGCAACAAAGCAAAGAAGAGTTCATGAAAAATCATCCACAGATGAAAGAGCGCTTAGAAAAATGTAAGCAAGAAGGCAATAAAGAATGTGGTAAAGGTAAAAATCATCCGCATAAAAAAGATAAGCCTACCAGTCATGAGTAAAATGTAAAAACCTGCTTCGTTGATAAAGGCGAAGCAGGTTTTTTACATTAATATTTCTTCATCTATCTTTCATCCTCAGTTAATCTCTCTTTGTCTATACTACACGTAAGAATTAAAACGCTCATCGTTACGTTAAGGAGAGAATATGACAATTCAAACAATTCATTCATCAAGACATTATACCGATCAAGGCGTGCATACTCCATCTAGTGAATGTTATGACATTGCGGGCTATGGCAGGGTTTATGTGTATGAAGATCCAAGTGAAGGAAAATCTTTGCCAGATGGGAGTTTATTATGACAACAGCGCAGCGCGTTTATGCAGAGATTATTCGTAAAGATGAACTACGTCAAAAAATTAGCCAGGTCATTGTTGTGAATATCCTTAATCCAGATTTCTATTATCTCGGCTCTATCCAAGGATCATTGAAGATTCCCTTGGAAGAATTGGCTGAGCGTCTTCACGAATTAGATAAGACGAAAGAAATCATTACATATTGTGCGCACGATGAATGCATCTCATCGAGTCGTGCGGCTGATTTGCTCGTTGAATTAGGTTTTCAGGCCCGCACGTATGAAGGGGGCATTAAAGAATGGAAGACATCGGGGCTTCCGATGGAAGGCTAAACCTTAATGGCGCACAAAACAAAGTCCACCCGAAGGTTCGAGCCCTACGGGCGCGAGGATGTTTGAATGCAAAAGGTGGGTAAAGTCTTCCTTTTGATGACAGTTTTGTTAAAATGTCATCACTTATGAAAGCCATCCGTCAACTTTTCATTCTTCTGCTGATAATAGGTGTTGGATACATTGTGATCCATTACCTGTATCAGCAGTTTTCTTTAAAAGCGATTGTGGAACGTTTATCCGCGGATAGTCGTGCGGCAGAAGTATTGGTCACCGGCATTAATTTTGATGAAGCTACCCAACGCAATTATACGACGATTAAATTTCTTGAATACGATGCCAAGGGCCAAGCCTTAAAGCCAAAATACTTTACATTTCCTGGCCGATTGCTTCAGTTTCAATCTCTCGTCGTGCGTTTTGATGATAAGTATGTGAAAATGGGTGATAGCCTGCGGGGCAAAAGCGTATACTTGTTTTTAAAAGCATTTGCATTAGACGGGCCTAATACCAGAGAGTTTGATATTACGCCTATTAAGAGTGTTCCCGAAGGTTATCAGGTCAGTCGTGTGGCGAGTAAATTTGAAGAACAGTTTTGGAATAATTTTTGGAAATTAGCCTATGATGAAACATATGCCACACACATGGGAGTCAAAAATGTCCAAATCGAAGCCCCCGGTACCATGTTTGTTCCCGGTTATTTATATACAATTACAATTGAACACGACGGAGGATTAAGAATCGATACAAAAATCCTTCCGCCAATTTTACGCGGTGAAACGATCCAATAATTAATTCCGTAGGGGCCGATTTTGTGTCGGCCTTAGATTTGTGTGACACTCGGGAGGACACGAGGTCCTCCCCTACGGAAAGAAATAATTTTTTGCATGTTGCTATAAGAAGAAATACATCCCTGTAGGGGCGGACCTTGTGTCCGCCCGAGTGTTAAACTGTTCTATGTAAGAAGGAGAACGCATGAAATATTTATTGATGTCCATTATGTTGTTATGTGCAGGTACTGCCCACGCCGACGTCGCCATAGCCCACCAAACCATCGAATACACCCAAGGCGACACCACCCTCGAAGGATATTTAGCATACCCCGACGATAAATCAACAGCCGCCAAGCCCGGTGTCATCGTTGTCCATGAATGGATGGGACTCAATGATTATGCCAAATCACGTGCTGACCAATTAGCCCAATTAGGTTACGTAGCTTTTGCCGTCGACATTTACGGCAAAGGGGTGCGTCCAACAACACCCGCAGAAGCAGGGGCGCAAGCAGGTAAATATAAAAGCGATCGCGCTTTATTCCGTGCGCGCCTGTTAGCAGGCTTAGAAGAATTAAAAAAACACAATGTGGATGTGTCGCGTATTGCTGCCATTGGATATTGTTTTGGTGGAACGGGTGTTTTGGAATTAGCACGTAGCGGTGCAGATATTAAAGGGGTTGTGTCATTTCATGGTGGTTTATCGGCGGGTGATGTCCCTGAAGAACCTATTAAAGCCAAAATTCTCGTCTTACACGGAGCAGATGATCCCTTTGTTCCTAAAGCAGAAGTTGAAGGCTTTGAGGATGAAATGGCAACCACAAAAGCTGATTATAAATTTATTGCTTACCCAGGCGCAGTGCATGCGTTTACGAATCCAAATAATAAGGGAGAAATTCCTGGCGCCTTATACAATGCTGACGCTGATGCGAAATCGTGGCAAGAAATGCTAACATTTTTTAAAGAGATTGAGCTGAACCCTTAAGGATGGCATCAAGGGTTTTTAAGGCAGAGGTGACATTGGCATCACTGGGATCAAATTGATGCACCGCGTATAAGTATTTATACGATTGAGGATAATCCTTAACTCTCCAATACAATTCTGCCAAAGACCGATACGAGAAAATAAATTCTGGATTGAGCGCAATTGCTTTTTTGAAATTAACTAAAGCTTCTTCAATGCGTCCTGTATCCCGATAAGTCCCGGCGATATTATGATAGGCAACAGGATTATCAGGCTGCATTTCAATGGCTTTTGTGTACCATATCAAGGCTTTATCGTGAATGCCTTTATCTGCATATTCCATCCCTAAATTATTGATAACCCTGTAGCTTGGCGAATACGTGACGAGCTTTTCGTAAAAACCAATGGCTGTATGCCAATCGGTATTGCGTCGAATGCCAATGATGGCAAAGAAAATTAAATAAGCGATTAATAAGAAGAGGCCAATTTTTTTCATGACCGGCGGCCATTTTAGATTAAACCATAATCCAACGACAACGCTGACTAAGCCAATCATGGGCGCATAAAGAAAATGCTCATAGAGAACAGCATTAATAGGTACAAGCACATTGGAGGCGGGGATAATGGCAATAAAAAACCAACCAATACCAAAGGTGATCCACGGGCGGGTGTTGAAATTCTTAAAAAAGTTCCACAAGAGAGTACCGACGAGAAGACCTCCCCATAACACATCAAATTCAAATAATGATTTTGCCCAAGGCATTTGCCTTTCGACACGAAGCTCATAGGGCATGAATAAAAATCCTGCATATTGGGTCACGGCTTTAAAAAAGGTGAGAATGCGCAAGAAAATATTCGAGGTGAATTCATTGGTTTCATTATAGAAATTGAAACTATTGGAAAAATTAAGTACAGTCGCGCGTAAGAGTACGTAAATAATCGCAATGCCAATTAATGGCCATGTGGTTTGAAGCACGTTGAGCGCACGTTTAACAAAGGAGTTGTCTTTTTGCAGCACAATAAAATCCATGAAGGGCAATAAAGCGCATAAGACAAATCCTGTTTCTTTTGACATTACAGCGAGGGGAAACATCAGTAAACTGGCATAATAACTACGGCTAAGGAGAGGATGTCGGCCTTGTTGACGAAAACGGGCATAGGCGATTAAACTTAAAAGTAGGCAAATGGTTGCTAAGGAATCCCCAAAGCTGTTGACATAGACAACGGCTTCATTGTGAGTGGGGTGAACAATAAAAATCAGAGCGATGATAAATGCGCAGAGGCGTTGATTAAAAAGGCGGCAGAATAATGTGTAGACGAGCATGCCGGCGAAAATGTGTCCCATGATACTGATAAAATGCCACCCATACACCCAATCTTTAAACCATTGCCATTCGAGGGTAAACACCCCAAGCAAGGCAGGCCGCCAATAATTACTGACAAAATAATTACCTGCGACCATGTTTTCTTTAAACCACAATGGCCAGAAGCTTAAGTCCTTGATGTAGCGATTTTTTAAAATAAAATCATCATCATCCCAGAACATTTCATTGCCCATGCAATTGGCATAAATAATCCAACCCGCAATGAGCAAAAGGCCTAAGGCGATTAAGTTAAAGCGTTTATTCTGAGGGTTAAACCAGCGAGAAATCATTTGCAAGAATTATATCGCATGCATAGCAGAAATTTGCTACTATTTGAAAATAAATAACATAACATCTATATTTCTAACCAAAGGCCTAATCTATGAAGTTGCACGAGTATCAGGGACGCGATCTTTTTGTCCAGTATGAAATTCCAACAGCCAATGGCGGTGTTGCCGACACGACAGAGCAAGCCGTAAACTTAGCCAAGCAATATGGCTATCCTGTTGTCATTAAAGCCCAAGTTCTCGTCGGAGGGCGTGGTAAAGCGGGTGGTGTTAAAGTTGTGAATGATGAAGCAACTTTACGCAGTGAATTTAATCGCATCAAAGGTTTAGATATCAAAGGCTATACCGTTGAACGTTTACTTGTGGCTCGTGCCATTGATATTAAAAAAGAATATTACTTAGCAGTGACCATCGATAATATCAAAGGCGATGTTGTGATTATTGCCAGTGCGGATGGTGGTGTTGATATTGAAGAAACAGCGAAAACCAATCCTGAAAAAATCCTCAAATATTATATGGGTGGTGTGAAAACCCTCGACGATAGCCGTTGGGTTCCTTTTGTGGCTCAACTATTCACGGATTTGCGTTTGCAAAAGAGCGCGACATCTATTACTGAAAAATTAGTGAAATTATTCTTCGAGAAAGACTGCGCTTTAGCGGAAATCAATCCTTTTGTCATTAATGGCGAAGGCAATTTGATGGCGGCGGATGCGAAAGTTGTTATCGATGATAATGCCTTATACCGTCAAGATGCGGTTGCAGCATTACGTGATATGAAATATGAAGATGCGGATGAATTGGAAGCAAAAGATAAGGGTTTAAGTTTTGTGAAGTTGGATGGTAATGTTGGTTGTATTGTCAATGGTGCTGGTTTAGCGATGGGCACCATGGATGCGGTAAATCTTTTAGGTGGCAAACCTGCGAACTTCCTCGACGTGGGTGGGTCTTCCAATCCAGAAAAAGTCCTCAATGCATTAAAAATCATTTTGAGAAATAAAGAAATCAAAGTTATTTTGATCAATATTTTCGGCGGTATTACCCGTTGCGATGATATTGCCAAAGGGATATTAACAGCCTTAGCTCAAATTCAAATGCCCGTTCCATTAGTCATACGTTTAACTGGAACGAATGAGGCATTAGCGAAGCAAATGTTGTCCGAAAAGGGCATTACAACCTATTCATCCATGCGCCAAGCTGTGAGTGAAGCTGTCGCTAAATCTAAATAAAGAGGGCTTATGAGTATCTTAATTAATGAAAATACAAAAGTCATCGTGCAAGGGATTACCGGACGTGACGGATCATTTCATGCCAAACAAATGAAAGAATATGGAACCCAAGTCGTCGGTGGTGTGACCCCAGGTAAAGGCGGTCAAGACGTTGAAGGGATTCCCGTTTTTAATTCTGTGAAAGAAGCTAAGCAAGCAACTGGTTGCAATGCCGCTGTTATTTATGTACCAGCTAAATTTGCCAAAGAAGCCATGCTTGAAGATATTGCCAATGGCATTGAATTGATCATTTGTATTACCGAAGGTATTCCTGTCGTCGACATGGTCGAAGTAAAACGTGAATTGAATAAAAGCAAATGCCGTTTGATTGGACCCAATTGCCCAGGTTTAATCTCACCTGGTAAAAGTAAAATTGGGATTATGCCCGGACACATTCATAAGCCAGGTAATATTGGTGTTGTGTCTCGTTCAGGAACATTGACGTATGAAGTTGTTTATAATTTAACCGCGAATAATATGGGCCAAAGCTCTTGCGTTGGTTTAGGCGGCGATCCCATTATCGGTACACGTTTCGTCGATGTGTTGAAATTATTCCAAGATGATCCAGATACACACGGCATTGTCATGGTTGGTGAAATCGGTGGTGGCGATGAACAATTAGCCGCTGACTTTATCAAAAGCTATGTCAAAAAACCCGTTGTCTGTTTTATCGCTGGCCGTACTGCTCCTGCTGGAAAACGCATGGGCCATGCGGGTGCGATTATTTCCTCCGGCGATTCCACTGCGGAAGCGAAGCGTCAAATTTTAACCGATGCCGGTGCAACCGTTATCGATTTCCCAGATGAAATTCCACAAGTCTTAGCTGCCAAAATGAAGCACGCTGGAGTTGGTGTTTAAGAGAAATTGAGATAAAACAGGAACGTCCACCAAATTTCTAGATGAAATTGGTGGACGTTCCTGTTTTCGGTATGTTAATCTCACATTATATGAAAAAGCCAAAACCCATCAAAAATATTTTTATTTCCGCGATTCATCAAAACGCCGGTAAAACCACAATCTCCCTCGGGTTATTCAAAAATTTTCAAGCCCGTAAACTCAAAACAACTTTCATGAAACCTGTTGGCCAGGAAACGATCAATTACGAAGACAAGGCCATTGATAAAGATACGTATTTGATGGGCGAAGTGTATCATTGTAAGAAATATATCAAAGACATGAGCCCCATTACCGTCGGGCGTGGGTATACCGAGAAATACATTCTCAATCCTCAAAAAGAAGAACTTGAACGGCAAATCCGTAAATCATTTAATACCTTAGTTAAAGGTAAAGATGCCATTATCGTCGAGGGAACAGGGCATGCAGGCGTAGGCTCTGTTATCGACTGTTCCAATGCAGATGTGGCGGCGATGCTGGGGTCTAAAGTTATTATTGTGTCTCAAGGTGGGATCGGACGCGCCATCGACGAGATTATGCTCAATAAAGCCTTGTTTGACATGCGTCAAGTTGAAGTGTTAGGGGTTATTATTAATAAAGTATTGCCCGATAAAATTGATAAGATCAAAGATATTGTCGCTAAAGGTCTTGAACGCAAAGGCATTCGTCTTTTGGGTGTTATCCCTGAGAAAGAATTATTGAGTGCGCCTACCGTCGAGCAAATTAAAGAACGCCTTGATCTTAAAGTGTTTTCTGGCCAAGAAAATCTACAAACACGCGTCTATGATGCCATTGTCGCCGCCATGGAACCTTATAATATGATCGGTCATTTGCGCGATGGGGCTTTAGTCATTACATCGGGTGACCGTGTTGATAATATGTTAGTGGCGGTATCGTCGTACTTATTGCAAAAAGGCCGTAATGTGAAAGTGGCGGGATTGATTCTTACGGGTGGTTTAACACCTGATTCTAAAATCGCAGGTTTATTAAAAGACAGCCGCATCCCTGTTTTATATTCGGAAGCTGATACATATACCATCGCCGCGGCGATTGAGAATATGACTCCTAAAATCCAAAAGACCGACCGAGACAAGATTCTAGAAGCGCATCGTTTGGTCAAAGATTATGTGGATGTCGAGGCGATTTTAGCAAATTCTTAAATTTATGGTATACTCTTAAGATCCTATGGCAAACAATTCCCGACAAAATAAAATCGTTTTATCCACCGACGAAGAATTGCGTATTTTACGTTCCATCGTTGATATTGCTTCCTCTGAACTCGATTTAGATTTAATCCTGCATGAAGTGGTCAAAACGGTCAATGACATGACCCAAGCTGACTCGGTCTTTATCTATTTATTCGATGAGCGCAAAGAAAACTTGGTGCTCATGGCCTCGAAAACGGCTCATAAAAAAGAATTAGGCCGCGTTGTGCTGAAAGTCGGTGAAGGGATTACGGGGTGGGTTGCCCGTGAGAATGAAACGGTTGCGATTGATAAATCAGCCTATAAAGACCCACGTTTTAAAAGTTTTGATGTTCTCCCCGAAGATCGTTTCGAAGCCTTCTTGTCTGTTCCTGTTATTTATAAGGGCAAAGCCATTGGCGTTATCAATGTGCAGCATAAACGCCAGCATGAATATTCATTTAATACCGTCAATCTCATTGAAGTGATTGCTAAGCAAGTTGGTGGTGTTATCGAGCATGCGCGCCTCTTTGCTGAAACAAATACCAAAGCGATTCAATTCGATTCTTTAGTTAAAGTTAGCCAATCCATTACATCTCAAGGTTATTTGACGGAAATTCTTAATCTTATCGTCGTGGTGACAGCTGAGATGTTGAATTCTAAAATTTGTTCGATCATGCTCTTAGATGAGAAATCTCATGAATTAACCATTGTTGCAACCCAGTCTTTAAGTGATGAATATAAAAAGAAGCCGAATGTGAAAGTGGATAATAGTATTACTGGCGAAGCCTTAAAGACAAAGAAATCTGTGCAAGTTGCGGATGTGCGTCAGGATCCTAAATATGCGTACCGGGATTTGGCGGTTAAAGAAGGTTTAATATCGATGTTGGCGGTTCCTATGATTGTCAAGGACAAGGCTGTTGGCGTTATTAATGTGTATACACCGAAAGCACATAAATTTACCCAAGAAGAAAGCAATGTATTGCAAATGGTGGCGAATCAGGCAGCTGTTGCGGTTGAAAATACCAAGCTCATGGAAGAAGCCATGAAAGCTAAAGAGGCGCTTGAAACCCGTAAGATCATTGAACGTGCTAAGGGTATGCTCATGAAAATGAATAATCTCTCTGAAGACGCCGCTTATAAGCTTATTCACAAGAAAGCTATGGATACGTGTAAGTCGATGAAAGATATTGCTGAATCCATTTTATTGCTAGCGGATCTTAGAAATTAATTTATTTTTTGATATAGGCATAAGTTATTTATTTTCATGTATTTAGGGAATTATCATCTGCTGGCGAAACCGTTTCCCCTGTGGTATTCTTACCTTGTCATTCAATTCTATCTAATAGTCATTTTAAGGGCCTTATTTCATGCTAAAAAAACTCTTATGCATTACGTTGATAGCGTGTTTTTTTACCACATCCATCTCTGTCATTCCCGCGAAAGCGGGAATCTTACTTCCTGAACC
>JACCDG011378308.1_pt1 | contig 18528 bp, 14 predicted proteins | sample 7442471 | NCBI WGS metagenome assembly JACCDG01 (sample SAMN15323444, study PRJNA562643) | freshwater metagenome | isolation source: river surface water | place: USA:Blue River Watershed | collected 2017-08-17 | reverse complement strand
CTCAATGTACTCACGTTGATCACTCCTGCCACCCTGCACAAAAAATAAGCAGGGTAGCTTGTGGGGTGGCTCAAATTTCAACGTGTAAAGCTCCGAAACTGGCTCAATTTTGGTTGTGATTCAACAGGGTATGGATGTCATGGAACGCAACAAAATGTTCCAAAAAGAAAAAACCGCACACGTCAGAGACGTGTGCGGTTTTTTGATTTGGTGCTGTGTGGCTGCCTAGCTTAACCACTGTGAATTCAACCAGTGTCCGGGGATTCTGGTGTTATCGAAAGAGGAAGTAAACGGAGTAATTGGTGACCAGTAGCTGCCAATTATGCAATCGACTAATTTAATTAGATAGCACTCCTTCGGGATACCGCTAGCTTTGAGACGTTGCCAGAAGTTTCCACGTCATTTCTGCATCAACTTACGCCAGCGGGTGACACGCCTGAGGATGGAAGGATGGAGTTCTGATATTTGGCCCGTGCCGCCTGGGCCTTCTGTACCCCTCTCGCGAATAGCGCCTCTGCATCAGGGAGAACCAGAGTTCGCTTCAACGCGTCCTCAAGAGATTCTCTGGTCACCACTACGATGCCCAATTTTTCGGCCTGCTCAAGATCTGCCTTGACCTCTTCTATTGATTTGGAGGTAACCATCACCGGCAACACATGAAGGTGCCTATTGCCAGAAGCCTCTAGGCGCCGCCTCAATGCTTCAGTCCGATCAACCAGAAGCGCCAGCTTATTTTCCGCCTTCAGCAAGCCAGTCGTACATTCGATTGCAGCAAAATTTCCGCGCGGGGTTGTCGCAATCAAATCCGGCGCATTTTGGGTCTTTTCGGTTCCCCCAAGATGCGCCACACTGAAGCCAAGCATCCAGAGCAGCCAGGATACGCCCGCCTCCAAATCTCGGGCATCACGCCCCTTGCCCTGGGATTTGGCAAGAAAATCGCGAAGCACCTCTAGCTTGTCATCGAATGCCTCGTATACCGACCGCTGCGGATTTTGAAGGGTTGACGGATCTGATAGCCAAGCCTGATGTTGAGCAGCTCCCGCATAGCTGGCAATGCAATGCAACACCGCTGCTGGTGGGATATCGATAGTGGCTGTTCCTTGTAAAAGGACATCACGCGTCCCCCATTGCATTGCGGTTCCGGCTATTGTGGCGCGTTGAACAACTCGCCCCTGACTGAAAACGCGATATCCCAGCGTCACCTTGTCAGAACTCAGTCCGTCAGCTAGCAGTACAACAGGATGTGCTTTGGTTCCGATGACTGTCGACGTGAGGTCAACAACGGCCACGTTATATGCAACAACTTCTAGGTTACTAGCATCACCATGCAATGCACCAAGACGGTATTCAGCCAATAGCTCTGCGACGCTGTCATATGGCGTCATTGCTGCTTTGACCTCCCAATCAAAGTGCGGTTGGCGCGCGTACTCAGTCCGGCGAGCTCCTGTCAATGTCAGTACATCTACGCGGTTGCCGTTTTGCAGTCCTTCTGGATGAAATGGCAAATGGTAGGTCGAATAGCTTCCACCGTCGGCAGGAGGGAACATCAATTCACCGGCTGGGCACATGAGCTTGCCATCGGTGAACATCCTAACCACACCCTGTGCATCTGCCTTCAGATCTGAAATGAGAAAGTGCCCAGCACGAATGTTCTCCGTCTCAAAATTCGTGAAAGGTAGATCAGACGGAACGGTGTTCAAAAATAGCCTTGCTTGCAACAAGACAAAAACGCCAGCGTGCCTTACAGCAAAGTAGCTGATGCTGGAAAATTTCCCGTAGGCCACTTCCCATTGAAGGATTCCAGAAAAGAATGCGTCAATAGTTTTCTGGTCGTGATCCGTAAGACGCATAACTATTTGGCTTTATTAGGTATTTCAAGCATTCGGTGATCCACACTGATTTCAGGCATCGCCGTCACCCAGATGCACCTCCAACCAGCGCTGCCCAAGGATGGTCAAACGGTAACGCTGACTCCGGCTGTTGGGCTTGTCAGGCAGGGTCATTTCGATGACACCCTGTTCCAAAGCTGGTGCCAAATAGGTCTTGCGGAAATGCTCCCGGTCGGCCAGCCCCAGAGCATCCTGAATGGCCTGCCTGGTCATTTCACCTTCTATCCGCGACAGCAGCATTCCTACTTGCGGGGTGACTTGCGGGGTGACTTGCGGGGTGACTTGCGGGGAATCCCCTGGAGGTACAAGCGCCAACGGATGCCGAGGCAAACGGATCACGAACGAAAGACGGTCGTCGTCTGTCTCAAATAGCGGCGCGGGTGACCCGTTGGCCGCCATTTCCTTCAGAATTTTCGGGATACCGGTAGACCGACCTTCGGTCATCTCCAGCTCTTTCAGGAACTCCCCGATCCGTCGGTTACGGTAGCGCCGGCTGACCGCACGTCCAGTCTGAAAATCCTCCATTCGAATCGACCGATCCGGGCCGGGGAAGCTCAGGATGACCAGTTCTTCGTTGCTGATGCGCACCTCGATGGGCTCGCGCTCTTCATAAGACCGGTGATACACCGCGTTGACCAAAGCTTCTTCGATGGCTGCGTAGGGGAAGTTCCAGACCCGCGTGGCCTCGGCGCGGTCGGGATGCTTGATGACGGTCTCGCGCAAGAAGTTGCGCTGGATGTAGCTCAAGGCCTCGCGTGTCATCCGCGCCAGCGGGCCCTTGAAGATCTTTTCCTCGAAGCGATCACCGCCCGCTCCTTCGGGAAACCAGACCACGTCGATTTGCACGCCCGGGAAGAAACGCTCTGGTGTTTCATTGAAAAACAGCAGGCCCACGTTCTTGGGCCACGGTGATTCGGTGGGTCCGCCCGCCACATTCATCTGCCGGGCCAAGGCCTCGACCGACAGCCCGGGCGCATGCTCTGCCAGCGTGCTGCCCACCTCCTGCAAAAATGCCTGCATCAGGGGTTTGGACAGATCATCGATCCGTGCCGACTGGTTGTAGCGGTCGTCAAACGGAACCTTAGCCGCCAAGCTCAACAAGTCCCGCTCGGCCTCTCCCTTGGCCTCGACCGTGCTGCTGTAGCGCCGGATGTAATAGCGCCACGTCTTTTTGTTGGCGGTGACGGATTCCGGGGCTTTGTATGGCCGATTCTGGCCACCCGGCGCCCACAGCACGATCAGCTTGCGCCCCTCGACTTCCTCGATGTTCAATACCGGGAAGTACTGCGGCTGGATCAGCTGGCAGTGGGCCAGCAATTCCTGCTGAATCTTGTCCAGTTGGTTGTCCGCCAATCCCACGGGTGGGAACACCGGCTGGCCGTTGGCGTCGCAATCCTGCCCGATCACAACATAACCGCCGCCGAGGTTTTCGAAGTCGTTGGCAAAGGCGCACAGGGTGCGGATGATCACGTCCGGATTCCACCCGGTTTTGTACTCGATGCGCTCGCCCTCAACGGTGCGCTGCCGCAGCAGATCATTGAGGTTGATGGGGAGTTTGCTCATATCAGGGCCACATCCGCTTTCGCATCACGTACTGCCTGTCCGCCCAGGCAAACTGGAAAAACTCCTTCATATCAGGTACGTCAGGCATACCCGACCGGCCAGCAGGGCTGGCTTTCCAAGCACTGTCACACAGCGAGTCGATCACTTCGCGCAGTGCGGCGATCAATGTCACCAGTGCGTAGACAGCGTGCTTGGCGGCCGTATCGAGTTCGGAGGCGCGAACGTGCAACGATGCCACACCCCTCAACTGCTGGTTGAGGTCACTGATCAGGCTGACCGCCGCATTGCCGAATGCGACATTTGCCATCTGCCCATTCAATTCAGCACGTTTGCGCTCACCAGGTGTAGCGTGCTCGAGCATGATTCGATTGACAATTTCGCCCCACTGCACGATGGGGTCAGTCATCGCCTGATGCTTGTGGCCGGTCAGTTTGTTGATGTTGGAATAGCGCCCGCCCGGGTGTGCAAAATCATCCAGAAATCCCAGAATGGCGATTGGCAACGAGTCTGGCTGAAAGACATCGAGCGCGCTTACGCTGCGCGTGGCGCAAATGGCTTTGGCACCATCGAAGAGTGCGCGGAGCTTGTGGCCGTAATCCTCAACGGTCTTGCTGTCAGGTGGAGTCAGTTGGTTTTGCGCCATGTGGTCGAGGATCAAGGCCAGTTTCAGCGTCCGCTCGAAACCAATCGACAGCTCGAAGAAAGCCGAATAGAAAATCCCTTTCTTGTCGCCCAAGTTGGCGCGCCGCAGGGCAGTCAGGCCATTGCACAGGCAGGCCTGAGCCAGTAGACCCTCTTGCTCCAAAAGAAACCAAGTGGCGCTGAAGACCATCAAACTGCCCTCCCTGGATTCAGGAAAGCGGGAAGTGGGCTGTCGAGCGGCGCATCGGGAGCACCAGTCTTGCTGGCGAACGCCAACGCCTCGCAGAACTTGGCCTTCAGCGCTGTGAGTTTGTCAGCCGCCAGGCCACCTGATTCAAGCTCACGGAGGACCTGCACTGGCTTTTGGTCATTGCGCCCCGGCAATGCCTTGCCAAGAAAGGACTCCATATGCGTCGGGATGAACACGGCTGGCGCAAGGCGATGCTGCCCAGTCTGATTGCGCAGCATTTCGTTGACCGCCTTGTGGTGCTGCTTGTCCTGATCGTCGTCAAGCATCAGACCGTAGGGAATGCCGAACTGCTCCAGCAGCGCCGTGTAGCGGTGGAAGTTGAACTTGCCCATCACATCGACCACGGCGATGCGGTATCGGGTCAGTTCATGCCAGTCCCGCGCCAGCAGCCAACCGAACAGCGCTTTTTCCGTGGCCCCTTCGACCAGCAGCACGCGATCAGCAAAGAACATCGAGGCGCGTTCGGAATCCAGCCACAACTGATACCGGAAGCGTTCTTCCTGTGTGGCGATTTCCTCATCGGGTTGCGCTGCTTTCAGGAGATCCCGGGCATCCTTCTTCTGATCGTCATGAATTGCAGTGTCATTCACAAAGCCTTCCAAGCACTTCCGAAACGCCAGCCCTTCTGCAAAGACGTCCTTGGCGATCACCCTACCGATCTGCCCCAAGGCAGTGATTCCACCTTCGCGCCGCGCCCGGACGATCTGGCAAAGATCATCGGCCACCTTGCCCACAAAAATGGGCGAGTGACTGGTGATGACAACCTGCTGCCCGGATCCCGCGCCCAGGCGGCGCAGGTGAAAAGCCATGTTTTCCTGTTGGGCCGGATGCAGAAAGGCCTCGGGCTCCTCAAAAAGAATCAGCGTGAAATCTGGATCAAACTCCTTCTTATCACTCGTTTTGGTGTCCGCAAACGAGGGGGCGAGTTTGATCAGCTCATACAAAAATGAGCGTTGGAAGCCGTGCCCATAGCGGTCCAGTGCAAACGCGGTATCGCCCAGCATGGCATCGGCAAACGCGTGCTTGACCAGGTTTTTGGTGATGTCGTCGGGCGACACCGTATTGACCGACATATCAAAGCGCACGCCCCAGTGGCCGATAGCGTCATTAATCGGCTTGGCGATCTTGGCGAGGAAGCCATCGTCGCCACGGGCTTCAACATTGAGTTTTCCAAACGCTTCCTCTACGGCTTTGTAGGCTGCGCTTTCCGACACCACACGCTTGAGCATGAAATTGAGCATGTCGCGCAGTGGAGACGGGCCAGAGGTTTTCATCTGGTCAGCGGCCGTCGTCTGCGCGGGGATGTAGATGACGCGCCCCACTTTGGCGGTGCCGATGTTCTTTGCGCCGTAAAAATAGGCGTCCTCAGGCTCGCCTTTCACCAGACCGTAGATGTTGCTTTGATTGGCTTTGAAGCGATCCTTCGAGACAAAGTAGCGCCGCACGGTCAGGGTCTGGTCTGCCACACCTTCCTTGTACTTGTCGGCCAGGCCTGCCCATTCGGCATCGGTCAGTGCAAATGCCAACTCGACCCAAGTCTCGTCAGAACTTTTGCCCACTTTGGGCGCGTCATCGGCGGACCATTTCACATCCTCGTAAAACGCCCGCAGCGCCGCTAGCACATTGCTTTTGCCCGCGTTATTGGCACCGACAATCATGGTGTAGTCGTGTACCTCGATGTTGGCGTCAACGATCGAGCGGAAGTTGTGAATACGCAGGCGGCGGAGTTTCATTCGCTGACTTCCTCCAGCTCATTGTTTTGATCGGCATTCGCCAAGGCATCCTCTTCTTGCTCAACATTGATGCCAGTGAAGCTGGAAACAACGGCAGTGGCAAGAAGCGCTGACAGTGCCTGCTTGCGCTCCAACTGACGACGCCATTCGTTACAGTTAGTAGTCAATTTGGACAGCACAGAAAGAATGCGCTGCTGTTCGTCCAATGGGGGAATGGGCAGCGCGAAGCTGCGAAGCTGCGTCATGTTGATCGACGCAAGGTTTGTCGTCTGCTTAGACGCACCCGCAAAATAGTTTCGTCCGACGCCCGAGTTGAAAACCAATTCAACCCATTCATCAAGCAGTTGCTTGCTGGGGACTCGGGCCTTAAATACGTGATTTTGATGCAGGCAGTTTGCAACACCGCCACGCCAAATTGCGGTGCGCCCAACTTTGTCCCAATCGCCGCCCTCTGTGATTAGAAGGTCGCCTTCGTGAACTTGGTATTTCGCCAGCTCATCGGCGGAAATTTCAATCGACTTCAACCCTTCAAGCTTGAAATGCCCGCGCTGAACGTTGGCCACAGCCAGGTATGGGCAGACGATCACCTGCTTGCCACGAAGGTCGCGCCCTTTGGTCACGCCTCCAATAACGACCGCCACTTCATCGAAAGCGGTAACCGCCCAATGATCGGGATAGATCTCCTCGCACTCAGCCATGCCGACCAACTTCTGGCGACGCATCAAGCCGTCTGCAATGTACTGCGCACGTAATTGCGAGCAGTCAGCTTTGATGGCAGCCAGGTCAGGTGAGGCTACTGACGCTTCCGTAAGCAGGCCGCGAACTGCAAGATTTTTCAGCTCAGCGACAACGTCATCCACATCCGCCGGCGCATGAAACAGTCGTCCAAAGTTGTCGGCCAGGCACGCCCAAGTGGCTTGCAGTTCGTGCGGGCTGGTTGCGCTGGCGACGGCTTGCAGGATGGACTGGCGCAGGGCGTTTTGCAGCTTGCGGCGGGCTTGCTGTTGCGTCTCCAGCTTGTCGCACAAGGCCATCAACTCATCGACTTTGGCGACGATGCGGGATTGTTCTTCTATTGGTGGCAGCGGAATGGGTAGCGCTCGCGCCGTGCTGGTATTCAATTCCACTTGCTGCGTAGTACCAGACACTAGGGAATCCGGGTGCGATGGCTCGACACGTGATTGCACCCACGGTGAAGCAATCACACACCACAGATAGCGTGGGGAGCAATTGGCGAGCCGCACAACCGTCACGTGAGAATCAGCTACGGCCTTGACGCCCTCATCCGCACGGTAAATCGCTACACGGCCGACTGTCCCAGTTCCGGTCGAATTCCAAAGCAAATCACCTTCGCAAAGAAAGCGCTCTTTGCCATATGAATCTAATGAGTCGTCCGCCACAAAACGTGCAGATGACAAATCAAATCCTGACCACTGGACGCACTTTTGTGAAACGACGTGCGTCAGGCTTTTCTCAACGTACTTCGGGCCTTTACCGCGCTGAATATATAGGCAGAGCTGTTCTAAACGAATCCACTGCCAATGATCGGGGACCGGAAATGGTCTCGAATCCAATGGCGGATGCAACCTTGTGGCTCGCAGCTCAAGTTCTTGTTCATACGCACGACGCAACGCGGCCGCCGCTTCAATATCCGGAGAAATCGCCCCCTCTGTTTCGATGCGCTCCACAAGCCGGCCTGATATAGCCAACTGAATTACTAGCTCGCGCAGCTTCCCAATACCTCCCGGTGCATTGGCAATATGGCCAAACTCCGCCAAAAACTGCTGCACATTCATCAGGCATCCTCACCGACAAAGTGATGGAGCAGCGCGGCGGACAGTTCGCTTTTGAGCTGGTTTTCGGTCTCTTCGATTTCGCCCAGCAGTTTTTTGTACTTCTCCAGCAGCAGGTCCGGGTCGTGGGTTTCTTCTTCCGGCGCGTTGGGGTTTTTAAGGTCGAGATTGAAGATGGGCCAGTACAGGCGGTCTCCTGCCGCTTGCGCATCGCGCGCCTGCAGGCGCAGGGGTTCAGCCTGGGCGCGCAGTTCGGCAATCTGCGCTTCGATTTTTTCGCGGACGGCGGCGTCGGTGCTGCCGACCAGGCTGTTGCGCAGGTCTTTGGCCTCGCCTTCCAGCGCAGATGCCTGGTTGTTCAGCTCTTCAGCACGTTGCCAGTGCGGTTGCGCGGCGGCCTCGGCCTGTTCGCGTTTGGTTTTGAAATCCACCTTCCAGGCGAACTCGTTTTCCACGCGGTAGGCAAAGTCGTTTTCCTCCGTGCCCCACCAGTCCTGCTCGGGTTTGAATTCTTCCAGTCGGATAGGCTTGGTTTTGGAATAGCTCTTGTAGCCCGGGGGGTAAGGGTGCTCGTAGAACCAGATGGTGTCGGTGTGAAAGTGCTCTGTGCCGTCGTCCACCGTGGCACCCTTGGTGAAGAACAGCAGGTTGGTTTTGATGGCGGTGTACGGCGCGAACACGCCCTTGGGCAGGCGGATGATGGTGTGGAGCTTGCAGTCGCGTAGCAGCAGTTTTTTCAAGGCACCTTTGATGCCATCACCAAACAGAAAGCCATCGGGCAGCACAACGGCGGCGCGACCGTTTTCTTTCAACAGCTTCTTAATGATGAGCGCCATGAACATGTCGGCGGTTTCGCGGGTGCGCAGGTCGGCCGGATAGTCATTACCGACGCCATCATCTTCATAGCCGCCAAACGGGGGGTTGGTGATGATGCAATCGACCTTGTCGTTGGCGCTCCACTCGTTCCAGCCGATGCCCAGCGTGTTCTTGTGCTCGATCTGGCTGGGCACGTCGATGCCGTGCAACAGCATGTTGGTGGTGCAGAGCAGGTGGGGCAGCTGCTTTTTCTCGATGCCGTGGATCAGGTCCTCAATGGCGCGCTTGTCCTCGGCGCTGGACTTGGTGGTGAGCTGATTACGAAAATGGTCGATGGCGGCGGTCAAGAAGCCGCCGGTGCCACAGGCGGGGTCCATCACGGTTTCGCGCTTCTCTAGGCGCGGGTTGACGCGGTCGGCCATGAAGGCGGTGATGGCACGCGGGGTGTAGAACTCACCCGCATTGCCCGCGCCGCGCAGGTCGTTGAGCATCTGTTCGTAGACATCGCCCAGACTGGCGCGGGTTTTGAAGTCGTGGAAGTTGATGGCTGCTTCCAGTTTTTCGATCACGGCCAGCATCTGCGGGCCAGACTTCATGTAATTGTTGGCATCGCGAAACACCTCGCGAATGACCTTGTGCTGTGCGCTGCGGTCGGCGTCAATCTGGTCTTTCAGCGCCGGGAACAGTTCGTTGTTAACGAAGCCGATCAGCTCACTCCCCGCGATTTGTGGTTTTTTCTTGCCCTCGGCATCAGCCTTGTAAGCCGCCCAGTTGCGCCAGCGGAAGCGCTCGGGCAGTGGCGATTGGTAGGCGGCGTTGTCGTCTTCCCATTCTTCTTCACGCTGGTCGAACACCTTGAGGAAGAGCATCCAGGTGAGCTGACCCAGGCGCTGGGCGTCGCCGTCGACGCCGTCGTCCTTGCGCATGATGTCCTGGATGGACTTGATGGTGCTGCTGAGATTCATCTTGTTGTTCTCGATTCACGGGGCCTGACGCGGGTCAGGCCTGTTTCAGTTCGTTCTGGTCGTAGAGCGCTTGTTCAAGCTCTTGCACGGCCTGGGTGTATTGCTCGACGCTGCCGAAAATGCCGCGTCGGATCTGGGTTTTGCTGCCGAACTGATCAAACGGTGGCAACTCCAGCACCTTGGCGTCTTCGATGTCTTGCACGCCGTGGTCGGCGAATTTTTCCAACAGGGCTTCGAGCACGGCACGGGCCTGCTCACCGTACTTGCCGAACACATCGCGCTTTTTGACGTTGTTGGCGCGCTCGCGGCGGGTGAGTGGTTTCTGGTCGAAGGCGACGTGGGCGACCAGATCGAACACATCAAGCTCGCCGCCGTTGGCCACGGCCTGCTGCAGGATTTCGAGCGGCACGCCGTGATCGGCAAGTTCCTCCAATACGGCCTGCTTGCGCTCGGCAGTGTTCCAGCGGCGCAGGAAGTCGGTCATGCTGCCGAATTCGGCCCGCAGCGCTTTCTTGATGTCGTCCTTCAGCAGTACGCGGTAATCCTCGGTGATGAGCTTGCCGTCGGCATCCAGGTACTGGGATCGCTCGACCGCCACGCGCACCTTGACATCGTCGATCACGTATTTGACGCGGCCTTCGCCACTGCCGCCGCCACCTCCCGTATCGCCGCCGGGTGGCGTGTCATCATCACCGGTCGGGCCAGGTGCATAAGGCGGCGGTTCGGGTTCGCCGGTGCCTGGCACTTCGGTGATCTCCGGCGGTACTACAGGGTCGTCTGGCTTGGGTTCGTAGATCACCACGGGTTCGCCGTCGAAGTCTGGGTCGGCGAAGAGGCGCGTGGCGCCCTTGAAATCCATGATGGTGAAGTACAGCTTCTGGTAGTCCTCGCGCAGACGGGTGCCACGGCCAATGATCTGCTTGAACTCGGTCATCGAGTTGATGTTCTGGTCCAGCACTATGAGCTTGCAGGTTTTTGCATCCACCCCGGTAGTGAGCAACTTGGAGGTGGTGGCGATGACCGGGTATGGCTCGTCGTTGTCGATGAAGTAGGAGAGCTGCGCCTTGCCTTCGTTGTCGTCACCGGTGATCCGCATGACGTAACGGCGGTTGCTGGCGGCGGCCGGAATGAGCTTGACCAGCTCTTGCCGCATCCGTTCAGCGTGATCCTGGTCGTCACAAAACACGATGGTCTTGGCCATCGGGTCGGTGGCCTTGAGGTATTCCCATACCTTGCTGGCCACGAGCTTGGTGCGTTTTTCCAGCACCAGATTGCGGTCGAAATCCTTGGTGTTGTATTGGCGCTGCTCGACCGCTTGGCCCAACTTGTCGACCTTGCCCTTTTCAGGGGTGTAGCCCACGGCATCGACATCGGTGGCGATGCGGATCACCTTGTAGGGTGCGAGGAAGCCGTCTTCGATGCCTTGCTTCAGTGAGTAGGTGTAGACCGGGTCGCCAAAGTAGATGATGTTGCTGACGTCCTTGGTTTCCTTCGGCGTGGCAGTAAGGCCCAAGTGCGTGGCGCTGCTGAAATAGTCGAGCACGTCGCGCCAGGCGGAATCATCGGCGGCGCTGCCCCGGTGGCATTCGTCGATCACTACCAAGTCGAAAAAGTCCGCAGGGAACTGGCGGTAGATTTGCTTCCACTCCTCACGACCTGTCACCGCTTGATAGAGCGCTAGATAGATTTCGTAGTTCTTCTTGACCTCGCGGTTGGTGACCTTGTGCATCACCTCGCCGAAGGGCGCAAAATCCTGCTGCATAGTCTGATCGACGAGGATGTTGCGGTCGGCCAAAAACAGGATGCGTTTTTTGGCTTTGGCTTTCCACAAGCGCCAGATGATTTGGAAGGCGGTGTAGGTCTTGCCGGTACCGGTGGCCATCACCAGCAGAACGCGCTGCTGGCCTTTGGCGATGGCCTCGATGGCGCGGTTGATCGCGACGCGCTGGTAGTAGCGTGGCTCTTTGCCACTGCCGTCGGAATAGAACGGTTGCTCAACGAGCTTGACGGCAGAGGCTTCAGCCAAACCTTTCCACTGTTGGTACAGCGGCCACAGGTCATTCAGCGAGGGGAAATGGGTGAGCGAAAGCTCGCGCTCAATGGGCTGTGTCAAGCCCGTGCGGTCATGCAGCAGAAAGCCATCGCCATTGCTGCTGATGGCGAATGGGGCGTCGAGCATCTCGGCGTAGGCCAGTGCTTGCTGCATCCCGTGGCCCAGGGAGAACTTGGCCTGTTTGGCTTCTATGACGGCAATGGGAACGTTGGGGCGGCCATAAAGCACGAAGTCAGCCCGCTTGGGACCACCTTTGGCATCGGGGTTCTTGATACGAGACGCCAGCTTGCCGCGCACGATCACACGGCCATCGGTGAGGTTCACCTCTTCACGAAACTGATGCTGTTGCCACCCAGCATGCTGAATTGCTGGGGTGATGAACTTGGTGCAGATGTCGCGCTCACTGAGTTGGTACTTATCCATTCATCCTCCTGAGCCATGACGTCTGGAATCCAGTTCATCTGGAGCAGCGTCCTCGTCTGCACCACCTGCACGTACCCATTCATCAACTTCGGAAAGCTGGAATTTCCACAGCCGACCGATCTTGTGCGCAGGCAAGCCTTTGCGTTCGCGCCAGCGGTACACGGTGTCCTTCACCACGCCCAGATGCCTGGCGACATCGATCGCAGTAACCCAAGGTTCAGAACTCATGGCAGTGGCGCTCAACATAAATCATTCAAATCGTCTTAAGTCGTTATCAGTCTAACAGAGGAGGCTTAGCATCAACTGGAAATTTGGTCAGTAAATCATGACGGATTGCTGCGAGTTCCCCATGCCTCCATGGGTGCGAACCCGGTGCAAACTGCGAACCCGGATTTCAGGGCTACTAGTAGCGAAATCTCGGGCTTCTGCCCCCCGCATAGGACTTCGGCCAGGAAGGACCCAGAAATTTGTGTGACGGTGCGCCATGCCGGGCATACATGCGTTTCCAGCGCCCAAAACGATAGGAATCAACCATCACGACTGTCACCACCGTCACGTCGCATCGGTTTCTGTGATGGTAGTGATGGTGGTGACGGTTTCTCTCTATTGTTTAACCTTGCCGAAACGTTGATATACCCCACGGCCACCATCGTCACACTGCCAACACTTGACACCGATGGCATCGCTTGAATGTTCGTAACCGCATGCACGCAACCCGCAATGCGCTCCATGTGTGATGTTGGCCGGTCGGCGCGACTTACAAACGAAAACGTCTTGTATTTCGCAGTCGCATCAGTAAATGGTTGGGATGAATGTCGGTCGGGCTTACGGGGTGTGGGTTGATTTTGATGGGGTCAGGAGGCTTTACGTCATATTTTTCTATCAAGGCATCAAACCCTCCGGCACCTGTCGGATGCCCTTTTGAATGGAACCCTATGAGTTCCTGACGGGCAATAGAGCGAACAAACGCCCCATGTTCATTGCTCTGAGGCAAAAGCCACCACAGCTCATCCTCTCCAAAGTCAAAAAATACGTGTGCTTTGCTGGTTATCCAATCACGAAAGAGCGCACCCTCTGGCCAGGAGATTGGACGGGGCTCAGGGCACTTCTGGCTATCGGACAATCTTCCGCCACCATCACGCAGCACTTCGAAGAACTTTTTCTGATCACGGACTCGTCTATTGCCGTCAACTACCCAAATTAACTTCCCGTAGAAATCTTCACGCGAGCCACGCTCATCTGGCTTGATGTGCGAATGCTGAAATTCAATCACCCATCCTTGATCAGTCTTCACATCGGCGATGTGCTTTTCGCCATTCTCGGCATAGTGAATGACCTCTTGCCATTCAGATGGAAATTGATTTTTCCAGGCCCGATGCCACTCCGTTTCGGTTTCCCACCATGCGTCACAACGTGCGCGTGCTTTATGGGCCCAATGTTTCATTCGAACTTCGCCACACTTGGCAACCACTGGGTTACCACAGCCAATGCACGCGCCCGTGAGGCTGGGCTCAGCTTCTCTACGTTCCCCATTTACCAGCGCAAATTTCATTGATCACAGCTCCACGGCTTGGGCCGCATCAGTACGCAGCGCCACTGGCGCTGATTTTTTCACGACCGCCAGGGGGATGCAACCGCCCGGAAGGTATAGAAATGGATGTCACATGGCATGCATGTGTGATGCTCCTGTGGCGTGGCATATATACGCGCGCCGAAGGTTAAACAATGGGAATCCATCGTCACAACCATCACCATCGTCACAGCAGTGCCGCCACAGTCAAGCGGACTTCGTCGGAAGCAGTCTCAATTCCGCGACGGTGTGCGCAGTTCCCACTTGGATTTTCTGAAGATGTACGCGTGAATGCGTATCCCTTCAACGACAGGAAAATCCGATGAAAAAAATGACCTTGAACGAAAGCGAGCTGGCTCAGCGCTGGGGCATCAGCGTCAAGACACTGCAACGCTGGCGGTGTGATAAACGTGGGCCGAAATACTGGAAGTTGTCAATGCGTGTCACCTACCCCATTGAGGAAGTGCTCAACTTCGAAGCCAACGCACTGCGTGAGTCCACCGCATTGCAGCCCTCTGTTGAGGAAGTTGCAGCGGGCGCGCAGCTGTATACCGCCCGTGAGGCAGCCAATGCTACCGACTTGCCTCTGTACTGGTTTTCACATCAACGGGTGCGCGAGAAAAAGGGGGTCCCAGTGATCAGGCTTGGTAAATCGGTACGGTTCAGTCCCGATGAAATCATGGCGTGGTTGGACCGACTGAAGGCGACACACACGCTCGCCGAAGGTTAAACAATAGCGATTCATCGTCACGATCATTACAACCGTCACAAGTAGCCTGACGGTGGCGGGTGGGTTTCGGCGTGAAGTGGCGCGAATACAGGTGAGTCAGAGAAACAGCGGGTAACGAGGGGTTTGTTCCTCGCATCCTCCGTTGATATTCTCAAAAAACCAATCCCGGTTTATGACATTCGAACTCATCACCATCATGCCTTACCTCCGCCAATTCGATCAATTCCATCCTTTCACCGGCACAGTGCCACTGGTCCCATTTTTTGCGTTGCGGGACATTGCAGAACGCGCTCGCACCTTGCTGCATGGAGCCTCAGCCGAACAAATCATTCAACTGGCAGAGTCCATCGATTGGATGATTGACAGCGGGCTGAGCCGAGCCGACATCGATGCACTGAGTCAGGGCAAGCCACCGATTGATCGGGGCATGCACAGCGATGCGAAATGGTTGAGTGACTTCATTTCTGCCTACGATGTGCAGCCACCTACAGGCGCAGCATTTCCACATCGACACCACGCGTTTGCAGTGCTGGCCTTGTGGCAGGTCGTAGACGCTTTGTTGTCGATTCAGCCAGACCTTGATGTGATCGGCCATCACGTCAAAGATGTTCCTGAATCAGCGTCCGTCGAGCGCCAATTGATGCACGCAGGCAAATACGTGGTTGATGCCATGGAAGCCATCTGCGTGGCCGAAAGATTGTTCGAGCAGCACAGCAGCAACCGTCTGGCCAAGGTCCTGCTTCCCAATTGCGGTGATGAACTCAAGGCTGCTATCAAGACGAGCATCTCACAAAAAGCGAAGGCTGCCGCCGTCAAAAAACATCAGCCAAATCATGCTGCACGTCGGCGCGCAATAGAGCTCTACGCCTCCAAAAACTATTCAAGCGTCGAAGCTGCAGCACAGGCCATTGCCGCACAAGTTTTCATGGCCCCACGCACCGTGGCCAAGTGGATTTACGACGAACGAAAGGGACGCACACCCTCATTGACCGCAATGCCAGCGTAGCGTGGCACACCCTGTGCGCGCAGAAGGAGCAGCCTGCGCGTAGCGCGTCTATCGCGTTGACAGCGCCTTCTATTCAATAGCGAGCATCCTCAATTCACCAGAGATGCTCACCATGAATCAGCCCCGTTCCGTCCTGCCCGAAACCGGTTTTCTTCGACTGCCACAAGTCCTTGCCTTGATCCCCATCAGCCGATCCGCATGGTGGGCTGGCATCAAGGAAGGCAAATTCCCCCAAGGTATCAAGCTGGGCAGCAAGACCACTGTCTGGCGTGCCGAAGCCATTCGCGCGCTCATCGACCAAGCCCGCTGATGAGAGGTGTCAATGGACGATACCTCTGCATCAACCGCTGAACTCAGCACTGCTGCAGGACAGGATTTGAACTCCGACCCTACGGCTGGCCCCATCACTGTGATCGAAGCAGCACTGTTGCGTCTGGTCGATGACGTGGGCGTGCTGGCCGAAGAGCCGGTGATTCGCGCTTTCGCGATGCTCAAGGCCACCGATATGGTCAACTACCTGCGACTGCGCCATGCGGTCAAGGTCGCCAACCGCGCCTGCTCCGTCACCACCTTGGACAAACTGGTCCGGGATGAGCTGCCACATGCAGGTGTCGAACCTTCGGCCATCGACGACCTGGTGGACCTGGGCCGTTCCCAATGCCAACTGCACCACGACGCCGACCGCCAGGCCGTGGCGATTATTCCGTCGCCTGCACGGCAAGAAGTGTGGCGCGTCATGTCCACCGGCTACGAATCCTGGCTGCGTGCGGCCTACTGGCGCGCCAATGAATCAGGCGTGCCTGACATGACCCTGCGTGCCGCACTGTCCACCCTGTCGGCAGCAGGCGTTAACGATGGCGATCAGGTTGAGGTGCATTTGCGCGCGGCGCAAGCCGAGCCGGGCTACCTGATCGACCTGTGCGATGAACACTGGCGTGCCGTGCATGTGACCGCCCGTGGCTGGCAGGTATTGGATACCTCGCCCCAACTGTTCACTCGCACCCAATCCCAACGCCCCCTGCCGTTGCCGCAAGCCGGTGGTGATATTGGTCTGCTGTGGCAACACGTGAACATTCCGGCGGACCGTCGCCTCATGGTGCTGACCTGGTTGCTGGAGTGTTTTCGTCCGGACACGCCGTTTCCAGTATTGGAGCTGGTGGGTGAACAAGGTTCTGCCAAGTCCACCACGCAGTCCATCCTGCGCAGTCTGATTGACCCAAACAAGGTCATGCTACGGGGCCGCCCCAAGACGGTCGAAGACATCTTCGTGGCCGCGCAGAACAACTGGCTGGTTTCCTACGAAAACCTCTCCGGCCTGACCGCAGAGCAGCAAGACGCCTTTTGCACGCTTGCCACTGGCGGTGGTTTTGCATCGCGCCTGCTGTACACGAATGGCGAAGAGCATGTGATGGAGACCAAGCGGCCCGTGGTCTTGAACGGCATTGCCGTGGTGGCCACACGCCCCGATCTGATCGACCGGGTGATTCACGTGAGCATGCCGGTCATTGCAGCCACGGCCCGCAAGGATGACGCAGACACCCAACTCGCCTGGGAGCGTGATCACCCACAAGTGTTCGGCGCTCTGCTGGATGTGTTCTCGGCCGCACTGCGCATCTTGCCCACGGTTCAGCTCACCCACAAACAGCGCATGGCGGATTTCGAGCGCCTGGGTGAGGCCGTGGCCCGTGCACTTGGTTTTGAGGCTGGGCACTTCCAGCAGCAGTACGCCGAGCAGGTCCGCACGGGCGTTGACCGCGCACTGGAGAGCAACTGCGTGGCCCAAGTTCTGGACCGCTACATCCAAGAGCGCATCCTGCCCTTCGCCTGGCAAGGCACCGCAGGGCAGCTCTACGAACTGCTCAATGGCCAGCTCATGAGCGACCGTGCCAGCTGGCCCAAGTCCCCCAAGGGGCTGGCCGACCAGTTGCGCCGGATTGCACCGGCCTATCGCGCCAAAGGTATCGAGATCACCCACCTTGGCCACAGCCGCGAGGGAGCGATTTGGCGCATTGCTACAACCAGCACCACACCTGAATTCCGAACGTTCGACGCCACGCCGCCCAGCGTCAGCCCTGTCTCAGTGGGCGGCACCCGCTATGGGGCGCACCGTGAATGAGCACGGCACGCCTTTGACCCATCCCTGTATTGAAAGGACTACTCCATGAAACTCAACCCCTTCACCAAGAAAAGCCCTGGCTACTTGGTCGGTATCAAGGCCGACCACGCACGCATTCAAAAAGAGCTGGCGGACAAGACCTCGGCGCTGCAAACGGCCCGTGATGAATTGGCCGACAGGCAGCAAGACTTGGCTGGCGAAGAAGCCCGCTTCCCGCATCGGCACTCCCGCACCGAAACAGAAATTGCACTGCACCGCCAGGTCGAAGCCGGACAAGTGCAAGTCGGCACGTTGGAATACGCCGTGCGCGATCTGCAACGTGAACTGGCCAAGCTTTCGGGCATCGTCAATGCTTCCACAGATCTGAAAGAGGCCAAGACCACGTTGACTGGGCTGCGCACCATGCGCCAAGGCCTGCAAGGCCATCAAGCTCAGCTTGAGGGGCAGTCGGGCAAGCTGAAAGCGCGCATCGAAACCTTGGAGGCACGTCAATACGCCGACATCGAGCGCGCCGGGCTGGCCATGATTTCTGCGGAATCGGAGGAGCCCATCCCCGACTCGGTTGCACGCACCGACACCGAACTGCGGGTTGCCAAAACCGCTTTGGCGCAACTGGAGCAGCAAATCCAGACCGTCAAAGATGAATTGGCCAGTCTGCCCGAGCAACTGCGCGATGCCATGCAAGCGTTCCAACGCTGCCGGGCCACCGTCGCCGAGGTTGAGATGAAAGAGCAAGTCCACAGCATGGCATCGATTTTTGCCAAGGCCAGCGTGACGGCCTATCTGCGCAATTTCCAGGGCGCGCCCAACAAGCTGGAGATTGAGATCCCTGATGACGCGGTCGAAGCCATCCGCAGTGAGTTGGAGGCGGAAGTCATGGACGACTGACGCATTGAGCACAGCAGGTGATGGGCAGCCGCGACATATCCATGACCTGCTGTGGTTGCGTCCTTGCAGCGCAACCATCCTTCGCCCATGT
>JACCDG011808729.1_pt1 | contig 18532 bp, 17 predicted proteins | sample 7442471 | NCBI WGS metagenome assembly JACCDG01 (sample SAMN15323444, study PRJNA562643) | freshwater metagenome | isolation source: river surface water | place: USA:Blue River Watershed | collected 2017-08-17 | reverse complement strand
TCAGAATGGAAACTTACGACATGCTTGGGCGAACGCCACTGGTTGGCATTTCGAAAACCTCGATGGTGACAGCGGTTCTATTGCGAGAGCAACCAGTAATACCGGTTTGTATCCGACGGTTACAGCGATTGAGAATACCGGTGAAATGTTTCTGGCATACTATGATGAAGAGAAACAGGCTATACGAGTAGGCTGGTCTGATAATATGGGGTGGAAATTTGCATACCTCGATGGTATTCGAGACTCCTTGTCTACTCAACGAACCCCAACTGGCGTCAAGCCGAACATCTCAATGTACGGCAATAGCGTTCAACTCCTATACTATGACTTCTACTATGGTGTTTTACGCCACAGTTGGACAAACCTCAACTAGTACTTCGTGTATAATTAGCGTGTGATCTATAAACAAACATTTGCTTCCGCAAAAAAGCACGTACTTGAGCATATATTTAAGTACCTGGGACTTGGTCTTGTCTTGGTATGGATTATGCCACTCCTGCTGACAGGTAATCGTTTAGAACTCGGCGACTTTAGCTTCTTTACCCAAGGCTATGAAGCTGTCCGAACTTCGATAATTGACTACCATCAATTCCCATGGATTAATCCATGGGTAGCAGGTGGCGTGCCACTGTTTGCCAATCCCCAAATTGGAGTATTCTCCGCAACAACACTATTCGCACTACTATTTGGAGCGCCCCTTGCACTAAAAATAACCATAGCTATTTTCATGATACTTGGGTACCTTTCTATGTACACGTTACTGAATTCCTACTTCAAGATAGAGGAAACAATCAGCACGCTACTCAGTATTATTTGGGTGTTATGTTCATTTTTTACGTCACACTTGCCAAGCCACTTTACGTTCATATGGTTCTTGGTGGCGCCATATTTTATCTACGCCAGTCTGACGCTAGATACCCGCAGAAAAGCAATCCTCTATGGTTTACTGTTCGCCATTATGGCAAACTCACAAGTTCACAATAGCTTCTTCCAAATATCTTTAATTTGCGGAGCAATTCTATTCGTGCGACTACTCTATTCAAAGAGTAGAACCAATTTTATGCTCCTGCTCGGTATCTCTTTGGCTATCGTTATTATTCTGGCAGGGCCAAAGTTATTGCTGACCTTTCAAAATGTCCACGACTTCCCAAGAATAATTGGTGACCCACCTACGAGTATTTCGAAGTCTATATTGGGAATACTTCTACCTTTTTCAATAGCCGCATATTTGCATGGCGCCTACCCTTCAGCTCCATGGGGATGGGGTGAACAGACCGTGAGTATTGGTTTTTTTGCTATATCCGCACTCATAATCAGCGCATTCTACTATGTACATACTTGGCGAGCCAAAAATCTTGATAGGACGTACAACTCTACCTCGTTCCGAGTCGTACTTACAGGCATCGGATTCTTTATGCTCGGACTCGGAGCCTTCCATAAGTTTTCGCCCTACAATATACTCAAGCAATTTCCAATATTCTCCGAAACTCGTGTTTCAGCTCGATGGTTCCTGTGGTTGATAATATGCATTCTTGTTTTCATAGGTTTGCAGGCCAAAAAGTCAGGTAAAAATTCGTTCCCTAAATTTCTTATAACAGGAGTTTTGGTCTTAAGCGTTGCAGAGCTATTTGTACTGAACTTTGGGTATTACAGTACAGTCCTTAACCATGCGCCTAACACTTCACCAAAAAATATTACAGAATACACTTTTGAACAATCTTCCCTGTTCGGCGAATCTACAAAACTTCCGGCAGGCAAAGGCGAGATACGAAAGGATTTATCCATTCCCAAGTTTTATAGAGAATACGAAAACACAACATACAATCTTGGGACGCTCCAAGCGAATGATGCTTTGGTTGATCTAAATACAAAGTCATCGCCCCGATGCAGCTGGAACAAAGGCTGCGGATTAGTGCTCACCGGTAATGCCCGGGTCAAATATTGGTCGCCAAACAAAATAGTACTAGAGCGTACAAGCAAGGGTAAAATACAACTCAACATGAACAACTCAAGCTACTTCACGATCAACGGCAAGAGAAACGACAGTCTGCGAGTTGCAGAGCCCTACACCTCATTCAATATCAGCCAGGATATAACCACTAGGGAAATAGTAATTGCAGCCAGTCCAAGTGCGTTAAACTGGTAAGGAGTTAGGCTATGAAGAAAACGAAACAACTTATATCAATTATTATCCCCGTATACAACGAGCAAGATTCGTTACAGGAATTCTATAAACAACTTTGTGTTGTTATACAAAAAATCCAGGCCTACACTTTTGAACTAGTCTTTGTTGATGATGGTAGTAAAGATTCCTCAGAAGAGATAGTGACAGCCATATGCTTAAGTGATTCGTCAGCACGACTTATTAGTCTTAGTAGGAATTACGGCAAAGAGGTGGCTCTGACCGCGGGCATTCAGTATGCCAATGGAGAAGCAATACTATCTATTGATAGTGACGGGCAACACCCAGCGGAATTGATACCAATTTTCATCCAGCACTGGGAAAAAGGCTCGGATGTGGTAATCGGCGTCAGGGACTCAAATCAAGACGAAGGATTCATAAAGAAATATGGCTCCAAGTTGTTTTACATTGTTTTTAACAATATCTCAGAGAATGAGATTATACCCCGTTCGACAGATTTTAGGCTTATTTCTCGTGAGGTCGCCGATGAATTTCTGAAGATCAAAAACAGAAATCGGATTACACGAGGCCTCATCGATAGCCTAGGTTATCGACGGACTACCGTACGTTTCAATGCCAACTCTCGAATTGGAGGTGTAGCCTCATACAGCAGTAAGAAATTACTATCGTTGGCAATCAATAGCTTTGTGTCACTAAGCTTCGCGCCCCTAAGGATTCTAATCCGAATAGGTGTATCAATTATCACGTTATCGATAGTTCTTGGTCTATTTATGTTAGTTGAGGGTGTATTACTAAGTAACGCACTAGGGCTAGACATTACCGGCACTGCCTACCTAGCCTGTCTTTTACTATTCTTGACCGGCACGATATTGGTAGGCCAAGGAATTAGTTCGATATATATTGCCGATGTTTATCACACCGCAGCCAATGTGCCCCTATACTCAGTCTCAAAAAAACGAAGCCTCAGACTTTAACTTCACGCCTAAAGCTTATTTTGTTTTGCTACATAATAAAGCCGTTCTCGCGACTGCAAGAGATGTTTAGCTGCATCATAACGAGACAGTTCTCCACTCTCAAGTCCTTGAAGTATGTGTGTACCACCTAGGTTATCTGGCTTTCGTCCGAATGCATTGTCGAAAAGTACATCGGTATACTCTTGATTATTTAACTTAGCATTCTTGGTTATGACATCGGTCCAGTCATACGCCTTCTTCGCTAATACGTGAAATAGCCACTTGTCTTTTTCTTCGAATTTAACAAGCTTAAATCCCGCAGCAAGAAGGTTTACCTTCAGTGTCGCTTCGGTAAATCCAATATGATGAAAGTCGCCAGGATGTGCCTGATTCCCAAATAGGCATATCGTCCAGCCAACTTGGTTTTCGTATTTTTTGCTCTTTCCCATTTCCCTTGCCACGCCAAGGATGCTGCTAGTTTGTAACTTGAGTTTGCCATTTGCGCCAAGATACTCCGACCAATCAAGTAGGGCGCCGAGCGTCTGGGAATGTGAAATATGCTCCAGTACATCATTCGCAACTATCTCTTCAAAATGATTCTTCGGAATCTTAGAGAAATCATTGTCGACGATTAATAGATCAGGCTTACAGTTTGGATCTACATCAATATTAAGGTAACCATCCCGCTTATCCCAGCCACAGCCAATGTTGAGTTTCTTATATTTTTTGTATTTTCTAAATAATGCCATGTTTGTCCTCTTTAAATTGCTTATCGTGTATAAAACTTCTATATATCAAAATCGTATCCGCTTATTGACTTAAAGCTAGATCTATCTTGCAACCTTCCTATATCTTTATCCAGATACGGATACTATTTTAGTTAACACTGTTATCATATAACAACTTGTTAGCTTTGGGTAAATAGTTATGTCTAATCTAATGATAATACTATCTCGCCAAGTATCATTCTGAGTAACTAGTTATTTACTAGGTTTTTGATTTTTATAATGATTCTCCTTAATATTGCTACAGTCATGACTTTGATTCCAAGGAATGACTCTGGATGCTGTATATGGTATATGCTTTGATCATAAGACTCTTGCAGCTGATCATAGGATTTTTGCAAATTAGTTAAATGTGTCTTTGTTTGTCTCAAGACTTTCTCTGTAAGTTTTAGTTGTTTTTCGGTGGCATTGTCTTTATTGGTCATAGCAGATTCACCGCTGAGCAATACTTTGATATAGTCATCCATCGTATGCTTACTCGTTAAGTCATTTCGAACAAAGTACGTATTTAATCCATCATAAAAAACCTGCTCATATCCAACCTCTGCTAGAAACTTTAAGCAGCGAGCTTCTTTTCCCTCTATCAATACAACTTTTGGCCTATATTTATCCCAGTCATTGCCATTTAGAACTTCGTATTCAAAACCCTCGACGTCAACTTTTAAGAAATCTATGCTTTTAACTTTGTTGTCGGAGAATATCTGCCGTAAGGGTGTAACGCTTACTTCAAGTTCAGTGTACGGCTGGTTCTTATGTGATGCCTTGGTTGATTCATCAAACGTAGACCAACCATGTAGAGATCCTTTGTATTTTCGGAGTAGTAACTTGGCGTTTTTTGATCCCGCTCCAACATTGAGGTTAATATCTCTTGGACGTTCAGCATTGATTTGTTCATAAAGTTCTTTAATAGGTTCAATATTGATCCCGCTCCAACCTCTATCGTAAAAAAATTTGGTTACCGAATCTGTTGTAGGATAGTTGGCTCCTACATCTACATAGAATCCCTTACTTACATCGTGTAAAAGAACATGTAGGTATAAATCCTCTTTATTTTGCGCGTAAGATATTAACAAAGCTTTTCCTATCTTTTAATTCTTAATACATGTCGGTCAACCTGCTTGAATGTATTATCCCACGTTGTTACTCGATAGTTGGAAATTTCTTTTTCTCGCACTTCTCTATTCTTACCATTCAAGTAACGCTTAATAAGATTCGCACATTCAGTCGGGTCAAAAGGTGAAAAATAATCAACATACTTATGACTAATCTCAGCCATAGACGAACTATTTGAGCTGAGTATCACCTTTCCTCTTGCCAGAGATTCCGCAACAGGTAGCCCCCATCCCTCATACATAGACGGGTAGACAGTGAACAGACAATTTTCGTATAGCCATTGGAGTTCAGAATCATTAGTCTGGTGGAACAGGCGAATCTTCTGGGAAATCTCTGGGTCATTTTCGAAAAGCATTGCTACATCTCCAGTAAACCAGCCTTTTGATCCAACAATTACAAGCTCTGGTATATCCTTTATGTCCATGGTCTCTAGAAGTTGTTTATATACATAATACAGAAGCATATGATTCTTCCTGACCTCTACGGTACCAACACATAACAAGAACGGCGCGTCTCTATACCAATTTGGTACTACAGGCTCAACGGCCTCACCCAGTTCGTCACCAAGCCGAATAACTGAAGACGATGGCATATCAAGACCCGCTTGTTCACAAAATTTGGCTAAATCTTTCTCAGTGTTTTTGGATATAGGGAGTACTAAGTCACAATTAGCCGCGGCTTCAAACATATATTCAGCGTACTGGGCCTTTAGCATTCCTCCAAAGAACTGTGGCTCAACCAAAGGAATCAGGTCGTAGATAATATTAACCAGTGCAAATTTTTCCACCTCTTTCTTGCGGCCAAGATCAAGGAACATATACTTGTTGTCCCAAGCATTTCCAAGCACCAACACTACATCTTTGTTTGTAAAGACGTGGGAAGCTTGGTTTACTGGAGTCTTTTTCTTACTAAATTTAGGTAGGTTCTTTCTTTGTGCTTTGGCTACGTGATAGGCTTTTTTTAGAACTCGCTTAGCAATCTGGGGTGTACGATGGCGGACGGCAGCCGGTACAAGACTTACAATCCTCCCTTTTAGCGATGGCATTGGTGAAGAAGGATGAAGTTTGTTCTCCCATGAATCAAAGTCGATTATAGACGTAAAGAATTCTCTCTGACCTGCATCGTACTTAAAGTACCCTATTTGACCAGGACTGTCTCGTTCGTATCTCAGAGCTATATTATATACCACCCGTTGAATGCCAGTCATGTGCCCAGACCAGTTTGATAGGTCGGTAATATCGATCCAAATCATAGTGCTTTCACCTCCCGCGTTGCATCAGCCAGACAATGTTCCCAGGTTACTTCTACAAGTAGTTTGCTTTGTTCATGTGTTAGTTTTGGTTCTGGCTTACTTAGGCTTTCAGCAATTGCTCGCCTAAAGTCCTGTGGACTATCGGCGACTTTTATTGTTGGGAATTTAAGGAACTGGTCGTACCCTCTAAGCGCATGTGAAGTCCCGACTACTGGCTTACCTGAAAGTAAAGCTTCAGCCGTCTTTAGGTTCGTACCACCACCTTCGGTTATTGGGAGCATAAGGCAATTAGCGACATGAATTAATGCCTGTAATCGCGCTTCACTTAATCGCCCTACAGCAATAGCCCTCTTCCAGAGCAAGCAGGAAGTAATGTCATCTCCTGAAAACTTATCTATTAGATAATCGCCAATTCCACCACCAAAGACAATACTTTGGTTAGGCTTTAAAAAGCCGATAGCAGGTCCTACCATAGTTTCGAACCCGACCCAGTTTGGTGGGTGGGCACTACCGATAAATAGAACTATCTGGCTAATACCTCTGCTAGAGAAGTAGCTTTTCCAGTAGGCAACGTCAGCTTCTTCTGAAGTATGTAACGGGGCAATACCGTTTTGGGCAAGCACCACTTTATTGGCATCGCCGCTCAGCTTGCCGAGTGTAACCTGGTCTTCCGGGCTAACAGCCAATATTAGATCTGCTCGTTTAGAAAGTAGTGTTTCTGCTTCATGAATCTCATCATAAAATTCTTTTGTAGCTTCCCTGCTATATCCTTCGCCGAGCAGCATCTCCTCTTTCATTGGGGCCTCAACGTTGTGTGAGCTGTAAACTAACTTTCCTTTATAATTAACTTCTTCCAGAATTTCCTTGAGCCCAATGAATAGGAATGGATGCTCTATTTCAATAATATCTGGATTAAAGCTTGTTATTCGTCGTCCAATTGCGTGACGAAGTCTTGGATCTTGTGCAATTAGTCGCCCCGTTACTACATCGCTAGTTAAAGGATTGCTAGCGATTAACTGGTCATATTTTCCAGGTAATTTTATATCGTAATTTCCATAGTCTTTGTAAGATAGGTGGTGAAATATGGCGCAGAACTGTACGTCAGCAAACTTTTTATACTCTTCAATTAACGCACCCACTCTTTTTTGGCCACCATGAATAGCATTATCTACTGGATAGGTAGCGAACATGAGAATACGTTTCTTGTTAGTCATTTTGCTCAATCTGGTGAATTACTCGTTTCATTATAGTCGATTTTGGAAGATGACGCTGGAACAGAATAAGCTTTCTTTCTGACATCGTCCTAACTGACAGCGCCGAACTAATCTTTAATGTGAGCCCCCGTAAAGACTTACTACTAAAGTCTTTCTTCCAGTAAATAACTTGGTCGTGTGCTTCCAATGCAACGCGAAGTTGCTGGTTCTTTTCTACTTCTTCTTTGGACCCCATGAAAACAGCTATGCCCGGCAATGTACTGGCGAATGTAATAATCTGCGTACCTTCAGTCCTTGTGTCGATTAAGTAGATTACTTTGTCGTACTTGCGGTAGCGAGACAAGTTCAAGTGTGCGATCTCAAACACATTACAGTCTAGGTAATCCAGAAAAGTTGGTCTCTCTAGGGTTTTTGGAGTTAATCCAGCGCCGTCAAAAAAATAATCAATACTTAAACCGTACTGCTTTGTTAATAATCCATGGAGTGGTTCTGCAACCCTGCCAACCCGATCAGCTATCCCCGGTGAAGGTGCTACGACTGCAACCCTTCCATTAGTGACTAGTATCGGATTCCTCGTCTCTTGTTCAGTGAGACCTTTGTACAGCTTTCTTGCCGTCTCTTTCCAGGTGTACTTCTTGCTAATACCGGCGTAGTCTTTGGCGTGGCCCTTAAAATCCTTCTTCTGCAATGCATCCTTAATCTGCTCAATGAGTTCCTTGTGGTTATTCGGGTCAAAGTAGTAGAAGCTAGTTTTAGACATTTCCTCAAAAACAGGAATCCGCGATGCTACCACCGGCTTGTTGTTCTCGATAGCGTCGAGTATTGGTATACCGAGCCCTTCGTACTTTGAAGCAAACAATACAACTGATGCGTTCTGATATAGCCAATGTAGTTCTTCGTCACTTACATTGCCTGTAAATATGATGTTCTTAGAATATGCCTGATATCTTGATTTACTATCTTCACTGAAGCTTGAAGTTACTAGAATACGTAGGTCTGGCATGGTTTTCTCTAATGCAGCCATGGCTTTAAAAGCAACTTCGTTATTCTTGTGTGGTAGGTCACCGGATGGGAATAAAACAAAATCTTTCGGTACGTCCATATTCGGGCGACTCGACTCTACAGATAAATCGGATACTCCGCCATCGATATTTGTTACGTCTTCATCTATCAAACCAAACACCTGCAGCATATCTGTTTTAACGGTGTCTGATATCGAAAAGATATGATCTGCTGCATAAACAGTATCGAAGCGATCCATGTATAGGTGCGGGGGGAAGTATCCACCAAGGTCTTTCCAGAAAAGTAGTGGTGTGAGATCGTAAAAAATGAGCAGATTCTTTCCTATATCTGGGAACTCGGCATAAAAATCAAACGAGAAAAGTGACGTTATAAGATAGCTAATATCCCCTTTTTCAGAGAATTCGTTCTGAATGTATTTACTCAGTAGCTTTTGATATTTTTTACGGGAAGTGAATTTCTGGCTCGTAATCGGTAGTTTTGTAAAGTGCTGGGATACTTTCGGACAATGGTATTTTACTGTTGCATAGCGCTCTTCTTCGCAATCGATATTTGTATTAAAGACTATGTGTATGTCCAGTTCTTCCGAGAACTGTTGGCTTAGTTCGGTCAATAGCTGAAGGGTATACTTACCCATTCCCCTGTGCCAGGCATTGGTCTGTAGAATCTGACCGTCAACTACTATACATTGCTTCATTTTGAACCACCTCGAACGATCCTGAGTATTCGTTTTAGTACAGCGACTAGCGCGTGTCTTGATCTGTGGTATGCGGTCAATACAACCCTCTGAACTAGATTGGGCTGTGAATCAAAGTAACGCCTCACAGACAGTACAGATACTTCTTTGTCGCTTAGTCCTGTTGGGATACTCGGAATATGCGTTGAGTCCTGAAGCCTAATTGCCTTAAAGACAATAACATCCAGCATCTTGCTCAACTTACTGACTGTACTAATAGTTTCCTCTGGATTTTCTTTATCCACGACCGCTCTTTTTAACCCGAAGTTTGACTATTGGATTAATAGAGAATGAGCTCGGCTGAAATTTATTGATATCAAAGGAGCAAACGTCCTCCCACCAGTCATAAGTCTCGGTATAATCCTGGCTTTGGATGGCGATATCCACACTATAGCTACCATCATTAAAGAGGTTTGGGACATCCCACTCGACTTCAATTATCTGGCCTTTTTTGAGATCGGTTAAATGGGTCTGATTAAGCTTAGTATTGGTTCCGATGACTGGAGTGTCAGTTGCATCTTTAATCTTGAAACCTAGGACACCTTCTTTAATGTCTTTATTGACGACTGCTTTTGTAGTTATAGTAACCACCTCATCATCTACACCATAACTTTTCTTTGTTTTTGCAGATTCGTAAGTAATGGTCTTGTCGCCCCATCGCTTTTTATGACGTTTCAGGCCGTCCGAGCCTTCGCCTCTATTCTGCTCTGCAAACATTCGACTATATGCCGCCCCCACTCGGTATGAGGTGTCTGAAAGTATTAACTTGCTATCCTCTATAAGAATTGCCCGTTCGCAGTACTCTTGCACCATGCTCATGTCATGGCTCACAAAAATAACAGTCTTCTTCTTTTTCTTAAGTTCTCTAAAGTACTTGAAACATTTCTTTTGAAAGTCTGCGTCTCCGACAGCTAACACTTCATCGATTAACAAGATCTCGGACTCTGCTAAAATAGTCGCCACCGAAAAGGCCAGACGAACCTGCATTCCAGATGAGTAGTTTTTAAGTTTCTGATCCATGAACCGTGGAATCTCCGCGAAATCAACGATAGCCTGATATTTATCTGTTACTTCCTGCTCACTAAAACCAAGTAGTGCGCCGTTTAAATATACATTCTCTCTACCTGTTAACTCGCCATTAAACCCAACGCCTAGTTCGATAAATGGCACAAGGCGCCCGTTAACGGTCACTTTGCCCTTTGTAGGCTGGTAAATTCCAGCCAATATCTTGAGTAGCGTACTTTTACCGCTACCATTGCGGCCTACAATCCCGAAGAACTCGCCCTTCTTAACCGTGAAGCTGATATCGTGAAGGGCGTGCTGGACCTCGTAGGAACGATTCCCAATGGATAGCATATTAGTGAACGCGTTCTTAATAGAACCTACTCGCTCATGTGGTAATCGGAAGTCCTTGCTGACTCCTTCTACGACTATGGCATATTCTTCTGTATCACTCACTTATATTTCCTCTGCAAAATACTTAGACATACGTTTGAAATACTGAAGGGAAGCCAACAAAAGAACTACCGAAAGAACAACCGGAATAGCACGCATCCACTCATTGTTGTAGATACTGCCTATGGTGACTGTTTTTTCAGAAACCATCAGATACCGGATATCTTGGATGGTTTGTGAAAGCGGACTGAGCATTATTATCTTTTGTGCCCAGATAGGTGCCAATGTTAATGGGAAAAAGATTGGTGTTGCGTAAAAAAGCGCCTGCATGATTATGTCCCAGATATAACCTATATCCCTTAGTCGTACATAGCTTGTTGCCAAGATAAACGATATAGCAAGACCAAAGATCCCTAGTTCAATAAAGAGTAAGACAACCAAGAAGCTCTTCATGCTAACGTCTGCCCCGCTAATCAACATGAAGATGGCTACAACCACCATGTTGAGTATGAGGTTGATTAATGCCGAGAATGAATTCGACAAAACAATTACATATCGAGGGAAATTTAGCTTCCTCATAAGGTCGCCCTTACCGACTATCGAGCCGACTCCACCACCAGTTACTTCAGCGAAATATGACCATAAAACCAGCCCTAGCAGAAGATACACACCCGAATGAGGTACTCCGTAATCTACGCCAATTACTTTTACGAAGACGGTATACATAATGACGAACAGGAAGAGTGGCTTTAGGAGTGACCAAAGATATCCAAGGAATGAATTTTGGTACCTGAGCTTAAAATCCGTCTTCACTAATTGCTTGAGCAGAATGACCGCATAGCGATATTTTTGTCTGAGTTTTTTCACGTAATCCAATTTTATAACTCTTTAGGCTATACGGCAATGAGTCTTTAGCAATATAATAGCTGTATGTCTGAGAGAATATTAGTAGCCGGTGCCAATGGTTTTGTTGGTGCGCACCTCGTAAGGGAGCTTTATCAATCTGGTTATGAGGTGGTTGGATTGGGTCGCCAACCTGAACCATCACCCGCAGTAAGTGACCAACTACATCGATATATACAATGTGATCTGACGGACAAGGATGCAGTCTCCGCACTAAACATAGAGGGCATTGATGGGGTTATTAACCTTGCCGGTATCGCATCAGTCGGCTCTTCGTTTGGTCAGGAGGACTTCTACAATAAAGTAAATGTAGAGTCTCAAACTAATTTGTTAGATCTTATCAAGCTCAAGGACAAGAAGATACGAATAATCTGCGTCAGTAGCGGTGCCACCTATGACCCAAGCCAGACAGTGCCTCTATCCGAATCTAGCCGCCAAGTTACCGTCAGTAATTCATCCCCATATGCATTCAGTAAAGTCTTGATGGAAGAGCATCTTCAGCACTACATTACCGCCGGAATGGATATCATCATTGCCCGCCCATTCAATCATACTGGCCCTGGGCAAACGAAAGGTTTTATTGTTCCCGACCTCATCTCGCAAGCACTAAGTGAAGATAAAATCCTAATCGGTCCAAAGAATACCCAACGAGATTACACTGATGTTCGAGACGTTGTTAAGGCTTACCGATTACTGCTCAAAAACGGCTCCTCTGGTGTCTACAATATTTGTAGCGGCACTCCTACATCACGAGATGAACTACTTCAACTTATACTAGAAGGTACTCAAACCAACCCCACCATTACTGTTGATCCTTCGCTTGGCAGGGCAAATGACCCTGAGATAATTTACGGTGATCATCAGAAGTTAACAGATGATACAGGATGGCAAACTACAATTCCTCTGCGACAAACTATTATTGATACAATCAGCTCCATGAAGGAAAGCGAGACATGAAAATTCTATTTGATGCCAATCCATTGGCTGCAGAAAAAAAGTCTGGAGTTGGCTATTTTACGCTCGGGCTCATAAAGGCACTTTCCGAGATCCCAGATAATCAACTTGTGGGACACTACCAAAATTTCTTAGGACAAAAGTCGGCTCCAAATATACCGAACCTAAAACACACCCGCTTCGTTCAATCTAGGATAGTCCCTACGAAGCTATTGAACATTCTTCGCAGAGTTGGCGTTCAGTTGCCATACGAAGTGTTTACTCGTCAAAAAGCTGACATTACCCTCTTTACTAATTTTGTAGCTCAACCTCTGTTGAGCGGAGGAAAAAAGGTAACAATCATCTATGATGCAGCCTTCTTAGACTGCCCAGAATATCTACCCATTCGACTTCAAACTTATCTTGCTAAGTGGGTGCCTTACAGCATTTCGTCGTCAGACCTAATTGTAGTAAACTCTAGCTTTACTAAAAAACGACTGATTCACCACTATAGTGTGCCTGCAGAAAAGATCATCATAGCGCCAATCCCCGCAGCCGAACACTCAAAACCCGATATGACTATCCTCAAAACACTCGGCCTTTCTACTCCGTACCTACTGTTTGTGGGCACTATCGAACCGCGAAAAAACATTGCAAACCTCGTAAGTGCCTATGCAGATTTACCGGTTTCCGTTCGGCAAGAATATCCACTAGTATTAGCCGGCGGCAAGGGATGGAAAGATGAACCAACCTTAAAACTCATAGAACAACTGCAGCAAGAAGGGGTGAGAATCATCACTACTGGATATGTAACAGATGGTCAAAGGTCAGCGTTGTATGATAACGCCTACGTATGTGTACAACCTTCATTCTACGAAGGTTTTGGCATGCCAATATTAGAAGCTATGAGCTACGGAAAGCCGGTGGCCTGCAGTAACCTAGAAGTCTTTAAAGAGGTTGCAGGTGATGCTGCACTGTATATGGATCAAACGTCGCCAGAGTCGATCACCAAGGTATTGCAGTCAGTACTTACTGAAAAGGCACTCTATAACTCTCTTCGCAAAAAGAGTGTCGCTCGATTTAACTCCTACGCCACTTGGAAGCAAGTAGCCCAAGATCTATACGAACAATTTAAGCTTCTTGTGTAAGGTCGTGCTCTACCATTAACTTCACAAGTCCCGGGAAGTCAACTTTTCGCTTCCAGTCTAGTTCGGTCTCGGCCTTTGTTGGATCACCCAATAGTAGGTCGACCTCGGATGGTCGGAAGAAGTCGGGATTAATGCGTATGCGAGTTTCACCCGTAGCTGCGTCAACACCTTCTTCATTAACGTCTTTACCATTCCAATTGATATCAATGCCAATTTCTTTAAATGCTAGTTCGCAGAACTCCCTGATGGAGTGGGTCTCACCCGTCGCTAGAACGTAGTCAACAGGGGTGTCATGCTGTAACATGCGCCACATACCTTCTACGTAGTCCCCGGCATAGCCCCAGTCACGCTTTGCATCGAGGTTACCGAGCTCAATAACGTCTTGCTTGCCGTGTTTTATCCTGGCAACTGCCTGACTAATTTTCCGGGTAACGAACTCGGGGCCGCGCCGTTCGCCTTCATGATTAAATAGAATACCGCTAACCGCAAACATGCCGTAGCTCTCTCGGTAATTAGTGGTAATCCAGTGTCCGTAGAGCTTTGCTACACCGTAAGGGCTACGAGGATGGAATGAAGCTTTCTCTGTATAGCCAGTCTCCGGCCGGTTATATTCTAATCCGCCAAACATCTCACTGGTTGATGCTTGATAGAATCGTACGGTTTGCTCCAGTCCTGCAAGTCGGATTGCCTCTAAGACATTGAGGACGCCTTTACCCGTGACATCAGCTGTAAGCACTGGGTCGCGGAAGGAATATCCCACATGACTAATGGCGGCCAAGTTATAAACCTCGTCTGGTTTTATGTCTTGCATGGCACGAGTCAACGCAGACAGATCCAGTAAGTCCGCCATAACCAGGTTGACGTATGGCATTTCTAGTTTAATTTTCTGGTACCTAGGATGGCTAGATTCAAGCTGTCCCCGGATTACTCCGTAAACTTGGTAACCCTTCTCATGTAATAGTTTTGCTAGATGTCCGCCATCTTGTCCGGCGATACCGGTAATTAAAGCTGTCTTTGTCATACTGTCTCCTGTTTGTCTTTAATATTATGTTCCTGGGGTGACGTCTACAGGGGTAGTCTCCGAAGATATAGCCAGAGTAGAGATATCTAAGGTCGATTGCCGACCACCGGTTATACTACCCCTAAACCTACCCAATGCCGCACTGTACCGTTCAAGGGCCAGCTGTCGATCGTCAACTAAGCCTTCTCGGTCGCTAAAGTCATTAAAGCTACCTGGGTTGCCAATATTGAGTTCACTTATTCCATCAACCATCTTCAGATCTCCTGTTATGTTTAGACATTATAACTTTAATGTTTTACTCTAGGCCGTTGTTTTATATTCATCATCAGGCCGGCCAGACCCCACCAGGTGTACGCCACGGCCTCGTTAGACCATATGTGGACGAGCAAGTTGGTTACCGCGAGCCCGGCAAAGCTAGCCATTAGTGCAACTGGATATAGATCGACTCGCTGGATCCACAAGTTCCTAGTTATAAGTGCCAGGATTACAATAAACAGAATCAGCCCGACAATTCCAACCTCTACGGCAATCTGTAAGTAGTAGTTCTCTGTTAGTTTGGTTCCCTGTACGTTGTTTTTGATCGAAGCTAGGCCGGCGGTTCCGGGACCTTTTCCGAGAGGATCACCCGTAATATCCTGTAACGACTCCCGCACAAAACGGACACGCAGTTCATTAGGGTCTTCCTCGACAGTTGCGGCGTCAGCATGGAAGATGACATTGCTTACAAAGTATGTGTTACGGGCGGCAATAAAGCCCCCCATGCCGATTATGCAAAGGACGACTAGTCCATAACCCACCTTCTTAGCATACTTTTGGAGTCCAAGCTTCTGGCCAACTGCAATAACACCAACTACCAAAGCAAAGCCTAGTCCAAGTAGTGCGCTCCGTGAAAACGTCAGGAGCAAGCAAAGACCTGCCGCCAAGCCATAACCAATCCAGTAACTACGCAGTTGGCGCTTTACACTAACCAGCCGAGCCATTACCAAAGCGATGATAATAATCAGATAAGAACCAAGGGAGTTGGGATCGCGAAGGGTAGACATGACCCGTTCAAGATCGGTTTTGTTGTCGATGAAGAAAGCCGGGAAGACACCGTTGGCCGTGGTAAAGCCCAGATGGGTGAGGGCGTCATTAGGCAAGAATAGATACTGGATGACCCCAAATAACGAGACCATCAAACCACTGCCAAGCACAATCTTGAGAGTAGTCTTACGAAGCTCAGCTACCGGTAAATGTAACGACAGTAGCCAGCCATACAGCAAGAACAAGGGCAGGCGAAGGTTATATACAACTCCAAGGACTTCGGCGTCTTGATCGGTGCGCTTAAACGCAGCCAGGAGCACCGTCAGCAAGGCATAAGCTAATACCGCTACAACCAGCTTGTTCTGGATCCACTCCTTGAACCAAGCACGCTTAACGCTAATTCCAAGAATTAAACAAAAACCGAACAAAGCCAGTATGTCTTTGAATACCTTCAGGAATTCAAGACCGCCGATGTTGGCCCCAATTACCGTAGAAATAAAAATGTGAAGCGGCATGTAGGCGAGTAGACCATAGAAGATGTACTGACTTGTTGTAAGAATCCGCTGACTGATAGGCTTATGCATTACACCTATTGTAAACTGAATGTATGCATATTGTCATCGACGCTCGTAACCGCCCAACGAGTACCGGCCGCTATACAGACCGCTTACTCCAACATTTGCAAAATCAGGATAATGTTAATAAATATACTATTTTGCTCAATTTGACAGATACTTGGAAACCTGTGAATAGTAACTTTTCCACCCTTCCCTGTAGTTATCCACAGTTCTCTATCAACCCTCTTGACGAATTCAAATTTAGTGCTCTGCTATATAATTTAAAGCCCGATCTGGTGCACTTTACTATGACTCAACAACCCCTCCTCTACTTCGGTAGAATTGTCACTACAACCCATGATCTAACCATGTTGCGGTTTACTCGAGCAGGCAGGCATAACATCTTGTTTCATAAGCTTAGAATGGGGTTGTACCGCTTCTTGTTCTGGTGGAGTCATAAAAAGAGTCGAGCCCTTATTGTCCCTACAAATTACGTCGCAGATGACCTAGCCAAGCTTCAACCATTTACCCGCAAGAAGACGACCGTGACTTACGAGTCTAGCGAGCCACCAATTACCGGTAAAGCGACTCCGTTAAATGGCGTCGGCAAACAGTTCATCTTCCACTCCGGTAGCCCCTTCCCTCACAAGAATATTGGTAGATTGATTAGCGCCTTCGAGGTATTGGCCGAAAGTTACCCGGATCTACAGCTAGTGCTGGTCGGTAAAACCGAATACTACTTCAAGAAACTGGCCAAAAAGATCGCTAAAAGCCCCTTCGCCGACCGGATAATTGTGCCCGGGTTTGTAAGCGACAGCGAACTCAAGTGGCTACATCATAACGCCAAAGCCTACGTATTACCATCCCTGAGTGAAGGATTCGGACTCCCTGGCATAGAAGCCATGGCTCATGGCTGCCCGCTTGTCAGCAGTAATGCTACTTGCCTACCAGAGGTATATGGAGACGCAGCCCTGTTCTTCAACCCACTTGACGTCGAAGATATGGCCCTAAAGATTGAACGAATCCTAAACGATAAGCAATTTGTTTCTGAACTCATAAAACGAGAAAAGGAACAGATTAAAAAATACTCCTGGGAGAGGATGGCCGAACAAACCCTAGCCATCTACAACAAGACTGGCAAGCAATAACACCTACTCTGTAGGTGCTTTGAGGACTATGTGACGGTCACGGCCTTCGCCAACAGATTCTGTCTCTAGACCATACTCACCGGCTAGCTTGTGGACCGTACGTCGGTCTGCAGGGCTCATCGTTTGCAAAGGCATATCCTCACCACTGGACTTAACCTTATCAATCCACTCTTTAGCCGTTTCGGATAGCCTCTCGGCGCGGGCCTTTTTATAATCTGCCACGTCTACGTTTACTCGGACAATCTCATAGTCGTTGTTTTTAAGCGCATTACTCACTACAAACTGAAGCGCTCTTACGGTGTCGCCCTGTTGGCCAATAAGGAAGCCGTTGAGGTGTGTCGATGGAATATGAAGCTCAATGACTTCGTCATCGCTACTGGTTGCATAAACGTCGGTATTTAAGCCAAAGAACGATAGTAAATCTTCGATATACTTCTTGGCATATATAATCGATTCTTCTAGACCCTTGTCTGCCTTAACCTCGTCAACCATGCTACCTCCTTCGTTTTTTGCCACCCTTTTTCTTATTCTTAGTGTTTTTGTTTTTAGATTCTTTATTTTGAGGAGTCGCGACGACCTCAGCTTCGACGGCTTTCTCGACAGGTTTGCCAGATAATGACTTGCTTCCAACTAGTTCCTGGGCATCTTTACCAAGGACACGTGACTGCTGAATAAAGGCCACTAGTCCACTTACCAACCAGTACAGTGACAGCGCAGAGGCAATATTAACGGTTACGATAAAAATGAATGCCGGCAACATGAATTTAGTACTACGAGCTACGGCAGCGTTAACTTCGCTGGAGTCGGCCTGTTTACCTTCTCCTGCAGATTTTAGGATGTCGCGTAGCTTTCGCTTTTCGTCATCCTGGGGCATGAGCTGAACAGCCTGGAAGTATTGTATGACGGCACTGGCGGCAACAATGATCATGGCTGGCCAATAGATGCCACCTACTTTACCGCCAATTGCTGGTCGAGTAAGATCGACGATATTAAACAGTGTGCTATCGAACTTGGTTATATCACCCGCAAGTTCTTTGATCCAAGGCATTTGGTTAATAAATGAGTATGAAAAATCGATAATTGCTTTAGGATCGGCAACAATCTTTGTTAGTCCAGAATACAGACCAAGGAAGATCGGGATCTGTACAATCAAAAGTCCAATACTGGAAAACGGATTGATTTCGCGCT
>JACCDG010090093.1_pt1 | contig 18532 bp, 23 predicted proteins | sample 7442471 | NCBI WGS metagenome assembly JACCDG01 (sample SAMN15323444, study PRJNA562643) | freshwater metagenome | isolation source: river surface water | place: USA:Blue River Watershed | collected 2017-08-17 | reverse complement strand
AGCGCAACATGATGCTTGTTCAGCCTGAGCTGCTGAAGCTTCAAAAGAAGTACCGAGGCAAGACTGACCGAGAATCTCGGGAAAAGATGGCCAAGGAGCAGATGGACCTCTATAAGAGGACTGGCTCCAACCCTTTTAGCTCCTGCCTACCGCTTTTGCTCCAGATGCCCATATTTATGGGCCTTTTCTTCGTTCTGAACGATGCCCAGGCCAACAAAAAGGGCGTTGGACCCCTGGATGCAGCCCTGGCGCAGTCCTTTTCCCAGGCTGAAATGTGGGGGGCAAAGCTATCCGACACCTTCTTTGGAAGCCCAGAACTAAACGTCAAAATCATTGCCGGAGTCATGATCGTGCTGATGTCTGCGAGCCAGTTCATCACCCAAAAGCAGATTATGACCAAGAATCAGAACCCTGACATTCAAAACAGCCAGTTCATGCAGACCCAGAAGATCCTGCTGTACGTTCTGCCCCTAGTTTTCTTGGTTTCCGGCCTGACCTTCCCTCTCGGTGTCATGACCTACTGGCTGGTTTCCAATTTCTGGACCATGGGACAACAGTTCTTTGTAATCCGGAACATGCCTCAGCCAGGCTCCCCTGCTCACCATGCCCGCCAGGAAAGGCTGAAAAAGAAGGGCAAATTGACTGATCCAGAGCCTGAAATCAAGGCCGAGGCTCAATCGGAAGAGACAACCCCAGAATCAGGCCAGAGGCAGCAGCCCGTAAACAAGAATCGTGCAAAGAAGAAGAAAAAGAAATGACCGAAGAAAACCAGCTTGAAAAAGAGGGTGAAATCGCAGCCGATTTCATCGAAGAATTCCTAGATTTAGCCGATTTAGACGGGGATCTAGAGATAGAACTGCGCCAGGAGAGGGTCTATTTGACCGTTTCCAGCGAGGGAGAATCCAACCTCGGCAAAGTCTCTGATCCAGAGATAGCCCAAGCCATCCAGGAGGTCACCAGACTGGCAGTTCAGGCAAAGACTGGCGAGCCAAGCCGTCTAATCCTTGATATTGGCGGCTCTCGCGAGGCCAAAACTGAACAGCTTAAGAAGCTTGTGGAGAAGGTCGTTAAGAAGGTTAACGAATCTGGCAAACCCGAGCACCTAAAGCCAATGAGCAGCTATGACCGCAAGCTTGTTCATGACATGGTGGCAGAGGCTGGTTTATCATCCGAATCAGAGGGTCAAGGCAGAGATCGCCATATTGTCGTCAGCAAGCCCTAATGTTTCACGTGAAACATGGGGACTGAGATGGACAACCTGGAAAAAGAGCCCGACTACGCAGCTGTTCTCTTTGGTTCCGAAATTGACAAAGCCAGGGCCTTTGCAAAGCGACTAGCGACGGACTCAGAGACTTTTGGCCTTCTGGGGCCGAGGGAACTCCCCCGCATTTGGTCTAGGCACGTCATAAACAGCGGACTACTTGCTGAGCTAATACCCCCCGGGAGCAAGGTGGTTGATGTTGGGAGCGGAGCGGGTCTCCCCGGAATCCCCATAGCAATCGCCCAACCCCAGGCGAGCTTCACCTTGGTTGAACCAATGGAGAGACGCGCTAGCTGGCTCACCGCCGTCATCAAGGATCTTGGGCTCGAAAACCTCCGTGTACTGAGGGCAAGAGCCGAGGATGTCCGGGAATCCGATTTTGACTTTGCCACAGCCAGGGCCGTAGCCTCCCTGGATAATCTCCTGAAAATGCTCACCCCCCTAATAAAAGACTCAAAAAACCGCACCATTATCGCCATGAAGGGCTCCAAGGCCCAAGACGAGATCAACGAGGCCCTCCGGAAGCTCCAAGTTCTTGGTTATACACAGCCTGAAATCTTGACACTCGGTTTGAACAAAGCACCTGAAACTGCAACGGTTGTGAGAACTTCCCTGAAATGATGGTAGCCAAATGACACAGCCAGCCGAAGAGACAGCAGCCACCCCACCAACGGTGGTTCCTGGCATGGGCTATCCCAATAATCGTGAGGAAACGACCCCAACACCAATCGGTTGGCAGCCAGTCAAGGACGATAATTTGACTGTAGTTTCACGTGAAACATTTGGAGCCAGACTTGAGCAGTGAGCGGGATGCAACCCCCATACTCAACGAACTAACGCTAAACACAGAGCGGGCCAAGCGGGTAGCGGCCACAGTTCTAACTCCCCCTTGGAAAACCCGAATTATCACCATTTCCAACCAAAAAGGGGGAGTTGGTAAAACAACTACAGCCGTAAATCTGGCTGCAGCCCTGGCCTCCAAGAACATGAAGGTCCTGGTCATCGATTTGGACCCGCAAGGCAATGCCTCCACCGCCCTTGGTGTTCCTCACCAAACCGGAACGCTAAGTAGCTACGAAGTCATGATGGGGGAGGCTTCCATCGCCGAGGCGGTTCGCCCCAGCACTGAACACCCAAACTTGCTCTGTTTACCCGCCACGATCGATCTTGCTGGTGCAGAAATTGACCTAGTCAACGCCGATAATCCAAGAAGGATCCTTGCCGAGGCTTTATCCAAGTATTTGATCCTGCAACCCCAGGATTATGTGTTTATCGATTCTCCGCCTTCACTGGGGCTACTCACCGTAAACGCCCTTGTCGCTGCCACCGAGGTGATGGTACCCATCCAGTGCGAGTACTACGCCCTGGAGGGGGTAACCCAGCTGATTTCAAACATCGAGAGAATCAAGCAGGCACTTAATCCATCGTTGGTGATCTCGTCAATCTTGCTGACGATGTACGACAGTCGAACCAAGCTCAGCTCAGATGTTGCTGCCGAAGTGAAAAACTTCTTTCCCAACCAAACCCTCAAGGCAGTCATACCTAGATCAGTGAGAATTTCCGAAGCACCAAGCTTTGGACAAACAGCAATCAAGTACGACCCAAAGAACGCAGGGTCACTTGCCTACCAAGAAGCAGCAATTGAACTAGCTCAACTAGGAGTGAAGTAATGGCAGAGGATAAAAGAAGAGGCGGACTGGGACGAGGTATCGGCTCACTAATTCCGGCTGGGCAGCGTGATGCCGTTGACGTGTTCTTTAGCTCTGACAGCCAAGGCCTGGTCGCAGTTCCAGGTGCAAAGCTTGCATATTTGGAACTCAGTCGCATAATTCCAAATCCTCAACAGCCTAGGAAAGTTTTTGAACCAGAAGCATTAGCTGAACTCATTCACTCCATAAAAGAATTTGGAGTCTTGCAGCCGATTGTTGTTCGTCCAAGACAGGACGACTTTGAGCTCATTATGGGCGAGCGCAGATTCAGAGCTGCGAAGGAAGCTGGCCTAACTGCAATCCCAGCCGTTATTCGAGACACAACTGACGAAAACATGCTGCGTGACGCACTGCTTGAAAATCTTCACAGAGCAGACCTCAATCCCCTTGAAGAAGCAAGCGCATACAAGCAGCTGCTTGAAGACTTCGGTATCACTCAAGAGCAACTAGCAGATCGCCTCGGAAGATCAAGACCGCAGATCACCAACACCCTCAGACTGCTCCGACTCCCAATGGACGTTCAGCAGAAGTTAGTTGCAGGTGTTCTGACTGCCGGCCATGCACGTGCACTGCTCGGTGCTGACTCTGAAGAGCTAATGAGCGAGCTCGCTGGACGGGTAATCCGCGAAGGTCTTTCGGTGAGAGGCCTAGAGGAACTGATTGCAAGTGGAGTTGGAAAGAAAAAGAAGCCGACCATCAAGCCTGGTGGAAAAACCGACATGCTGCATGAGCTTGCACAAGAACTTGGTGACAGGCTCAACACAGTTGTAAAGATAAAGCTCGGAAGACAAAAAGGCCAGATTGTGATTGAGTTCGGATCGGTTGCAGATCTTCGAAGAATCGCGGACGAGATCAAGTCTTAGTTCTGAAATCTGTCTATTGCCTTAGCCAGTCTTTGAATACCGACTTTGACATTTTCTGCTGTTGGATGCGAATAGCAGATACGAATAAATTCTTTTCCTCTGCCATCTCCATAAAACGCTGTGCCGGGCGTGTAGGCAACTAGTTCCTCAACAGCTATTGGCAAAAGCTTCTTGCCATCTATCCCAGTGGGCAGACTCACCCACAAGAAAAATCCACCACGCGGTTTGGTTGTTTCAACATCTGGCATGTATTCGCTAAGCGCCCAGATTGCTGCATCGCGTTTGGTTTTATAGAGCGAGCGATATTCAGATATCTGCTTTTGCCAATCGCAAATAGATAAATATTCAGAGACCAGCATTTGTGCAAAAGTTGCAGGAGACAAAATCGCAGACTCGTTAGCAAGAATTAGTTTTTCTCTGATGGCCGGGGGAGCAAGAACGTATCCAACTCGAAGTCCAGGCGAGAGTATTTTTGAAAAAGATCCGAGGTAGACAACGCTCTCTGAATCCCTTGCCCTCAGGGCCCTTGGGGGAGCCTGGTCAAAATAGAGAAGCCCATAAGGATTGTCTTCGACAATCAAGATTCCGCGAGATTTACAAACTTCAATCAGTCGGTCTCTTCTGTCTTCGCTGAGGGTAACTCCCGATGGATTAGCAAAGTTAGTTACCAGATACAGAAGCTTTACTTTCTTGCCCTCCGCAATAAGACGATCAGCTGCCTCTGCAACAGCATCAGGAGAAATTCCGTCACTGTCTGTGTAGACGTGTTCGATGTGCGCTTCTTTGTGTCTAAAGATCCCAACAGCACCGACGTAGCTGGGGGATTCAACCAGCGCGACATCGCCCTGATCCAAGAAAAGATCTGCAATCAGCTCTAACGCATGCTGACTACCAGTGGTAATCATGAGGTTTTCAACTTCTCCAGAAATGCCCTCAAGGGCCATGATTTCAAGAATTTGTGACCTGAGCTTGGCATCTCCCTGCCCAGGTCCATACTGCAGGGCAAACTGTGAACGGTTTGCCATCAGAGAATCAAAGGCATTTCTGATCAGCTCGTTGTCCAGGGCAGAAACATCCGGCATGCCACCAGCTAGAGAAACGACCTCAGGCCTAGAGACAGTTGCAAACAGCGCGCGGACTTCACTGACCGAGAGATTCTCGGCACGCTTCGCATAAGCATCTTTGAATAAATCAAAGCCCTGCTCCAGGCGTGACTGAGCCATTTGCGCTCCTTTGGGTTTAGCGCAAAGTCTAGGGCTTTATTGGGTGTTAGCTAAGAAATTCGGCCAGTTCGCTGACCAGTGCTGCCTTCGGTCTTGCACCAACCAGCTGCTTGACCATCTCGCCGTTTTTGAATACTCCAAGAAGGGGAATGCCAGTGACGTTGTATTTCATGGCTAGGTCTGGCTCGTTGTCTACATTTACTTTGGCAACGGTTACCTTGTCGCGATACTCCTCAGCGATTTCAGCTAGAACCGGAGCAATCATTCGGCACGGACCGCACCATTCCGCCCAGAAATCAACGATTACTGGCTTAGAACTCTTTAGGACATCTGCGTCAAATGAGGCAGTGGTGGTGTCGATTGGCATCGCTCCTCCTATTTCGAACTTAGGTAGTGCTCGGCATCCAGTGCCGCTACACATCCAGAACCCGCCGCCGTGATTGCCTGCCTGTAGGTTGGGTCAATCACATCGCCACAGGCAAACACACCCGGAAGCGATGTCTTGGAAGACCTTCCCTCAACCTTGATAAATCTCTCAGCGGTTAGCTCTACTTGATTCTCAACCAACCAAACCCGCGGGTCATTTCCAATGGCAATGAATAGGCCGTCCAGGTCCAGATCGCTCTTTTCGCCTGTTTGGGTGTTTTCAAGGACCACTCCGGTTAGCTTCACGTCACCCTTCAGCTCACTGACTGCCGAGTTCCAGATGAACTCGATCTTTGGGTTGTCAAAGGAGCGTTTCTGCATGATTTTTGAAGCCTTGAGGCTGTCTCTGCGGTGAATTACGTAGACCTTGGAGGCAAACTTGGTCAGGAAGTTAGCTTCCTCCATGGCTGAGTCGCCACCGCCAACTACCGCAATCACCTTGTCCCTAAAGAAAAAGCCATCGCAGGTTGCACACCAGCTGACGCCGTGGCCACTGAGTTCCTTCTCCTTTGGAAGTCCAAGCTCGCGATAGGCAGCGCCGGTGGCAATGATTACGGCCTTGGCCTCAAATTCCTGTCCACCACCGGTCTTCACCTTCTTGACATCACCCTTGAGATCAACCTCGACCACATCGTCGAAGAGGATTTCAGTTCCAAATCGCTCTGCTTGTGCCTGGAAATTAGCCATTAGGTCAGGGCCCATAAGCCCATCTGGGAATCCCGGAAAGTTCTCAACCTCGGTGGTCTTCATTAGCTCCCCACCGGGCTCAACGCTGGAGGCAATCATCAGTGGGTTTAGCTGCGCTCTGGCTGCATAGATGGCAGCGGTGTAGCCAGCAGGCCCAGAACCGATGATTATTACTTCGCGCATTTATGTTGTTCCTTCAGTCACCTAAACATAGATGAGTATCTATTTATTTCGTGTCCCAGCCTAGTCTTCGCGGCCGTTTCTTGTAAAACGACCACGCAGTGCCATGCCTAGCTCCTCAATTTCTTGTGACCTCAGTAGCCACAGCAACAGCAGGTAGCTAACTCCCATGATGCCTCCGACGATTATGGAGGAAGTTATTGCCCCCAGCACGCTTTGCAGTGCGAAAGAGGCCTCACCGATTCCCCCAAGTGCCAGCAGCACCAGCACTCCTGCGGCGCTCGCAGGAATTGCAGCTAGAACAAACTTGATTGTCGATCTGGAAACTCCAAAACCGCTCAGTCCACCAATTTTCTTTTTGAGCATCGCATAGGCAATCAAACCTTGAATGCAAATAGAAAATGCAGTCAGCAGTGCAATAGAAACAACTAGAAATTCTTTGGGCATCACAAAGCCAAGAGTGATAGATCCTGCGATGTGAATTCCAATTTGAACTGAGGTAAATACAAAAGGTGTCTTGGTGTCTTCAAGTGCAAAGAACGCTCTCTGCATCATGTAGACAAAGCTAAATGGCAAAAGCCCAATCATGAATGCTGCAATGACATTTCCAAGTGCTGCGGTTGCCGGATACTCTCCAACAAAAACTCTCGCTATCGGATAGCTAAGCACAATCAGCACCGCACTCGCAATCACACTAACCATTGCAATCACGCGCAGCGCAGTTGTTAGATCTTGCTTGAACTTATCCATCTCTCCCGCTTGCTGATGCTCAGCCATGCGAGTGAAGTATGCAGTTGCAATTGAAACAGTTACAACGGAGTGGGGAAGCATAAAAATAAGCCAGGCAATTGCAGCAGCAGCTACAGAAGCAACAGCCTGTCCCGAACCACGATCAACAGCTGCGGTTGATGCAACTGCCGTTTGAACTAGTCCACCAATTTGTGAAACAACCACCATCGCAAGTGACCACGATGCTGCCTTGAGTGCAGGACCAAGACCAAATCCTCGCCACTTAAAATTCAGACTCAGCTTCAGTCCAATTCGCTTCCAACTAACTAGAAGAATCAAAGCTTGCGCTGCGACTCCAGCAGTCGCGCTTCCCGCAAGCAGAGCAATCTGGTCAGCACCCCAAGAACTAATTGATCTCGAGCCTGTCGGGTCCGCTGAGAAGATCAGAATGAAAAGGCCAAGCCCAAGAAGCGAGACCAAGTTGTTCAGCACCGGTGCCCACATAAACGGCCCAAACGCTTTTCTTGAATTCAGCACCTCACCCAGTATCGAGTAGAGCCCGTAGAAGAAAAGCTGCGGCAGGCACCAGTAGGCGAAAGCGGTCGCAAGTGCTAACTGCTCTTCGCTCCAACCGGAGGTGTAGAGGCGGACCAAAAACGGTGACGCAATCGTAAATACGAGCGTGCTTATAAAGAAGACAGTTATAGCAAGTGTTACAAATCGATCTACATATCCTTTACCACCATCACTTGCAGATCTTGCCTTGACCAGTGTCGGCACCATCACCGCATTTAGAACACCACCGACGATGATTGCGTACACGGAGTTTGGTAATTGATTTGCAACACCAAAGGCGTCGGCAGCATCTGTTGTCACACCAATTGCAACAGCCAATAGAACAGCCCTGGCAAAACCCAATATTCTTGAAACGATTGTTCCGCTGGCCATCACAACCGAGCTTCTAGTGACGGATGGATTTAGATCAGCCAATGTTTCTCCGTCTTAGCTTGATGGTGGTTCGAATAATTCCAACAATCATCAGCGCAAACATTGCAACGCCAAAACTAACGAGCAGAAATAGCTCCACGTCGTAGTTGACATTAATCCTTAGAAGCTGATCCTCTGAGATTCTTACTCCGTTTGCCTCTAGCCAAACCCTCACCTCAACTGGCCCATTAGCAAGTGCCCTGACAGGTAGTTCAGCAATCTCAGTGCTTTGAGCAGGAATCGATACCGCTACCTCTTCCTGCACCTCTAGTCGAAAGCTGGTGCTCTCGGCCCTGAGCGTGATCTCAACAGCAAAATCATCAGGGTTTGAAATAGTCACGGGAATCCTGGCGTCGCGAGCGACGAGATTGATAACAGATCCAGGAACTATTTCTGCGGCGGCGATAGCGGGAGAGGGAATCAGTAGCAGAACTGCGATTGCAGCTAAAACCCTTTTCATGGCAAAAGCTCCACTGCCCGCTGAGCTACTTTTCTTTCGTTTTCATGAGCAAGGACCTCATCAAGCTGAGAAATCGGAAACCAAGAGACCCGCAGCACTTCACCTGCCGGATCTTTTTCGTGACTTAGGTTTCCACCTATCTGTCTCATAAGAAAATGATGAACCGTCTTTTTGATTCGTGTGGTGCCCAGGCGAAACGAGTAGGTGATTTCGCCAATCTTTTCGACGATTTCTGCCTCAAGGCCGGTCTCTTCACTGACCTCCCTCACGGCAGTGGTGTGGAGCTCTTCTCCGTTTTCCTGATGTCCCTTTGGGATCACCCAGTCCTCGCCGCCCCCGCGGTTTCGGTGGCTGATTAGCGCAACCATGCCAGGGTCATCGGCGGAAACGACCAGTCCGCCTGCGGAAATCTCGGTTTGAGTTCTGATCCGACCCGGAGTCATACCCCAACTCTACTTGGGCTCAAGAAATGGGCTGTGGCAAGCTAATCCCATGCAAGAGGTGGCTAAAGCGCTTTCCAACCTTGCCGACAACACCCAGCATCCGGTAATTGAGCTGCTATCAAAAGCCTTTTCAGATGCAGGGTATGAGTTGGCTCTGGTCGGAGGTCCGGTTCGGGATGCGCTGCTAGGAAAGAAGTCATTTGACCTTGATTTCACCACCAGCGCCAGTCCCGATCAGATACTCAAGGTTGTAAAACCTCACGCAAGTGCCACCTGGGATGTTGGAAGAGAATTCGGAACCATCGCAGCCGAACTGGCAGGTGAAAGAGTTGAAATCACCACCTATCGAGCTGATTCCTACGATTCCAAAACCAGAAAGCCAACAGTTGAATTCGGCGACAACCTCGAAGACGATCTAAAGCGCAGAGACTTCACCATCAACGCAATGGCCCTAAAGCTTCCGCAAAGAGTATTCGTTGATCCCCACGAGGGACTTAGAGATCTTCAACTAAAAACTCTTCGCACCCCTAGCGCTGCGGAAATCAGTTTCTCCGATGATCCACTGCGAATGATGCGAGCTGCAAGATTCACATCACAACTTGACTTAGTTATTGATCCTCAGGCTTTCGATGCAATGGTTGAACTAAAAGATCGCATCCGCATTGTCTCGGCAGAGCGAATCAGAGATGAGTTCAGCAAACTTCTTCTAACTGATAATCCAATATCTGGTTTAGAGCTCTTAGTTGACTCAGGCATTGCCTCAATCGTTCTTCCCGAGCTAACTGCACTAAAGCTTGAAACCGACGAGCATATGCGACACAAAGATGTCTATCAGCACTCGCTAACTGTTTTGAAACAAGCCATTGATTATGAAAAGAACTATGGGCTTGAGAAAGATATTGTCATTCGACTTGCTGCACTAATGCACGATGTCGGAAAGCCTGCTACCAGAAAACTAGATGGAACAACCGTCACCTTCTATCACCACGATGTCGTTGGAGCAAAGCTTTCGAAGAAGAGACTCAGCGAGCTTCGATTTTCAAACGAGATAATCGATTCGGTTTCTCGCCTAATCGAACTTCACCTTCGATTCTTTGGTTACTCCGATTCGCAGTGGAGCGATTCCGCAGTTAGAAGATACGTCCGGGATGCAGCCGAAATGCTAGATCGCCTTCACATCCTGACCAGGGCAGATGTCACGACCAGAAACCAAAAGAAAGCAGAGCGGCTCGCTCACGCCTATGACGATTTGGAGCGAAGAATCGCAGAGCTTAGGGAGCGCGAAGCCCTTGACTCTCTAAGACCTGAACTTGATGGAAATCAGATCATGGAGATTCTTGGAATTGGCCCATCCCGAGAGGTCGGCCTTGCCTACGACTTCCTGATGGAACTGAGGCTCGATGAGGGCGAGATTGGCCCTGATCAGGCTAAACAGCGCTTGCTTAGCTGGTGGGAAGCTCGCTAAAGTAGCCAGGTTGCCTAGAGCAACACTGCATATACCCTCCTGTCACGGAAAGGCCGTGACCGTTTAGTCCGAAGGAGGTGGGTTAGCTATGCATAGCTATGAACTAATGGTCATTTTCGACCCAACCGTTGATGAGAAGACCGTAGCAACCAGTGTCAACAACTATGTCAAGGTAATCAGCAACGCTGGTGGAACCGTAGACAAGGTTGATATCTGGGGTCGCAGAAAAATGACCTTCGAAATCAAAAAGCACGCCGAAGGTATCTACGCGGTGATTAACGTCACCTCTGGATACGAAGCGGTTGTTGAGCTCGACCGTCAGCTAAAGCTGTCTGAGTCAGTTCTTCGCACCAAGGTCCTCAGGCTGGAAGATGCAGTATTCAGCATCAACCCAGTTGAGTTCACTCCAGACGCAAGACCTCCACGCGCTCCTCGCCCATCGGGCAAGCGCCCAGCCAGGACAAAGTAATGGCCGGAGAAGTTAACGTCACTATCGTCGGCAACCTTGCCGACGACCCAGAACTTCGCTACACCCAGAACGGAATCGCAGTTGTTTCGGTTCGCGTTGGATCAACTCCTCGCACCTTCAACCGTCAAACCAACGAGTGGGTAGATGGCGACACAGTTTGGGTTCGCTGCACCGCATGGCCTGCAGCCGCCGAGAACATTGCGCAGTCTCTTTCTAAGGGAACTCGCGTTGTTGTCACCGGTCGCCTAAAGGCACCGAGCGCATATCAGACTGCACAGGGTGAAGCACGTGCTTCTCTCGAACTCGAGATCGATGAGATTGGACCAAGCCTGCGTTATGCAACTGCTGCGGTTACTCGTCGAGCACGCGAGTCAGCTGCTGTTGAATCACCATGGGCTGGCGAGAAGGCCAGCAACAATCCAGCGGATGCTTGGGCAAACCCAGCTGAAGCTGCAGTTGACGAAGCACCGTTCTAAAAAGGATTTAGGAGAAAAAGAAAATGGCTGGAAAAGGACAAGACCGCCGCAAGAAGATGATGGCTAAGAACCTCAAGCTTGCACCGGTTAAGACAATCAAGATCGAGGTAATCGACTACAAAGACGTCGCTACCCTAAGAAAGTTCGTCTCAGATCGCGGAAAGATTCGTGCTCGTCGCATCACTGGTGCAACAGTTCAGGATCAGCGCAAGATCGCAAAGGCGATTAAGAATGCACGTGAGATGGCACTTCTGCCATACGCAGGCGCAGGACGCTAAGGAGAAATAAATGTCAAAACTAATTCTGACTAATGAAGTCTCCGGACTCGGAAGCGCCGGCGATGTTGTCGACGTCAAAGACGGTTACGCACGCAACTACCTAATCCCAAACGGTCTAGCCGTTGCTTGGACCAAGGGTGGCGAGAAGCAGGTTGCTTCGATCAGAGCAGCACGCAATGCACGTGCAATCGCTACTGAAGACGAAGCTAAGTCGCTCAAGGCAAAGCTCGAGCAGGCTCCAATCAAGATCACCATGCGCTCAGGACTTAACGGCCGCCTATTCGGTGCCGTTAAGACCAGCGATGTCGCAGCAGCAGTTTCAGCTCTGGGTTACGGAGAGCTAGACAAGCGCAAGATTGAGCTTGGGTCTTCAATTAGAAGCGTTGGACGCTATGAAGTCACCATTCGCCTAACCGGCGAGATTGTCGCCAAGGCGACAATTCAGGTAGTAAGCGCCAAGTAAACAAAGGGCTAAAGATAGGGCCGACACGCCAGAGGGCGGTCGGCCTTTTCCCTTTCCTGGGAGAGTTATCCACAACTCTCAGGGAAGGCTTGAAAGTTTTCCAGGAATACTTATTCACATGAAAACCCTTGTATTTACTGGTCTAGCGAGGCTATTGCCCTAGTTATCCACAGGTTATCCACAGGGTTATGCGGCGTGTTTGCACAGAGTTATCCACAGTTTTCCACAGGCCAATTTGATACTTAGTTGTCAGAGTCCCAAGCTATACAAGTTCTGAGCAATCTGGAGGGCTAAAGAATGTCGATGTTGGCACCGGTTTCCGCTGGTGAGGCGAGGGTCGTCCCGCACAACATTGAGGCAGAACAATCTGCACTGGGCGGAATGCTTCTAAGTCAAGAAGCAGTAGCTGATGTTCTGGAAGTTGTTTCCGGATCTGATTTCTATGCACCAAAACACGAATTAATTTTTAACGCAATCATTCATCTCTTCGGTCGAGGTGAACCAACGGATGTAATTGCAGTGACCGATCATCTGAATAAGCAAGGCAATCTTCTAAAAGCCGGTGGCGCTGATTACCTTCACTCACTTTCAAGTTTTGTTCCAACAGCCGCCAGTGCCGGTTACTACGCGAAGATCGTTTCTGACAAAGCCATTCTTCGCAGATTAATTAATGCCGGAACAAGAATTGCTCAGTCTGGCTATGAGAGCCAGGGAGAAGTTGAGGATCTGGTCAACCAAGCCCAATCCGAAGTCTTCGCTGTTGTTAGTCAAACTGCAAAGGATGACTACGTTGGCCTGAGCGAATCCATTGACTTTGCAATTCGTGATATCGAACTTGCACAAAATCGAGGCGGAGGGTTAACCGGAATCCCAACCGGATTCACCAATCTCGATACCTACACCCACGGTCTCCACTCAGGTCAGTTAGTGATTGTTGCTGCAAGACCTTCGGTTGGTAAGTCAACCTTCGCACTCGATATTGCACGTAACGCTGCAATCAGAAATAACCAAGCAACAATCTTCTTCTCACTTGAAATGGGAAGATCCGAAATCGCAATGCGCATGCTGAGTGCGGAGAGCGGAATCTACCTGCAGAGCATGCGTAAGGGAACTCTTACCGAAGGTGACTGGGCCAAGCTCGCAGCTGTTCGAGGCAAGATCAATGACGCTCCTCTCTACATCGACGACAGCCCAAACATGTCACTGGTTGAGATTCGCGCTAAGTGTCGAAGACTTGCGCAGCAGGTGCAACTAAAGATGGTGGTTATTGACTACATCCAGTTGATGTCAAGCGGCAAGAAGGTTGAGTCACGCCAGCAAGAAGTTTCCGAGTTCTCCAGAGCCCTGAAGCTATTGTCCAAAGAGCTGAACGTTCCAGTTGTTGCTCTTTCTCAGCTGAACCGTCAGCCTGAGCAGACCAAGGACAAGCGTCCGGAACTTTCACACCTTCGTGAATCCGGATCGCTAGAACAGGACGCTGACGTCGTAGTGCTGCTGCATCGAGAGGGACTGTTCGAAAAAGACCACCCGAGAGCTGGCGAAGCAGACCTGATTTTGGCAAAGCAAAGAAACGGACCAACTGGAACCGTAACCGTTGCGTTCCAGGGACAGTATTCACGCTTTGTGAATATGCCAAGCTAACTCTGTGAGAATCATCCATCTGCCAAGAGCAGTCTTTGCTTTACTCGGCGGATTGTTCATTACCTTCAGTCAGTCTCACGCAGCAGTTGTTGGGCTTGGAGTTTTTGCGGTTTTCACACTTCTAAGCTCGCTTGGTTCTATCGTCCTAGAGCGAAATCAAAAACCCAAAAGGCTTTTGCCTCTGGCTGTCGTGTCTATCATCGCGTCCGTGATGTCACTAGTTGCAATCGTTCAATCACTTGGAAATGAGAGCGATTCGTCAAGGCTTGTGTTTTTGATGCTGGTTAGTGGCTGGGCTTTAGTGACAGGAGCAATTGAGCTCTACCTAGCTAGCCGAGAGGGCTTTTCTGAACGGACTGGCAGGGACTACTTGATCAGTGCCATTTTCTCCTTGGCGCTGGGAGGACTGTTCTTGCTTGCTTCGCCTGATGTGGTGAGTGCGGTTGGGTTCTTCGGTGCGTATCTGATTCTGCTCGGTGTTCACTGGGGCATCGCTTCTGCGGGAGATGGAAAGAAGTAGGCTGTTCGAATGCGCAAGTTTGCAAACCTCAAGGCCTATCTAGTTTTTTCTTTCAGTGCTGCAATATTCGTCGGGGTGCTGGTTGCTTTTGGAACTAGAACCTTGGAGCATGCGCTAATTGGCGCACTGGTTGCATTCATAGTCTCGATTGTTATCGTTGCGACTTTGGATCTGAGCTTTAAGCCAGATGACCAGGACCCAAATCGCCCCAAGCTTCGCTAGATGTCTTTAGCGAGTCGGTAGGAAATACCTACATACGTTTGAGGGCGCAGCTTTAGAAGTGAATCTTTAGCGGCTTGTGAAATATCGAGTCCATTGATGAAAGCAAGCAGTTGCTCCTGGTCAACTCTTTTGCCTCTGGTTAGTTCCTTGAGAAGAGCATATGGATCTTCAATCTTGGAATTACCCCTGGCGACCTCTGCCCTGACAACAGTCTGAATCGCCTCGGCCAACACCTCCCAGTTATCAAGCAGGTCTGTGGTTAGGGCGGCCTCATTCACTGCCAGCTCACCCAGTCCAGCTCGGATGTTTTCAATTGCCAGAAGCGAGTGAGCAACACCAACGCCGATGTTTCGCTGAGCTGAAGAGTCGGTCAGATCTCTTTGCATTCTTGAGGTGGTGAGGGTTGAGGCAAGCGAATCGAGGATTGCATTGGCCAGTTCGAGATTTGATTCGGCATTTTCGAAGCGAATCGGATTGATCTTGTGTGGCATTGTTGAGGATCCCGTGGAACCCGCAGGCGGAGTCTGCTTGAAGTAGCCGAGCGAAATGTAGGTCCAGATATCTGTTGCCAGGTTGTGCAGGATTCGGTTGAAGTGAGAAACCTTCTGAAACAATTCTGACTGCCAGTCGTGAGATTCAATCTGGGTTGTGTATTGGTTGAGATCAACGCCAAGACTTTTCAAGAACTCTTCTGCTTGCCTTAGCCAATCCACCGTTGGGCTTGCGGCGTAGTGAGCGGCAAAGGTTCCAGTTGCACCGGAGAACTTTCCAAGCAGGGGCTGAGCATCGATTCGCTTCAGCTGTCTATCAAGTCGATGAACGAATACCGCAAGTTCTTTGCCAAGGGTTGTGGGGGTTGCAGGCTGTCCATGTGTTCTAGAAAGCATGGCAACATCAGCATTGGCTTTAGCCATCTCACGAAGTGAATCTGTGACCCATCTCGCCGCAGGAATCCAGACGTTGTCAAAACCATCTCGGATGTTTATCGCATAGCTGAGATTGTTTACATCTTCCGATGTGAGTGCGAAGTGAACCATTTCACTAAGGTCGGATCTTCCAAGATCACTTAGTTTTTCCCTAATGAAGTACTCGATGGCCTTTACATCGTGACGGGTCTTTTTCTCAAGCGTCTGAAGTTTAGAGACGGTTGTGTCATCAAAGTCCCCATAGAGCTTTCGCAAGGAAAGTTTTTCGGCTTCGCTGATGCTCTTCCCAGCACCCAACAGGTCTTTTTCAACCAGCCAAATTAGCCACTCGACCTCTATTTGGATGCGGACTTTATTTAGGGCAGCTTCCGAGAAGTAATCCGCCAGGGGTGCAACCGTTGCCCTGTAGCGTCCGTCTAGGGGACTGATCGGTTGCGGCGAAAGATTGCTCACGTGGCAATTTTGCCCCATGCCTTACGGTTTGCAGGCCTGTGACTAGCGAATCTTGAGGATCTTCAAAATAAATCTGGTGAAGAAGCTGGTGATTGCCATCACGATGGCAGCAAGGATTGCCCAGCCAAGAGACTCAATCGCCAGACCCTCCTGGGTGAAGCCATCGATGCTTAGCACCTCAACGCCAATTAGTCTGCTCAGCCAAGCAGCCAGCAGCAGCATCGCTCCGTTGATGACAAAGGAGATCAGACCAAAGGTGATGATGTAGAGGGGGAAGGCCAAAACCTTAATGACCGGAGCAATCACGGCATTGACGATGCCGAACAGGGCACCGAGCAGAAGGAAGGTGGCGATGGTTTCCCACAGGCCATCACCTCCATAGGGAACCACCTGAACCTGAGGAATTAGGCGGGTGGCAACGAAGAGCCCTACGGCATTGACCAGTGAGGTGATGATAAAACGCAACATAAACCAATTCTTTCAGCCACTCGCTAGATTAGCCTTCGTGAATCCCAAATCCGGCGAACCGATGCTGCAGCTACTCAGCCCAGAGGGCGTCTACAGCGTTGAAAAAGAATTCACTCGCTACGGATCAATTATTGATTCACTTTCTGAATCTCAGCTGAAGACGCTATATCGGGACATGGCCAGAATCAGAAGATTCGACCAGGAGGCGATAGCCCTTCAAAGACAAGGTCAGCTGGGACTCTGGGTTCCTGCCATCGGTCAAGAGGCAGCCCAGATTGGTTCTGGTTACGCAGTTGGCAAGAACGACCACATCTTCCCCAGCTACCGAGAGCACGGCGTAGCTATCACCCACGGTGTCGAGCTGATATCAATTCTCAAAATGATGAGGGGTGTCAACCACGGAGGCTGGAATCCAGAGGAAACCAGGTTCCATTTATATGCAATCGTTCTTGGCACTCAGGTGCTACACGCAGTCGGCTATGCCATGGGGGTCAAGCTCGATGGAAAGGTCGGGACCAGCAATCCCGAGGAAGATCTGGCAGTCATCTCCTACTTCGGCGATGGCGCAACTGCCGAGGGTGATGTCTCCGAAGCGCTGCTATTTGCAGCAGTAAACGAATCCCCAATTATGTTTTTCATTCAGAACAATCAGTGGGCAATTTCAGCCAACATCGATTCGCAAACCAAGGTACCTCTATATAGAAGAGGCGAGGGCTTTGGTGTGCCAGGACTTAGGGTCGATGGCAACGATGTTCTTGCCTGCTACGCAGCGACGAAGTATCACATGGACCAAATTCGCTCTGGAAGTGGCCCATATCTTCTAGAGGCACTCACCTATCGCATCGGTGCTCACACCACCTCGGATGATCCGACAAAGTATCGCTCCGAAGAAGAAGTTGAGATTTGGAAGGCTAGAGATCCAATAAAGAGGTATGAGGTCTTCTTAAGAAGACAGGGAGTTGACGACAGCTTTTTTGAAGAGGTAGCGCAGGCCGGAGACAAACTGGCGGAAGAGATCCGTGAGCAAATATTTGCACTCGGTAAGCCGCCTCTCGAGCACATCTTCGACAACGTCTATTCCGATCCTCACCCCGAGATAGACAAACAAAAAGCTTGGCTTAGGGCCTATGAAGATCAAATGGGGTCGCATGAGTAACTATCGCGAACTCGCTATCGCCAAGGCAATTAATGCAGGATTGCAAAGAGCCATGCAGAAAGACCCCAAGGTCCTAATGTTTGGTGAAGATGTTGCCGAGCTCGGTGGTGTGTTTCGAGTGACAGAGGGACTGCTTGGTGAATTTGGTCCAAGCAGAATCTTTAATACTCCGATTGCCGAGTCAGCAATTGTTGGAACAGCAATTGGACTTGCGATGCGCGGGTACAGGCCCGTGGTAGAAATTCAATTTGATGGATTTGTCTATCCAGCTTTTGATCAAATCACCTCGCAGCTTGCAAAGTTGACCTATCGCTCCGAAGGTTTTCTTTCGATGCCGGTAGTGATACGCATTCCCTATGGCGGAGGAATTGGTGCAGTTGAGCACCACTCAGAAAGCCCAGAGGCCTACTTTGCTCACACCGCAGGCCTGAGGGTTGTGACACCATCGAATCCAAATGATGCCTATTGGATGATTCAGCAGTCGATTGATTCAAATGATCCAGTTATCTTTCTTGAACCAAAGCGCCGATACTGGCAGAAGGGGCCTGTCAATCTAGACATTCCTCCTATGCCCTTGCACAGTGCACGCCTTCTCAGAGAGGGAAGCCAAGTAACTCTGCTTGCCTATGGCCCTATGGTTTCAACTGCACTTCAGGCAGCGGAGATTGGTCAAGAAGAGGGCTTCAGCATTGAGGTAATAGATATAAGGTCACTTTCTCCAATCGATTACCCAACCCTGTTTGCCTCTGCTCAAAAGACAGGCAGGGTCGTAATAGCTCACGAGGCCCCAACCAATGTCAGCATTTCCAGCGAAATTGCCTCCAGAATTGCCGAGCAAACCTTCTATTCTCTTGAGGCTCCGGTTCTCAGGGTGGGCGGATTTGACACCCCTTACCCCCCAGCCAAGCTGGAGGAGGAATACCTTCCGGATGCCGATCGCATCCTTGAGGCTATTGATCGAGTGATGGCTTACTAGGGTAAAACCATGACAATTGCCAAGTTCCCGCTCCCCGATGTTGGGGAAGGT
>JACCDG010452911.1_pt1 | contig 18554 bp, 12 predicted proteins | sample 7442471 | NCBI WGS metagenome assembly JACCDG01 (sample SAMN15323444, study PRJNA562643) | freshwater metagenome | isolation source: river surface water | place: USA:Blue River Watershed | collected 2017-08-17 | reverse complement strand
TCCCCGACTCTTCGGTACGTACCTACGTGTTACTACCTCGTCTGCCATGGGTCTAAGCCCATTCGACTTGCATGCCTCATCCACGCCGCCAGCGTTCACCCTGAGCTAGGATCAAACTCTAAGTTAAGAACAGGTTCACATTCCGAAGAATGTGGATCTGTCGCCTCGATATTTTGTGCAGAACGTACTTGCTTTCCGCATATCGAGACTTATCCAAGATAAGACAAAAGAGAATGCATATTCACTTTTGTCTCAGGTTTGTTACCGTGCACAAAAATGCACAGCAACAGATGTGTAACCTATGTCATCCGGCCAAAGACCGAACGTCGCAACGAGTAATGTACTTGCACAACGCAAAATACATCAGTTGTCTCTCGTGCGCACCTTTCAAATATCGCTATCCTCCGTGGTCCTGCTGAACGTAAAACGCCGTTACGGCGCCTTGCTTCCACTCAAAACCGGACAGTGGCGCTATTATACAGACATGCGAAAAAAGGTCAACCCCGCTCGCTGGTATATTTATACCTAGTATTTAAGCCACGGTTTATGGGCCTTTTCCCTGTACAAATTTAGCATTCTTAAGAAATGCCCGAACTGGCTCCGTATTTGTACCGGTAAGATCGTGTTGAGTGATAGCAATGAATGCTTTCCGCAGGTACGATTCAACAGTATCTGTACGCGTTGGGTGCACATTGTATGGGGCCTTATCGACAAGAGTAAAGAGCTTCCCAAGTTCAGTTAATCTCTCCCCTTGCCGCGCTTCGGCACCCCTTTCGAGTGAATTAGCGATGAAGTTGAGTGCTTTCTCATGTTTCATGCCATCCCATACATGAAGCGGGACGTTACCTCGAAGATAGACCTCTTGCAAAATATTTGCACGTGTCACATCAAGTTTAGTTGCATTAAACGTGTCTGATCCTTCACGGAAAGAAGGGACACCATCCTTCGGATTATTTCTAAGGAGCTCTTCTTGAATCGCTCTGTGACTTACTCCTTCGGGGAAACGCACTGTGCCACTTTCTTTTGCTGCACCCTCAGAACTAGGCGAATTACGCTCCTCCTCAGATGAAGTGGATTCTCTGTACCTCGCATCATCCTTTCCTCCTTCTACAAAAAGTTCTTGAATCTGCTTTTGCTCCTCAGGAGTTGGTGGACGAGGTGCTGGCTCCATACGCGCAAGACTTTCTTCATCCTCCATAGAGGTAGGTTCGTCCACCTCTGTGCGAATACCGCCACTCTCTTCTGTTGGAATTCGCATCTCTTCTTTTGTATCAACAATCGAATCATTCGCTCTCTCATCATATCCATCTGCTGGTGTGACCCTTTCCGGCTCCGTCGCTATGATTGGTGGTTCAACAGGATTTCCTCCCTCCGCCATCATCCCTTCCGTACTAGTTCTGAAACTCTCCCAAACTCCCTTAAGAGCCTCTGGGACATTCCCGATTTTCCCTACAGCATTTTTCGCTCCTGTGAGTGCCTTTTCCTCGAGGAGTTCTACTCCGGGGACATACCTAAGAAGCCCGAACGCTGCGACCATACCAGCTGCTTTTGCACCCTCGACTGCGGCAACACGTCGCTGCCTCCTCTGTCGTCCTGCCATCATTGAATCCTCTCGATTCGCAAGGTACCGACGGAGATTGGCCTCGAGCGTCTCATAGAGCGCATCCTTTTCAAACACACGTTCATCACCACTACTTCGCACTCGCTCCTTTTGCTCTCCTGATTCGGTTCCCCACTTTTCCTCTTGCGCTGCGACAACAAGCTGAGCGTGTCCGAGCACCTCAAGGAAACGTGCTTGATTCACTGCATATTCCTCTTTTTCACCAAAATTGAGACGGTTGAGTCGGAGCTTGTCATATGCATAGAGTGCACGTGCCTTGAGTTGATTGTACGTTCGAGCACGTTCTTCTTCGGTAGCTCTTGGGTTATGGTACGCCTCGACAAGACGCTCGAGCTTTGCAGTAACGCCCATATCTTGCTTACCTTCGCTTGTCTCGACAATTTGTGTTGCCTTAACTACATTGAGCTCACCCGTACCTTCGTAGTTTTTTAGCTTTTTGACCGCTGACAGATACTCTTTGCTCCAAGGAAGCATATCTTCGTCGCGCTTCGCACGTTCATTATGTGCTCTGTTTGGATCATTTCGGTACGCTTCTTTCATCTCAGAAAGAAGCTTCTGGTACTTCGGATCTCCTTCACCTGTTCCCATTTGTGTCTGCCTATCGCGCTCACGCTGTTCGCCTGCAGCCTTGTTCCACCCCCGTACCCCCGCCATTGCACCCGTCACAAGTGACGCACCAAGAAGCGCTGAACTCCCCACAGTCGCGGCTTTTGTGGTATATCCTATCCCACCATAAATGCCTCCTTTGAGCGCCATACCAGTCGCTTTATCCCACAGACTTTCATTATCAATATTTTGGAGAAGCGCAACCGCTTCTGGATTGGTTTCAATAAATCGCTTTCCATGGACGAGCCTGTCGACACGAAGCAGTGTACTCACGATTTCGCCCTGTGGCATATTCGTTCCTGAAAGTGCCTTTCCAAATGCCACTTTCGCATCTTCGTAGTCTTTTGCTGCTTTCTCATACTTTCGATACTGCTTTCGAGACTCTGAGAATGATTCTTTGAAGAAACGAGTTATCTTTGATTCATTCTCATTATGGATACCGTTTCCATCTTCTTGCCAGGATGCAGGAATAGCCGCAAACGCATGTGCTGCCTTATTGAGGGCGTCGACGGCGGGCTTTCTTTCTTTTCGTATATCACCACTCCCTAGTTCCGCACCAACAAAATCCGTCTTCAGCTCCCCACTCTCTTTATCGACATGCACCTTCGGCCCATACAGCGCAGTACTTTGCACAAGCGTGCGGAGCATATCTCCATACTCAGCCATACCAAACTTATTCGGATCAGGGAGTTTGTCATTCTTTACTCCAAATGCAGCCAGCGTACTCCGTAGTATCCATTTTTTTCCAACGTTTTCCTTACCACTCGCGCGATAGTCTTGAAGATTCTCAAAAACGAGCATCTGCTGACCATTCGAGAGCCTCGCAAAACCAGGTATACTCTCCAGATCCTTTTTTGTAATCCCAAGAGATTCAAAACGTTCATCAAAGAAACCTGGGGCATCCTGTGCTGCCTCTTTACTCTTTGACTTCAACTCAGCAAGCTTTCGCTCAATCCAGAGTATTGTTGCTGCATCACGACTGCTGCCAAGATCTTCCCACTTTTTTGCAAAGTCTGTATCATACTTTGCTATCAGTTTCCGGAACTCCGCAGAACCGTAGGAAAGATCTGATTTTGCTTGTTCGAGAGCCATAACATCCTTGCGAAGAGTCTCGTATGGATGTGGCGACTCTTTTTGAGTTTCTTTTTGTGGTTTCTGAGCGAGAGTATCAAGATTAATATCAACCTCACTACTTTTCCTTTCAGTGTTACCTGGTTCAAGTTCGATATCTACTTTTACTTTTTTGAGACTCTCGAGTGACCCAGCATTAGCAAACTTTTCCGAGATTTGACCTTCCACTGCACTCCAATATGCATCAGATTTTGGAGTCTCTTCTGGCTCCTTTTGTTTCTCAAGATATTCAGGTGATACCTGCTCATGCAATGCGTCCCAAAAAGGATCTTTCCCTGATTCGTATGTAGAATCTATCTGTTCCTTCACTTGCTTCACGTCTACAATTGCATCTTGAGAGTTTTGACCACCACTTACATCATCCTCTTTCGGGTCCTCTTCACTTTGTTGCATTTGCTCGGAAGCTGCCACAGGTTCAGCTTCTGAGACAGTGGGAGGACGATTTGCGGCTTTACGCATACGCTCTCGCATCCCCACTTCCTTGTGCTCACTATACGAAAGAGGTTCACCTTCATCATCCCGTCGAAGCCACATACCATTTTGACTTGGTTGCGGCCGGACATTACGTAGTCGTTTTGGTTTCTCTTCAATAGTATTGAGAGAATCTTCTTCAAGCGGAACTTCCATATCGCGAACAGTTGTATCACTCTCACCAACTTTTTCAGGGCTCACCGATGATGTTCTTGCTAGTGATGCTCGTTTAACATCAATTATTTTTTGCGATACCGCAGTCTGTGTATTTGGTATTTTTATCACCTCACCGTCGAGATTTGTGCAGGTGATGTGAGTACTATCTTTCGATATTTCAACCGAAATATACCCTCCTGATCTCCGTAACTCAGCGAGAAATGCTGGAGACGGTGCAGATTTTTCAGTTTTGGGCACATACAATTCTTCTCCTGTAATTTTCGCATCCTCGAGTCCATACCGAAGATCACTCCTCTTTAGATCAGCATCGACTTTCGCACCTTCCCCAACAACAACATCAGTAAGGATAGGGAGAACTTTTTCAGTTCCTTTCTTATTACTCTGCGCTGGTATACCTTCCCTATGCATACTTAATCACACAATCGATAGACAATATTATCCGTATCATAATCGCACGAACCACCTGATACTGCAGCATTTGGTCCACAGGATACGATAACGCTTGAAACAGCGCTGACATCCGCATGCCCTTCACATCCCGTTGTCGATGCAAAACATTGGTAGTCCTCATCAAGGAAGTATGGCGTCCCCCACGCGTCAGTAACATCACTCATGTAAGGACCCTCCCACTCTGCCCACGCAAGACCATTCCCCGTCAAACCAGCATCTGCACTCGAGAGATCAACTTCATTATTTGAAGGGATAGTTGTTCTACAGTAACTTGTCGCTCCATTCGAGTAATTCCCCGTATCGTCATAGAGAAGATTCATCGCAGAACGAATCGAACCAAGTTCTACAATCGTCGAGGCGGCCATTGCCTCGTCACGAGCCTCATTGAGTGTTGGCATAATCACAGATGCAAGAATACCAATAATACTTATGACCATGAGGATCTCGATCAACGTAAAACCACGACTGGATAGACGCGTGTCACTCATAGCTAAAATGGTAGCATGCTCTTGATTTGTTCTTCGTGAGATATCAAGATACACTCATTGTATGCAAACAGACCATGAGATCATCGTAATGTCCGTCGGAGGGTCGCTTATTGTTCCAGATCATATCGACACACTCTTTCTCACCTCTCTCAAAAATCTTATCGAGGATCAGATCGCCACATGTGGGCGACGTTTTATTATCATTGCAGGAGGTGGTAAGACTGCACGACGATATCAAGAAGCAGCTGGCGCAGTTTCTAATCTTGATCCAGAAGATCTTGATTGGATGGGTATCCATGCAACTCGACTCAATGGCCACCTCCTTCGTACAGTATTTAGAGATACGGCACATCCGGTCATGATCACCAATCCTGATGATGTTATTGATGTCCCAAAAAACACACCACTTATAATCGCCGCAGGGTACCGACCTGGAGCGTCAACAGATCTCCGCGCCGTTCAAATTGCAAAACGTGTGCATGCACACAAACTCATCAACCTTTCAAATATTGATTATGTCTATACCGCAGATCCACGGAAAGATGCTCATGCAACACGTATAGAAGAAACAACGTGGACAGAATTTCGAAAACTCATACCTGACGAGTGGAGTCCCGGACTTTCATCCCCGTTTGACCCTGTCGCCGCACGTGAGGCTGAATCATTCAATATGGAAGTTGTCATCATCAATGGAGAGAAACCTGATGAAATAGAACACTACCTCAATAACGAAGCGTTTGTAGGAACACGAATACATAACTAACTATCCCTTAACTGGAGAGGTTTAAAGAACAAGAGATTTAGTAATACTTCTACATCAAACTCTCAGTCTCTGCCCCACACTATTTAAATATTTTTTAGTACCTCCTCGATCTTTTTCTGGAGCTCATTGAGCGATGAGTCGTTCATGATAGTCGCATCAGCAAGCGCCATGACGCCTCGAAGATCCATATCATGAGGTCCTACAGGTCGCATTTCGCGTTCCTCATGCTCCACAAATGTCGCAAAGTCGACTTGATCTGTTGCTGAACGTCGTTCCTGTACACGCTCAAACCTACGCTGTTGGTCCGCATCCACAGCAATCAATAGTGCACCGTGCGCCTTAAGAAATTCTGCCTCACCGATGTTACGCACTGACTCAATCACAACACGTTCTTCATTGTTCCCTACTGCTTCCTCATAGAGGGACTTTACTACATATGATGGTTCAAACGCAGCACGAAGCTCGTTTGCAACTTGTCTCATTGAGGAGCGATCAACAGGCAAACCTCGTCGCGACACCTCCCTGGTGATAAAGTCACGAGCCGCATAGTGAGTGAACCCTTTTTCTTTTACCAGATAGTCTACAACCGTTCCTTTGCCACTTCCATTGGTGCCGGTAATCGCAATTAGTTTCATGATTGAAATGTGTACTCAATATATTCCATTTGTTCCTTACAGGAACAGTACACCTTGTCGATATTTCTTTTCATGAACTCAAGAAATATCTGACAAGGTCTTGCGAAGTGGGTCCCATTCCACTTCTCACCGGTAATCGCAATCAATACCATAGTTACGCCTTCTTCTCTTCTACAGGTGTTTTCCAATACTCACTAATCAGCACGAGGAGCGGTGACGCGAGGAAGATTGATGAATAGGTTCCCGCTACCATACCGATAGTGAGCGTGAGCGCAAAATCCTTCGTTGATTCTGGACCAATCAAGAACAGTGCGACGAGCATGATGATAACGGTGAGTGATGTATTAACTGATCGTGCAAGTGTCTGCTTGATTGATTTCCATACAACAAACTCAAACTCTTGATGCTGCTTCTTCTTTTCATTCAAAGTGAGGTTTTCGCGGATACGGTCAAACACAACAATCGTGTCATTGATCGAGATACCAAGGATGGTAAGGAGAGCCACAATGAAGAGGACGCCTACTTCTGCGTCCCGTGCGTATCCAAGATACGCAAAGTATCCAGTTGGGATAAGAATGTCATGGAGGAGTGTAACAATAGCGACGAGACCGTACTTCCATGAGGATACCGGCTTTGAGACACCTCTAAATGCAAAGGCAATGAATGCAATGGTGCAGAGAGAAACGAGTCCAATCGCCCACCATGCCTTACGCATCAATTCCTCGCCTATCGATGGTCCTACCGAATTGTACTGAACTTCTTCAACGGTTCCGAATGAAGCCAGGATGGCATCAAGACTATCCTTCTCATCTTGCGTGAGTGAACGTTGTCGAAGCACAAGCTCATTTTCTCCTGCCGGCTGAATTCGTACCTCACCAATGTTGAGTTCTTTCACCTTTTCTTCGACACTCGCGACATCTGGCCTTCCGTCTGGGTACGCAACCTCAAGGAGCGCACCTCCTTTCAAATCAATGCCTGGCTTGAGACCCCACACGAGAATCGCTGCAATCGCTAGTACCGATGCAACAGCCGGAAGTATAAAGAAGTAGTGCTTGAATTTCTGTAATTGCATACGCTATTTTGTAAGTCCTGAACTCATAAGGAATCGGCCGAATCGCGTCTTTGCATCCACAGGAAGTACGATAAGAAGCGTCCGTGAAATACTAATTGCTGAAACCATCGATACGATGACTCCGACTGAAAAGACGAGTGCGAATCCCTTGATAAGGGCGGTTCCAAACCAGAAAAGAATTACTCCTGCGATAATGTGCGCGATGTTTGAGTCACGAATAGCGAGCCATGCGCGATCAAAACCTTCCTTAATAGCTTCCTCGGTATCTTTTCCATCTCGGAGCTCTTCCTTGATTCGCTCTGCAATAAGAATATTCGCATCGACAGCAAGTCCAATCGACAGAATGAGTCCTGCAATACCCGCAGCAGTGAGTACAACCGGAATGACTTTAAAGAGTGCGAGCATCATCACCACATACATAATAAGTGCAAGAACAGCAATGACTCCGGGGAGTCGATACCAAAGGATCATGAAGAGCGCGAGAAGTACAAATCCAATGACTCCTGCACGTACACCAGCATGGAGTGCCTCTTCACCGAGTGATGAACCGATAGTCTGTGTCGTATCGAGCACAATTGGAACAGGGAGTGCACCAAAGTTGAGATTTCGCACAAGCAGCCGTGCTTCCTCGACAGCAAAATTGCCGGAAATAATAGCCTGACCTCCAGCAATTGGTTCATTGATACGCGGTGATGAAACGAGCTCACCATCGAGGAAAATCGCGAGGAGTTCACCAGTATTTTCCCGCGTGATGCGCTCAAAAAGTTCCCCACCTTCATCATTGAATCGGATTGAAACTATTGGCTCATTTGAGAGTGACCCGCCTTGCCCATTCCCAAAGACGAGCTCAGCACGCTCGAGGTAACGACCCGTAAGGCCGGTATCAACGTATGGTTCTATCACCTCACCATTCACCCGGACATTTGAAACAACGGTGCCGGTACCAGCAGCATTTTGTGCAGATTGCTCTGCGGCAAGTGCTTCTTGATCAACGAGCTTAAATTCAAGAAGCGGCGTCTGACCAATCTGCTTAATAGCGTCATCGATATTGGTAACACCAGGAAGTTCTACAATGAGACGCTGTACACTCGCTCCTTCTGCAACAGCACTTCCTCGTTCAACTTGTACATTTGGCTCAGAAACACCAAAGGCATTAACGCGACGTTCGATCACCTCACGAAGCACACTCATGAGCTCGGGAACATCGCTTGGCTCTATTTTTGAAACATCAGCGACATACGTGAGCTGACTCCCTCCCGCAAGATCAAGGCCAAACTTAAATGGGTACTTCGAGTCCGTATTGAGTGTTGTTGCGTATACGAAATAACCGAGGAGGCAACCGAGCACCACAACGACAGCGGCACGAAATCCTCGAATAACACCCTCTCCCTCACGTTTCTCTTGTGATTTCTGCTCGCCCATAGTTGCTCGTTAAGTAAATACAGCGACTACTATACCACAAAATGCACTACCGACTGAGCTCGACCACGTTTCGAAGGAGGACCGCAATAGTGACTGGTCCAATTCCACCAGGTACAGGCGTAAAGAGCGATGCTTTCTCTCCACACGCTGGGTCTACATCACCCTTCAGCATACCCCCATCCTCGGACGTCCCTGCATCGAGAATGACAACACCTTCCTTTACCATTTGAGGCACAATGAGGCCGGGGACGCCTGCTCCCGAAACAATAATGTCAGCATTCTTTGTATAGTATGAAATGTCGAGTGTATCTTTTGTGACAATGCTCACTCCGGCACCATGTTCGGAAAACCATCGTGACGCAGGAAGTCCAACCAACTTTCCACTCCCAATAACGACAACATGTTTTTCATAAATCGGGACCTCGTGAACCTTAATGATCTCTCCAATTGCACCAACCACAGGAGAAAGTACCGCGGTTGTTTCAGGGTTGAGTGCATCAACATCATGAGATGGTGGTATCGCAGCGAGCACCGTATCTGTAGAAATATGTGCAGGTAACGGAAGCTGCACAACAACACCATCTGATTCGCTCACGAGTGTCGCGAGGTGCGCGAGAAGCGTGTCTTCAGATACATCTCCCGGGAGCGTCACTACCCGTGTCAGAATACCAACCTCACTCGCTTTTTTTTGTTTTATGGCGAGATACTTTTCCGTTTCAAACGTTGGGGCACAGGTAAGAATTCCGAGCCGCGGTGCTCGCGTCGCTTTCTCTACTTCGAGACGAAGCGCTTCATACATATCTTTTGCTATTGCTTTTCCATCAACAAACATGCGTTCTGTAAATAGTTAGTAGAACTATGGCGCTGATACCATCAGTGCTGTTGCAATACCCGACAGTGGTAACACTCTATGATTATGACAGGCCGAATTCGCGTTTGAGCTCCACTATCCCCTCTTCAATCGCAATAGAAGGTTTCCAATCGAGTGTCAGACGAATGAAGGTGTTGTCCGCAAGTGTGTGCTTTGGTTCGAGACGCGGAGCAACATACTCTATCGGACCACCGATGAGTCTCGCGATTTCATTGATAGATACATTTCTTCCTGCACCGACATTCATTACTTCACCGTGTCCAACTCGATCACTCTGTGATGCACGAACAATCGCATCAACAGTATCTCGCACATGGGTAAAGTCACGAGTCTGCTCTCCATCGCCAGTAATCGTCATTGGAAGACCCTCCTTTCGTTGCTTAAGGAAACGACCAATAACAAGCGCATACGCACCCGACGGATCGAGATGTGGTCCGTATACATTAAAGAAACGGAGAGAGACTGTCTCAAGCGCATGAATATCATGCCAAAGCTTCATCATGACTTCACCGGTGTACTTTTGAAGACCGTATGGACTTTTCGGTTGTGGAGACAGCGTCTCTCTCAGTGGCATGCTGTCCTGGTCACCGTATGCAGAACTTGATGCGGCATACACAATTCTTCGTACACCAGCGTACCGAGCAGCCTCAAGAACTGAAAGTGTTCCTCCGACGTTTACTCGCTGTGTCTCAAACGGAAATTCAATAGAAAATTGTACTCGTGGAAGCGCGGCAAGGTGCACAACAACATCAACACCCTGCATGACCGTCTTGAGCTTTTCAGTATCACAAATATCAAAACAGTGAAATCGAACTTGCCAGGGGAGACGCTCTGCCTTTCCCGCTGAGAGGTCATCAACAACAATGACGTCGTGGCCGTCACGAACAAGGCGCTCAGACAAATTAGTCCCTACGAATCCTGCCCCTCCAGTAATGAGATATGTCTTACGCATAGTGTGCCGTGATTATACACATCTGTAACACTGGCACTATTGACTAAGTTCCAGTTCGCATGACGAGTGTATTTATTGTCTTCAAAGCGATTTCAATATCGAGAAGAAAAGAACGGTGTTTGAGATAGTACAAATCGAAAGATAGTTTGTCAATTGTGCGATTTATGTCGACTCCCCCGCGAGGCACATCAAAATTATTTATCTGCGCCCATCCAGAAAGACCCGGCTTCACGAGATGGCGAAGGTTGTAATACGGAATCTCTTTTGCATAGACCTCGACGAGCGTCGGTATCTCTGGGCGCGGCCCGATAAATGAGAGATCTCCTTTGAGCACATTGAGGAGTTGTGGGAGTTCATCAAGACGTGTCTTCCGGAGTACCGCACCCACCTTTGTTACCGTGAGTTTGCTCTGTACCGCTGCATCAGGAGTATCAGTACCGGTCATCGTACGGAATTTATAAATATGTATCGGTCGCCCAAACTGTCCAACACGCGTCGCAGTATAAAAGAACGGACCGTCTCCCTCGAGTCGTATCGCGAGCGCAACAAGCGGAAACACCACCACGGTTGGCAGAAGGAGGAGAAATGCTCCCACAATATCAATCGCACGCTTCAAGAAATCGTACGCGTAATGTGGTGAACCAGTACCAACGTTCTCAAGCAACCACGCTTCCCCAATGAGTGATGGTGGGATGCGATGATGGAGTTCCTCGTACATACTCGGAAGATTGATGAATCGAATATTTCGATCTTCAAAGGCATAGTGATACAACTCGGGCGCAAGACGAAAAACAAATTCATCTCGCATGTCAGCCACAACAACATCTGTTGAACCCTGATTCAAAAATTGTGTAAACGATTGCTTAAAATCAGAAAAAACAGGAATGTCACGACGCGAGAGCAGGTACGGTGTGACATGTTTGAAATAGCGATTGTGTGCGAATACACGTGCAATACCTGTTGCCTCGACACTGTCACCAATGACGAGCGCGCGCATCGGCTTCCCGGTGGTGAGACGGGGGTAGAGATACAATCGCCACAACACAATGAATGTCGACGACACGATGAGGTATATGACGAGATTTGTCTTCGGCTCAATACCCACCGCCGACACAAAGAAGAAGAGTGCCGCGACGAGCATATTTAACACTTGCACTCGAATGACCAGGGCAGGAATACTCTTTCGCACGAGCGATATGTGCCTATCGTAGAGTCCTGCAATAAAAAAGGTGAGAATCCAGAAACAAAAAAGGATCAGAAATGGTTGTAAGTGTTGGCTAACAACATCTTCGTTTGGTATTTCTCGGTAGCGGATAAGCAGGGTTACCAAAAGTGCCCCTGCAAAGGTCACAAAGTCTCCGAGGAGGAGCAGTACGGTATTACCACGAGCAAGGCGTTGCATAGCTTGATGAAGTATTGCTACGTATAATACGGAGAGTTATAGTTTCTGCAACCACTCACCCCTCAGCATGTCAGACGCAAAGAAAAAAAAGATACTGTTTGTAATTACAAAAAGTAATTTTGGTGGTGCACAGCGCTACGTATTCGAACTCGCTACAGGACTTCCTCCCGATCGATTTGATGTGGTAGTTGCGTTTGGCGGGAACGGGCTTCTTAAGGAGCGTCTCGAAAAAGCTGGTATCCGCACCTATACCATCAAAAGCTTCGAACGTGACATTAATCTCCAGAAAGAAGTTGCTTCGATGTTCGAACTTGCGCGAATCATTTCTGAAGAACGCCCTGATGTAATCCATCTCAATAGCTCAAAAGCGGGTGGAACAGGTGCACTCATCGCCCGTCTCTATCGCGTTCCCCGCATTATCTTCACCGCACATGGCTGGCCATTCTATGAAGCACGTTCATACCTCTGGAAAATGATTGTATGGTTTCTCTCGTATCTCACCGCACTACTTGCGCACAAAGTAATTGTCGTTTCTCAGCATGATAGAGAGAAGACCTACATGCTCGGAGTCAGAAAAAAAATCGTATGTATTCATACCGCAATTCCTCCGATACCATTTGAAACTCGTGATGACGCACGGGAGGCACTCTTTTCACACGACACCATAACGCTTCATGCACAAGATACCTGGATTGTCACAACAGGAGAACATACGGGGAACAAAAATCTTGGCATGCTTATCAATGCAATAAAAGAGTTACGTGCGCGGGGTCATACGCGTGTATTCCTTACCCTTATTGGTGATGGTGAACTTCGGAACGCACTTGAGGAGCTTCGTGCACAGCTCGGTGTAATAGAGTCAGTGCACTTCACTGGGTTTATTCCTGAGGCACGGGTCTTTCTCCGAGCGTTTGATATCTTTGTTATGCCATCGCGCAAAGAGGGATTCCCCTATAGCCTACTCGAAGCCGGGGCCGCAGGTCTCGCAGTAGTAGCAAGCCGCGTTGGTGGTATCCCAGAAATTATTGATGACAAGCGTACTGGCAGACTCATTGACCCACACGACCCAGAGATGCTTACTCGAGCACTCGAAGACCTCGTTACTCATCCACACGAACAAACGCGTCTTGGTGACAATCTCAAGGAAACAACAGAAAAAGCGTATACGCTTTCAACGATGCTCACTAAGACTATATCTGTCTACGAGAACGGCTCGCTCACCGCGTAGTGTTGCTTTGTATACCGCGCCATAGCAATAACAATACCGACACCGAGAAACTCGGTGAGGAGATGCGAACCGCCATAGGAGAGGAACGGAACGGTTGTTCCGGTGACAGGGAGTAATCCAATATTCATACCAATATGCACGGTGAAGTGACTGAGAAAAAGTATTGCGACACCTACCGCAAACAGTCGCTCAAAATTCGTTGCGCCACGAATTGCATGGTAGATGAGTCTCCAGATAACAACACCAAACAGCATAAAGAGCATAAAGACACCAACAAGGCCCCACTCTTCCGCGAACGCTGCGAAGATGAAGTCTGTCTCATATTCGGGAAGGAATTGGAGTTTTGATTGTGTACCGTACCCTACCCCTTTTCCAAAAAGCTGTCCTGACCCAACCGCAATAGTTGATTGATATGCGTTATATCCAGTGCCTTGAATATCAGCAAGCGGGTCGAGGAACGTCATGATGCGATCCTTTTGGTATTCAAGAAATACAAACTGCCACATACATCCAAACGCGATGACCCCGGTGAAAAATACGATTGCGAGGTGACGGAAAGAAATCCCTGCCACGAGGATCATGCCAAACCATACAGAAAAAAGAATGATCGCCGATCCAAAATCCGGCTGAATAAAGACGAGTCCGAAGATAAGAAAAGCATAAATACCCGATACAAGAATATGCTGAAAGTTACCAATGAGTTCATGTCGTTTTGAAAAATATTTCGCGAGCACCGCGATGAGTACGAGCTTCGCTGGGTCTGAAGGCTGTAGAGCAAAAAAACCAAAATCAAAACGACTCTGTGCACCCTTCACTGTCTCTCCAATAAAAAGGACGAGGACGAGTGAAATGAGAATGAGTACGTACAAAATAAATGTAGTATTCCCGGCACGAAGGAATCGATAATCAGGGATGAGCGAAAGCAAGAGAGCTCCGGTAGCAATACCTATCCATACTACCTGTCGCTCAAAGTAGCCGTTATCACCATCAAACGTATACATGGTGACGAGACCAAGGAGTGTCAGCAAAAAAACGGCTCCGATGAGCCATATATCAATGCTCGCAAAGAGAGTACGTATGGCTCGCATAGCGTTAGCATTATGCGCCAGAACCGCGCGCGACGCAAAACTACGGGACAATCGGCGTGTACGTAGCCGATTGCTTTGGCACAATCTTTAGAAACATACCGAGACTCGGCGAGTCGAGTACATGTTTCTTATGCAAATGGTCGACGGTTTGTGAGTATCACACGAACAAAACCGCCGTACCATCTTGCCAGGAAATACATCTTCTTAGTGAACAATGGGTGTGTAACTTGCAGATTGCTTTGGCACAATCTCAATAACCGCTGCCCCTTCTTCACAGAGAGCACCAGTGATGTCTTCGTAAATTTGACCGAGCGTTGCAGTTGTTGGTGAACGGAAATAATGCTTTGCATCAGTAGCAAGCTCAGCGAGAAATGCTTCATTGAGTTCTTTCCCGAGGCCAATAGTGAATAGCTCGATGTCTTCAGATTTTAGTGCTACTGCCGCTTCACGTGCGTAGTCCTCGGGCGTATCTCCAGGACCCGTTGCAAGACCATCAGTGAGAAGAATGAGCACTTTGCGTGCATCAGCATTGTGCCGTGGAGAGGTGAGCTCCTCACGAGCGCGATTGATAGCGTCTCCGGTATTAGTACTTCCCTTTTCTTCTTGCGGATCAATGATGAGTGACCGGATGCGACTTCCAACATCAGCATGTGCTCCGGTGAGTGCTGTCTCGAGAAATGCATCTGTTGCATACGTGACAAGACCGAGCTGATCAGTCTCACCTAGTTTCCCGGCGAACGCTTCGGCGGAGCGGAGTACTGAGGTAATCGGCTCTGGAGGTGTACCACCATCGTTATTCATACTGCCAGAAAGATCGATCGCAAGAATGATGTCTGATGGAACCTCGCAGCTTCGAATTGTTTTTGCTATAGGTTCTTGCCAGGTGAACGTAATCTCTCGTGAGGAACGGCCAGGGAAACTTGGTATCTTTGTACGCGACGCAGTGAGAGCCGTTCCTTCTCGATTAAAGATTGTTGCCACAACATCAACATCAGTAGCTTCATCGAGAGACTCATTCTTGAGCGTCGCGGTAAGTATTGGCTTAGTATCAGCACCGTTTAATTCTCGACGTTCAAGTGTAAAGCGTTCGTCATTTGAGACTGCGTTTACCCACACCTGATCTTCATCAAATTCAATGATTGCTTGTGTTGGAACCCTCTCTCCTGTTGCAATGCGCCCTTCAAAAAGTGGGTACACGGTGTTCGGAGGGAGTGGCGTTTCTCCTCGTTTTTCGGTAATAAGTCCTTGGGCATCAAAGAGTTTGATCGTGTACCCAAGATTTGGTGAACCTACATTTACATTGCGATTCTCGATGTATGCGACAGCGTTGTACTGTCCAGGAACGACACGGAATGCACGCACCCACTTCACATAGGGCTCCTCAACAGCAATACTGCAAATACGTGCACACCTGCCGCCACAATCTTTTCCTGTTTCGCTTCCATTCTCCTTCCCATCAAGACATCCTGGAGGAGTATACAGATAGAGTGCGTAGAGCCCACCTACAAGACTAGCGAGTATGAGAAAAAACCCTGTGCCGTATTGCACACGTCGCCAGAACGCCCATGGGCGATTGATACTCATACGTATGATTGTAGCAAGAAACCCCCGCCACGCTTTCGCGTGGCGGGGGTTTCTTCTCATCCAAGCAATAGAAAACTCAGTCCTACTAACATCTTGTTCGTGCGCTGTTGGCGTTGAGCTCCTGTCGAGTGAACGAGCGTCGTGAAAGGTTGAGCTTGTGAGACTTTTCATGACCGAGTGAACGAAGACAGAAAGCTTTTCGAATTTATGAGAAAAGCGCTCCTCCCCCTCCTCGGGGAGGGTTTAACGCCAACAGCGCACCATAACAAAAACCACTCACCTTTCGGTGAGTGGTTTTTGTTATTTGAGTGCTCTGTGTTGGCGTTGAGCTACTCTCCCCCTAAAAGGAGTACCATCGCCTCTGGAGAACTTAACTTCCGTGTTCGGAATGAGAACGGGTGTACCCTCTCCGATGAAACACCAACACACAACACTCAAATATTGTTCACATTGAATACGGTAACGAAGTGCCATTCAGGATGAATGGCTGGTCGTGACGGTTGGATTTGAACCAACGACCTCCAGATTAAGATCTGGCGCGCTACCAGACTGCGCTACGTCACGACTGAATGTATTACAGGGGAGGCAGGATTTGAACCTGCGTCAGCAGCCGAAGCTACTATGCTGGGGATTTGGTTACCCAGTGCCTTAACCACTTGGCGACTCCCCTGTAATACACTCTCACAAAGAACTTTGGGTGCCGGAAACTGGACTCGAACCAGTGACCTCCGCCATGTCATAGCGGCGCTCTACCTGCCTGAGCTATCCCGGAACTGTATCCACTGTAACTTCGTTACCGTATTCAATATGATCCCCTCGAACAAACGTTCGCAGAGAACCGCATATGCTGAATTTTCACAAACAAACACTCATACAAAAAATTTGTATCAGCGACGTAAAGCATTCCTTGCAGGAACACGTCCAATTAGTATGTCTCGGCTCAACACATTACTGTGCTTCCACCTAACACCTATCAACCTGATCATCTCTCAGGGGACTTAATGATTCCTCATCTTAGAGTTGGCTTCCTGCTTAGATGCTTTCAGCAGTTATCCATTCCCAACATAGCTACTCAGCGGTGCCACTGGCGTGACAGCTGATAGACCAGAGGTTAGTTCATCCCGGTCCTCTCGTACTAGGGACAAGTCTCTTCAAGAATCGACGCCTGCAGTAGATAGAGACCAACCTGTCTCACGACGGTCTAAACCCAGCTCACGTATCTTTTTAAATGGCGAACAGCCATACCCTTGGGACCTGCTCCAGCCCCAGGATAAGATGAGCCGACATCGAGGTGCCGAACTGTGCCGTCGCTATGGACGCTTGGGCACAACTAGCCTGTTATCCCCAGGGTAACTTTTGTCAGATAATCTCTGGCCGCATCTAACGCGGTCCATCGGTTCACTATGCTCCACTTTCGTGTCTGTTCGGCACTAACGCCTTACAGTCAAGCCAACTTATGCCATTACACTATCGGTACGGTTTCCATTCGCACCTAGTTGACCTTGAGACCCCTCCGTTACTCTTTAGGCTCGTATGTTAACTCTATGTCACCATAGAGGACGGACTATATCTTCTCTCTTCGCATTACTGCGATCTAAGAGTTCAGCGTGTAGTCTCTAGGGGCGTACGTTCGTACTTCCCTCGGAATTGTCTCATAGAGAGTTTTCCCGATATAAGCTGAATCCCATTCATTTTTTATAATGAATGCCCCCTCATTTATTTGTTTTGAGATAGTGAATTCTCATTCACCTCTGACATTTCTCTCTGGAGGCGCCACGGTTTGGCACCACGATCTTGCGATCACGATGCCAAGGGTAGCGCCCCACTAAAACTGCCTACCACGCACTGTCTCAAACACGTTTTTCGTGTCTGGTTAGGACTTGCCCAATTGAAGAATGGTATTTCACTGACGAATCCATGGTACCCGAAAGCCCACTTCAAATTCTCCCATCTATGCTACGCATCAATCAAACAAGCCCAATACGAAGCTACAGTAAAGCTCCTGGGGTCTTTTCGTCTAACTGCAGGTAGGGGGCATCTTCACCCCCATTGTATTTTCACCGAGCAGGTCCTTGAGACAGTTTCCCAGTCGTTACGCCTTTCGTGCACGTCGGAACTTACCCGACAAGGAATTGCGCTCTTCTATTCCTTTTAGCAACAAGAAGGACTCTATCTTCACCCTTTCACTGTCGTGAATTCGGGTGTGCAACATTTGGTCTCTATGTGGTTGCATTGTGGACTATGCATGCATTACTGCATGCAAGGTAGCTACGGCGCTTGTATGTTTAACCTACAATCGTTCCAGTCCTACCACACACTTTAGAGAAACCGTGTCTCTCTAAAATGTGCGGTACCTTAGAACGATTATAGTTATCGCTGACATTGACCGGGGCTTATATAGTCTAGCAATACAGATTACTCCATATCACCCCCCATACTTAACCTTCCGGCATTGGTCAGGCGTCACCCTCTATACATAGACTTACGTCTTCGCAGAGAGCTGTGTTTTTGTTAAACAGTCGCCAGGAAATCTTTCGCTGCGGCCCCAGGTACCTTGCGGCACCAGGGCAGGCCTTATCCCGAAGTTACGGCC
>JACCDG010915241.1_pt1 | contig 18557 bp, 18 predicted proteins | sample 7442471 | NCBI WGS metagenome assembly JACCDG01 (sample SAMN15323444, study PRJNA562643) | freshwater metagenome | isolation source: river surface water | place: USA:Blue River Watershed | collected 2017-08-17 | reverse complement strand
ATCAGGGTGCCAGACCGGGCTTCTTCATCGATGTCGATGTCCCAGGGCGTGAAACTCGACAGCACGCGCAGCGGCACACGGTACTTGCCGGCGAACTCCACCGAGCGGATCTGCAGCACCTTGGAGCCCATGGAGGCCATCTCGAGCATCTCCTCGAAGCTCACGGTGTGCAGCCGGCGCGCCTCGGGAACGATGCGCGGGTCGGTGGTGTAGACGCCGTCGACATCGGTGTAGATCAGGCATTCGTCGGCCTTCATGGCTGCGGCCACAGCCACGGCAGAAGTGTCGGAGCCGCCACGGCCCAGCGTGGTGATGTTGCCGGTGTCGTCCACCCCCTGGAAGCCGGTGATGATCACGACCTTGCCGGCAGCCAGATCGGCGCGCACGCGCTCGTCGTCAATAGACTCGATGCGGGCCTTGGTGTAGGCGTCGTTGGTCTTGATGGCGACCTGCCAGCCAGCGTAGCTGACGGACGGCATGCCTTCGGCTTGCAGCGCAATCGCCAGCAAGGCAGAAGAAGCCTGTTCGCCCGTGGAGGCCAGCATGTCGAGTTCGCGGTTGTAGGCCGAGTCGGCCTTGGCTGGGGCGAGCTCTTTGGCCAGGCCCAGCAGGCGGTTGGTTTCGCCGCTCATGGCGCTGGGCACCACCACCATCTGGTGGCCGGCACGTGCCCATTTGGCCACGCGCTTGGCGACGTTACGGATGCGCTCGGTCGAGCCCATCGAGGTGCCGCCGTATTTGTGAACAATCAAAGCCATTTGGATTCGTAGGAATGGGATTTGGGGCTCCGGCGCACGGCCATCGGGGCTGTGCGCGGGGCTTTCAGGCCTTGCGCAGACCGGGGCCCGGCAAAACCTGTCGATTGTAGCAACCGCGACAGCCGGCCCGAGGCTCAGAGTGGGTGCCAGCGCAGGTGCTGACCGGCACGCTCGACCCTGCCGGCACCCACCTTGAGCTGCAGCCGGTGGCCGCGGGTGGTGCAGTCCGCGATCTGGGCCTGCAGCTCGCGCAGCTGGGCGGCGCTGGGCGTGGTGGCGTGCTTGCGCTTGAGCCACAGGCGCAGCACGAGGGCCTGGCGTGCTGCCGGCAGGGCCTGCAAGGCAGGCAGCGAAGGCGGGTCGCCCACCATGCGCCAATCTTGCTCTGCCAGCTCGTCAAGCAACTGCTGCGCCTCGGCCGCATGGCGCATGCTGCGCGCAAAGGTGTCGCGAAAGCCCGGCAGAGCGGCATCGAGCGCCGGCAACACGCGGGCGCGAATGCGGTTGCGGGTGAACTGCTCGTCGGTGTTGGTCGGGTCTTCCACCCAGACCTCGCCACGCTGGCGCAGCCAATCGCGCAACTCGGCTCCTGCCACCTGAAGCCAGGGGCGGTGCCAGCGCAACCCCAGACGCTCCCAGCGTGCAGGCATGCCGGCAAGGCCGGGCAGGCCACTGCCACGCGAGAGCGCGATCAGCAGGGTTTCGATCTGGTCGTCTGCATGCTGAGCCAGGGCCACATCGGCCACATCGGGCCATGCGCTGCGCACGGCCTCGGCGATGGCCGCGTAGCGGGCCCGACGGGCAGCGTCTTCCGGGCTCTGGCCCGCTGCCGCCCGGGCGTCCACATGACACACGACCAGAGGCACCTGAAAGCGTTCGCACAGCTGGCGGCAAAACTGTTCAAAACCGTCGGCTGCTGCCTGCAAACCGTGGTGCACATGCACCGCCCTCACCTGCCCCGGCCAGCGCTGGGCACAGGCGATCAGCAAGGCGGTGGAGTCGGCGCCACCCGACAGCGCTACCGCAAAAGGAAGGCCCGGGCAGAAATCCGCCAGGGCCTCATCGGGGGAGCGTGGCATGCCGCGCAGGCTTACTTGCCCGCCTTGGTGTCGGTGAAGCGGCCGTAACTCTGCAGGCGCTCATAGCGGCGGTCCAGCAGCTCCTTGACCTTGAGGTCGGCCACCTGGCGGTAGGCATCAGCCAGCGCGCGCTTGAGGAAGCCCATCATCTGCTCGTGGTCGCGGTGGGCACCACCGACGGGCTCGCTGACGATCTTGTCCACCAGATTGAGCGCCTTGAGGCGATGGGCAGTGATGCCCAGCGCTTCGGCGGCCAGTTCGGCCTTCTCGCCGGTCTTCCACAAGATCGAGGCGCAGCCCTCGGGACTGATGACCGAATACACCGAGTACTGCAGCATCAGCACCTGGTCGGCCACCGAAATAGCTAAAGCGCCACCGGAGCCGCCCTCGCCAATGATGGTGGTGATGATCGGCACTTCGAGCTGCGCCATCTCGAAGATGTTGCGGCCAATGGCTTCAGACTGGCCGCGCTCTTCGGCATCGATGCCGGGGTAGGCACCGGGCGTGTCGACAAAGGTGAAGACCGGCAACTTGAACTTTTCGGCGGTCTTCATCAGGCGCAGGGCCTTGCGGTAACCCTCGGGCTTGCTCATGCCGAAGTTGCGCAGGGCACGTTCTTTGGTGTCGCGGCCTTTCTGGTGGCCCAGCACCATGCAGGGCTGGCCATTGAAGCGGGCCAGGCCGCCCACGATCGACTGGTCGTCGGCAAAGTGGCGGTCGCCGTGCATCTCGACGAAGTCGGTGAACAGCGCATTCACATAGTCCAGCGTATAGGGACGCTCGGGGTGGCGGGCGATCTTGGTGATCTGCCAGGGCGTCAGGTCGCTGTAGATGTCTTTGGTCAGCTGCTGGCTCTTTTTGCTCAGCTGGTCGATCTCGTCGGTGATGTCCACCGCCGACTCGCTTTGCACATAGCGCAGCTCTTCGATCTTGGCTTCGAGTTCGGCAATGGGTTGCTCGAAATCGAGAAACGTACGTTTGGCCAAGTTTTTCTCCTCAATTCATGCGGGCGAACCGCAAAACCGTGGCTCAGTAAGCCACAGGCACCGGGTCCAGCGAGCGCCAAATATACCAAGTCGCCACGGTGCAATACGGGCTCCAGGCCTGGGCCACCTCGCGCGCATCGCTGCGGCTGACGGGTTCGCCCGAAAAATAACTGCGGCTGATGCCATTGATCAGCCCCACGTCATCGAGCGGCAGCACATTGGGCCGCATCAGGTGGAAGATCAGGAACATCTCGGCCGTCCAGCGGCCGATGCCGCGGATGGCCACCAGCTCGGCGATGATGGCCTCGTCGTCCATCGCCTGCCAGTCCTTGACGTGCACTGCGCCCGAATCGAAATGCAGGGCCAGATCCACCAGGTATTCGACCTTGCGGACCGACAGCCCGGCCGCGCGCATGTCATCGACCTTGAGCTTGAGCACACCTGCGGGCGTGAGCTTGCGCGAGAGTTTGGCGAACTTGTCCCAGACCGACTGGGCGGCCTTGACCGAAATCTGCTGACCCACTATGGAGCGCGCCAGGGTAACGAAGGCGTCCCCGCGCGATTCGAGGATGGCGTCACCGAACTGAGGGATGAGTTTCTTCATCACCCGGTCCTTGCGCGACAGGTGCGCGCAGGCTTCGGCCCAGTATTCGGGGGTGACCGGGGTGACCTGGCTCACGCCTTGGCCTCCCAGGTGGTGCCACTCGGCGAGTCCTTGAGCACGATGCCGGCGGCCAGCAATTCGTTGCGGATGCGGTCGGCTTCGGCAAAGTTCTTGGCGGCCTTGGCATCCGCCCGGGCCTGGATTTGCGTCTGGATCGCCGCTTCATCGAGGCCGGCACCGGACTGCAGGTAAGCGGTTGGCTCGGCCTGCAGCAGGCCCAGCACTCCGCCCAAGGCCTTGAGCAGACCGGCCAGCTCGACCGAGCGCGTGCGGTTGACCTCGCTGGCCAGATCGAACAGCACGGCCACGGCCTCGGGCGTGCCAAAGTCCTCGTCCATCGCCGCCTTGAAGCGGGCGGCGTAGGGATTGGCCCAGTCGATCGTCATGGCCGCCGGAGCTACGGCCTGCAGCGCGGTGTACAGGCGGCGCAGCGCGCCCTTGGCGTCCTGCAGGTGGACATCGCTGTAATTGAGCGGGCTGCGGTAGTGGCTGCGCACCACAAAAAAGCGCACCGTCTCGGCATCGAATGCCTTGAGCACGTCGCGGATGGTGAAGAAGTTGCCCAGGCTCTTGGACATCTTCTCGTTGTCGACGTTGATGAAGCCGTTGTGCATCCACACCTGGGCAAAAGTGCCCTCACCCAGAGCACCCTGGCTCTGCGCGATCTCGTTTTCGTGGTGCGGGAACTGCAGGTCGGCGCCGCCGCCATGGATGTCAAAGGTCTCGCCCAGCAGCTCGCAGCTCATGGCCGAGCATTCGATGTGCCAGCCCGGACGGCCCATGCCAAAAGTGCTGTCCCATTTGCAGTCTTCGGGCTCGATCGGTTTGGCCGATTTCCAGAGCACGAAGTCCAGCGGATCGTTTTTGCCAGACTCGACCGCCACGCGCTCACCGGCGTTGAGTTCATCGAGCGACTTGCCCGAGAGCTTGCCGTAGCCAGGGAACTTGCGCACCGCGTAGTTCACATCGCCGTTGGACGCGCGGTAGGCCAGTCCCTTGCTTTCCAGCGTGCCGATCATCGACAGCATCTGCGGCACGTAGTCGGTGGCGCGCGGTTCATGCTGCGGGCGCTCGATGCTCAGGGCATCGGCGTCCTGGTGCAGCGCGTCGATCATGCGATCGGTCAGGTGGCGGATGGTCTCGCCGTTGTCGAGTGCGCGCTTGATGATCTTGTCGTCGATGTCGGTGATGTTACGAACGTAGGTGACCTGGTAGCCGCTGGCCTTGAGCCAGCGCTGCACCACGTCAAAGGCGATCATCGAGCGGGCATGGCCCAGGTGGCACAGGTCGTACACGGTCATGCCGCAGACGTACATGCGCACGTGGCCTGGCACCAAAGGCTGGAAGTCGGCAGCGGAACGGGTGAGCGTGTTGAAGATGCGCAAGCTCATGAACTAAAAAACAAACAGCAAAGAACCGGGGGTGGGTCCTCAGAAAAGACAGGGAATGGCAGCTGTAAAACGGTGGTCACCGTGGCGGAGGCGACCTCGTGCCGGAGGTGCTCCGCTACAATCACCTTCAGTATAGCCGTCCCTTTTGACGGACCGACATGCGCACTTCCCCCCCCCTGAACTTTCGCTTCACATGCACCTTCGTGGTGCTCTGCGGCTTCCTCGCACTGGTTGGCCCTGTGCGTGCGGATGTCTACGACGACGTCGAACGTCTGATCCGCAATGGTCAGCTGGACCGGGCCAGCCAGACCAGCGCCGAGCACCTGAAAAAGTCACCGCAAGACCCGCAGATGCGCCTGCTCAGCAGCCGCATCCTGGATGCGCAAGGCAAGAGCAATGAGGCCCTGACCCTGCTCGAATCGCTGACACTGGAATTCCCCGAGCTGCCGGAACCTCACAACAACCTGGCCGTGCTGTATGCGCGTGCAGGCCGTGTGCAGGACGCCCTGGAGAGCCTGAACAAGGCCTTGCTGGCACGCCCGGATTACGCCGTGGCCCTGGAAAACCTGGGTGACCTGCACCTGAGCCTGGCACTGCAGGCCTACCAGCGGGCCGGCCAATCGCCTTCCGCACCGGCCAGCGCTTCGCGCAAGGCCGACACCCTCACCCCGCTGCTCAAACGCTGAGCGGGCACCAGAAAGACCCATCCATGTTCAAACGCCATTTCCTGCGAACGCTGGCCACCCTGAGTGTGCTGGGTGCAGCCACCTGCCCTGCCCTGGCCGCTGGCGTGACCAAGGTGCAGATCACCACATCGCTGGGCGTGATCGAAGCGGAGGTCTATCCCGACAAGGCACCGCGCACCGTGGCCAACTTCCTGCAATACGTCAGGGACAAGCATTACGACGGCACCATCTTCCATCGCGTCATCGCCAATTTCATGGTGCAGGGCGGTGGCTACGACGCCAGATACAAGGAAAAGCCCACCCGTGCCCCGGTGCAGCACGAAGGGCGCGCTGCCCTGGCCGCCGGCCTGAAGAACACCACCGGCACCCTGGCGATGGCGCGCACCAATGACCCGCATTCGGCCACCTCGCAGTTCTTCATCAATGTGGTGGACAACGCCTTTCTCGACCCCACCCCGATCCCCGACGGCGATCCGGTCAAACGCTTCGAATACCAGGGCCGCATCTACGAAAACATCGCGCGCAGCCAGCTGCTCAATGCCCCGCAGCTCTACGGTTACACCGTTTTTGGCAAAGTCACGTCCGGCATGGACGTGGTCCAGAAAATCCGCCAGACCCCAACCGGTCCGGGCGGCCCCTTCCCGACCGATGTCCCCACGACCCCGGTCATCATCCAGTCCATCACCCTGCTTCCCTGAGAAACACCATGAGCAATCCGCAAGTCGAACTCCACATCGCCGGCATGGGCGTCATCACCCTCGAACTCGATGCCGAAAAAGCCCCCAAATCCACCGAGAACTTCCTCGCCTATGTGAACAAGGGCCACTACGACCGCACCATCTTCCACCGCGTGATCGACGGCTTCATGATCCAGGGCGGCGGGTTTGAGCCGGGCATGACCCAAAAACCCACTGACGCGCCCATCGACAACGAAGCCAACAACGGCCTGAAAAACGACAAGTACACGGTGGCCATGGCCCGCACCCAGGCGCCCCACTCGGCCACCGCCCAGTTCTTCATCAACGTGGCCGACAACGGCTTCCTCAACCACACCGCCCCTTCGCTGCAAGGCTGGGGCTATGCCGTGTTTGGCAAGGTGGTCAAGGGCACCGAGATCGTCGACCAGATCCGTGGCGTCAAAACCGGCCGCAACGGCTTCCATGACGACGTGCCCAAGGAAGACGTGGTCATCGAAAAGGCCGTGGCCCTCTGATCCCGATGGTGTCCACGGTCGTCTCGCCGGCATTTGGCACCCTGCAGGCGCCTGCCCGCTGGCGGGCCGTGGACCTGATCTCCGACCTGCACCTGCAGGCCGGTGAGCCCGGCACCTTCGAGGCCTGGGCCACCCACATGCGCAACACCCCGGCCGACGCGGTGCTGCTGCTGGGCGATGTGTTTGAGGTCTGGGTCGGTGACGACGCCGTCGCACACGACCCTTTTTTGCAGGCTTGTGCCCAGGTGCTGCGGCAAGCCAGCCAGTGCATGGCCGTGGGCTTCATGCCCGGCAACCGCGACTTTCTGGTGGGCCCGGCCTTTCTGAACGACTGCGGCGTACATGCCCTGCAGGACCCAACCCTGCTGATCTGGAGAGAACAACGCATCCTGCTGAGCCATGGCGACGCGCTGTGCCTGGGCGACGAGGCCTACCAGCGCTTTCGCGCCGTGGCCCGTACGACTGCATGGCAAGCCGAGTTTCTTGCCAAGCCCTTGGCCGAACGGCTGGCCATGGCCCAGGCCATGCGCGCCCAGAGCGAGGCCCACAACCAGAGCATGCAGCAGTTTGCAGACGCCGACGAAGCCATGACATTGCAATGGCTGCAGCATGCAGGCAGCGACCAGATGATCCATGGTCACACCCACCGACCCGCCGACCATGCGGTGGTGGGCCTGCCCCATGGCCAGAGGCAGGTGCTCAGCGACTGGCACGTCACGCCCGATCGGCACCGCGCGCAGGTGTTGCGCCTGCATGCCGATGGCCGCCGTGAGCGCCTGATGCCAGCGCAGGGCTGAGGCGATGAAGCACCTGCGGTCACCCTGGTTGCTGACCACATTGGCCCTGCTGACCTTTGTACTGCTGTGGGATGCCAGCGGCCTGGACCTGCGGATCATGCAGGTGTGGGGCACGGCGCAGGGCTTTCCCCTCAAGACCCATCCCTGGCTGTCACAGATCCTGCACCACCGCGGCCAACAGGTCGCGGTGGTGTTTTTCCTGCTTCTGTGGTCGCTGGTCTGGCTGCCCTGGGGCCCCTGGCGGGCGCTGTCAAGGCGCGAGCGGCTGGCCGCAGCTCTGGCGGTCACGGCCAGCGTGCTCACGGTGAGCTTGCTCAAGCGTTACAGCCTGACCAGCTGCCCCTGGGACCTGCGCCTGTTCGGTGGGCCGGCGGACTATGTCTCCCACTGGGCCTGGGGTGTGGCCGACCGCGGCGGCGGCCAATGCTTCCCTGGTGGGCATGCCTCCTCGGCCTTCGGCTTTCTGGCAGCCGGCTTGCCCTTTGTGCTGTCGCGCCAGAGCAGCCTTCAGCGCCATGGCCTGCGGCTGCTGGCGGCCAGCGTGCTGGTCGGACTGGTCTTTGGCCTGACCCAGACGGTGCGCGGGGCCCATTACCCCAGCCACACCCTGTGGACGGCCTGGATCTGCTGGACCGTCGGTCTGGTGGTCTACCACCTGGCGGCGCCCCGCACGCCCGATCGGCAGGACTGAAGCCGGCGCAGAGGGCGCTGCCCTGCGCCAGCCGCAGACCTCAGCACGGCATCAGCGGCGCAGCAGCTGCTTGAGGGCGTTTTGCAGGCGGCGCGCGCTGGCTTCGTCGTGCTCGGTGCCCAGCACCTGGGCGACATCCTGGGCCCAGGTTTCGGTCGGGCCGGCTTCGTTGCGGCGGGTGAGCAACTGCAGCTGCAAGGCGCGACGATCGGCCAGGTGCTCGGCCGGGGTTGGCACTTCGGCGGCCATTTCGAGGCGCAGTAGGGACTGGGCAGCAGCGCCTGACTGCGCAGGTCGACCCAGCGCCTGGGCCCAAGCCTGGCGCGATGCCGCCTGCACGCCCTTGCCCAGCGCCTGCGCGGAGGGCAAGGCTTCGGCCTGACGGTTCTTCCAGGCCGACAGCAGCTGGGTCAGCGTCTCGCCATGGGCCTGCGCGGCCAGCTTGCGCAAGGCCTGTTCGGCATGCTCGCGGGCTTCGCGTTGGGCACGGAAAGCCGCATCCCCCAAACGCGGGCCACGGTCTTCGCGTCGCTCGGCCCACGGCCCACGCGCACCGCGCTCGCCCCGATCAGCGCGCTCAAAGCCCCGCTCGCCGGGGCGAGCGTCGCGGCGGCCGGGCTTTGCGCTGGCGGGTTCGGTTTTCTTCTGGCCCGGGCGATCATCGCCGCGCACAGCCACCACCGGTCGCACCGGCTTGGGGGCAGCAGGCGCTGGCGCTGCCTCAGCGGTCTCGCTCGGCTGGGCAGTTTCGGTGCCTTCTGTGCTTTCGGCGGTCTGGCTGGCCTCGCCCTGCTCGGGCGCAGCCGCGGCCTGGGCCGGCTGCGCCGCCTCGGCAGCGACGGCCGCGGCCACCTGCTCGCTGGCCACCGACTGGGCCTTGAGGGCATCGTCCAGCGCGGCCACTGCGGCGCGGATGCGCGCGGCATCGCCCGAAGCATTGGCTGCTTCGAGCGCCTCGGCGGCTTCGAGCACCACCTTGTCGCGGGCGCTGAGCTGGGCCTCGGCGTGGGTGCGGGCAGCGCCTTTGCGCTGGAAAGCATCGTCGATCGGCTTGCGGAACACTTCCCAAAGCTTTTGCTCGGTCTTGCGGTCCAGCGGCACGGCCTGGGCTTCCTGCTGCCAGCGTTGCTGCAGGGCCTTGACGGCATCTATGCGCAGCTGCGGCGCGGCGCCCAGGGCCTTGGCTTCCTCGATCAGGGCGTGGCGCCGCTGGGTGCTTTCCTTCTGGGCAGCTTCCAGACGTGCGGCGGCGGCATGGATGGCGGCCTTCCATTGCGGCTGCAGCTCGGCATAGGCTTTCTCGCTCAGGTGCCCCGCACCCCGCCAGCGCTCGGAGAACTGGTGGATCTCGCGCGCCTGGGCACGCCAGTCGCTGGCCTCGGCGTGAGCGGCCGTCCAGGCCTTGACCTCATCGATCAGCTGCAGGCGCAGCGACTTCTGGGCAGCAGACTCCTGCTTGACCTGGTCAAGCCAGGTCTGCACCGTCTTGTAGGCCTCGTTGCAGGCGGCATCGAATTTCTTCCACAGCGCGTGGTTGGGCAGGCCACCCTGGTCGGTCTGCTTCCAGGCTTCGCGCAGCTGGCGCAGGGCCTCCTGCATCTTGCGTCCGCCCATGGCAGGTGTCTTGTCCGGACCCAGCAGGGCTTCGGCCTTGCCCAGCAGTTCCTGGCGAAGCTGGTCGGCGCGCCAGCGCTGCCAGCCTTCGAGCTCACCGGCGGCCGTCAGGGCCTCGTGGACGCGGGCGTCGAGTGCCGGGTCCAGGTGTTTGCCGTGGGTTTTGAGGGCATTGCGCAGGGCGGTCGCTGCGCCAGCACTGGATTTGCCATGGCCTTCGGCGATTTCCTTTTCGAGCACTTCGAGCTCCTGCAGCACCGCCTGGGTGGCCTGCTCGCGCAGGGCCTGGCGCTCGGCCGGGTCCATGCGGGGCTTGGCGGCGCGGGCGGGCGCAGCGGCCTGCACGGGCGCTTCGCCGCGCAGGGCGCGGATCTCGTCGGCCCAGACCGGCACATTGGGCAGAGGGGCATCGGCTTGCTGGACAGCCGCATCGGCCTGCTGCAGGGCGGCGTCAAAGCCTTCCCAGACGGCCTGCAGCTGGCTGCGCGAAGCTTCGAGCTGCGGTGGGAATTTCAGGTCCACGCTGGCCCAGGCGCTGTCCTGTGTGAGCGCCGCAGCCTGCGTCGACCAGGTCTGCACGTCAGCCTGCAAGGTCTGGCGGCTGGCGTGGGCTTCGTGCAAGGGCTTGGTGGAAAGCACCTCGACGCGCTGCGCCAGCAGCACGGCGGCCTCACGCTGCACCATCACCTGATGCTGCAGGTCTTCGACGCGGCGCACCACTTCGGCCAGCCGGTTCTTGAGTCCGGCCAGGGGCTCGCGCGAGAGCGGCGCGCCCGCCTTGGCGGCGTCGCGCTGCCAGGCCAGGGCGTCGGCGATGTTCAGGCGGCTGCCCGCCAGCAGCTGTTCACCCTTGGCCGCCCACTGGGCCACCAGCGCATCCTGCTCGCGCGCGCGCTTGAGCTCGTCCAGTCGGTCCTTGAGAATCTTGGCCGCCCCCTTGTCGCGACCGGACATTTCGCGGTAGACCTCCTGGAGGGGCTCCAGAGCCGGGCCGGTGGCCAGCCACTCGCGAAGGCGGGCCGCCCGGTCACCCGATGTGGCTGCGCCGAAGGCGCCGCCGGTCAATTGGTCCAAGGAAGAAAGGTCAGCAGAAGAATGGCTGGAAGTCACGTCGTTACACCCTGTTGGCCAAGCAGTCCCTGCCTGGCCCTTGCAAATCAATCGGCTATTGTCCCCCGGAAAGCGGTCTTTCCCGGTCAACACTGCGGCCAGCCAGCCAATTCGGGGGGTTCGATTAAAATCCGGTTATATAAGGTTGCATCTTTATTCTTGACTTGATATTAAAAGATTTCCTAGAATCCAGCCGCGCTCCGTCAGGGATAACCCCATGCGGGATGCCCTGCTGGCCTTCTGTTCCCCCTGCGCCTGCAGATTTCGCAGGGCCCCTTGAACAGACCTCCCCCCACGCCCGCTCCAGCCCATGGGCATGAGCCGGCCCACAAGAGGAAAGCAATGACTGCGCTCCAAAACGATCTGCCGCGATGGCAATCGCCCACCAGCCTGATCCTGGACATCCGGGAAGGATTTTTTGAAATCACGCGCCACAGCCTGGCCCTGCTGGGCCTGACATTGCTGGCGGTGGTGCTGACCTTTGCCGCCCGCCCAGGCTTGCAAACCAGCGCCAGCGAATGGCTGATGGGCTGGCTGACCAGCCGCCAGGACGAAAGCCTGGCCCAGGCCGTGCAGGAACTCATGCCCGAGCAGGCCAAGGTGACGCACTGGCTCAGCCGCAAATACAAAGTGGCGCCCCAGCCGCTGGAGGCGCTGGTGGCCGAGGCCTGGCAACTGGGCCAGCTCAGCCAGCTGCCGCCCACCCTGATCCTGGCGGTGATGGCGGTGGAGTCGGGCTTCAATCCCTTTGCCAAAGGCAAACAAGGCGCCATGGGCCTGATGCAGATCGAGCCGCAGGCCCATGAGGACGCGCTCAACCAGTTTGGCGGCAGGCTGGCCGCCTTCGACCCGCTGACCAATGTGCGCATCGGCGCACGCCTGCTGCAGGCAAACATCAAGGAGGCCGGCTCGCTCGAAGAAGGCCTGCGCCTGTATGGGCGCGCCTCCGGGCAGACCAACGATGCCGCCTACGTCGAGCGGGTGATGGCCGAACACCAGCAGATGGCGCGCATTGCCGGCACACACGCCACCACGGCGCAGACCGCAGGCCGCAACCCCCGCCTGTAAGCCGTCGCGGCACCCGCCTCGGCTACACTTGGCGGGTGCGCAACTGGCGATAGGAAGCTCCGGCTTCTGACGTGGAAAGCGGCGGCCAACCCCGCCCGAGACCACTGGGGAGCGCACAGCGGAAAACCCGCTTTCAGCCGTTCGCCTGGGCAGCCCTTGTCAGTGCTTTTTGAAGTCACGTCAAGGTTCCATCTACTGAAGGACTGCCATGTACAACCGCAACATTCTGATTGAGCAAACCGATCCCGAGCTGTTTGCCGCCATCCAGGCCGAGAACGCCCGCCAGGAACACCACATCGAACTGATCGCGAGCGAGAACTACGCCTCACCGGCCGTCATGGCCGCGCAAGGCTCGCAGCTGACCAACAAATACGCCGAAGGCTACCCTGGCAAGCGCTACTACGGCGGCTGCGAATACGTCGACATCGCCGAGCAACTGGCCATCGACCGCGTCAAGCAGCTGTTTGGTGCCGACGCCGCCAACGTGCAGCCGCATTGCGGGGCCTCTGCCAACGAGGCCGTCTTCCTGGCTTTCCTCAAGCCCGGCGACACCATCATGGGCATGAGCCTGGCCGAAGGCGGCCACCTGACCCACGGCATGCCGCTGAACATGTCGGGCAAGTGGTTCAACGTCGTGAGCTACGGCCTCGACAAGAACGAAGCCATCGACTACGACGCGATGGAAGCCAAAGCCCGCGAGCACAAGCCCAAGCTGATCGTCGCGGGGGCCTCGGCCTACTCGCTGCACATCGACTGGGCGCGCTTTGCCAAGGTCGCCAAGGAAGTTGGCGCGATCTTCATGGTCGACATGGCCCACTACGCGGGTCTGATCGCTGCGGGCGTCTACCCCAACCCCGTGCCCCACGCCGACGTGGTGACCTCGACCACGCACAAGAGCCTGCGCGGCCCACGCGGCGGCATCATCCTGATGAAGGCCGAGCACGAAAAAGCCATCAACAGCGCCATCTTCCCTGGCCTGCAAGGCGGCCCGCTGATGCACGTGATCGCGGCCAAGGCCGTGGCCTTCAAGGAAGCGCTGCAGCCTGAATTCAAGGCTTACCAGCAACAAGTCATCAAGAACGCCCAGATCGTGGCCGAGACCCTGACCCAGCGCGGCCTGCGCATCGTGAGCGGCGGCACCCAGAGCCACGTCATGCTGGTGGACCTGCGCGCCAAGGGCATCACCGGCAAGGAAGCCGAAGCCGCTTTGGGCGCAGCCCACATGACGATCAACAAGAACGCGATCCCGAACGACCCTGAAAAGCCCTTCGTGACCAGCGGCGTGCGCATCGGCACCCCCGCCATGACCACGCGTGGTTTCAAGGACGAGGAAGCCCGCACCACGGCCAACCTGATCGCCGACGTGCTGGATAACCCGAAAGACGAAGCCAACATCGCCGCTGTGCGCGCCAAGGTCAACGCCCTGACCGCACGCTTTCCTGTTTACAAGTAATCAGGGCGCACAAAGATGAAATGCCCCTTCTGCGGTCACCTCGAAACCCAAGTGGTAGAGACCCGGCTGGCCGAAGACGGGGGCTTCATCCGGCGTCGCCGCCAGTGTGGCGCCTGTGAAAAACGCTTCACCACCTACGAAAAGCCGGAAGTCACCTTTCCGGCCATCGTCAAAAAAGACGGTCGGCGCATCGAATACCAGCGCGAAAAGCTGCGTGCCAGCCTGAATCTGGCCCTGCGCAAGCGGCCAGTCAGTACCGAGCAGGTGGATGCAGCCATTGAGCGCATCGAGGAAAAACTGCTGGCCCTGCCCAGCCGCGAAGTCGCCTCCAACCGCATCGGCGAGCTGGTCATGCGCGAACTCAAAAAACTCGACAAAGTGGCCTATGTGCGCTTTGCCAGTGTGTACCGAAGCTTCGAAGACATCGACGAATTCAAAACCCTGGTGGACGAGGTCCGCTGAAAGCTCAGCTGCAATCTGGCGGATTGGCTTTCTCCAGGCGCGGTCGGCCCAGGGCGTTGCTCACAACCTGCCAGCCCACATCTGACCCCGGTCTGCAAAAGCGCCAGGTCCCGGCCATGAACGCGCCGCTCGGGGTGGCACTGCGCCCCTCTGCGTTGTAGGAAAAATAGGCTTTGGCTGTGCTGGTCACGGACAGCCGCAGGGCGGCAGGCACAGTGGCGTGGGCCTCGATCAGTGCTTCGTCAGCGTCCAGCTGGGCGTTGCCGTTGACATCTGCAAACACCAGCCAGCCCTTTTGCCAGGTGCCACTGGCATCGCACGCGCTGTCAGTGATCCTCGCGCACACCGTCACCCGCTGCTGGCGGCGTACAGCCTCGCTGCGTGCCAGCACCAGACTGCCCAACAAACCCTCTGCCTGCTCCTGCAACTGGTGCTGCTGGCGCAACGCCGACATGGCAGGTGCAGCCAGAGAAAACATCAGCCCCAGCAGAGCCATGACCACCAGCGCTTCGAGCAAGGTAAAGCCCCTCGCCCTGAGCCGCATCCCAAACAAGTCCTGCATTTTTGTCTCCCTGAGCGCGACAGCCTAATCCAGTCCGTCGTCTCTGCCAAGCTGTATTGAGGGTCTGTACAAGCCACCCTCGGATGGCCACAATGGCACCAAAAAGATCAGGGAGGAGACAGGTATGCACAAGCCTGAGCAACACTTGCGCGTTGCGTCACGCGCACGATCAAAGGGCTGGACACTCACCGAGTTGCTCATCAGCCTGGCCGTGATGGGCACGCTGGCGGCGCTGGCCCTGCCCGCCTACCTGCAGCAACAACGCCAGGCCCGGCGCAGCGACGCACAGGTGGCCTTGCAGCAGCTGCAAATTGACCAGGCGCGCTGGCGCGCCCAGCACGACACTTACGCCGACTCGCTCACAGCCCTGGGCTGGGGCAGCGATCAATCGCCTCGCGGGCAGTACCGGATCAGCATCTCCCAAGCCGATGCCGAGGGCTATACCCTCGAAGCCTGGCCCCTGGGTGCACAGTCGGCAGACCGCGATTGCAGCCCCCTGCGGCTGCGCTGGCAAGGCAGCGCCACCGCCACCTTCAGTGCGGGCCAGCACCCTGACAGCGACCCCAACCGCTGCTGGCGGCAGTGATGTCTTGCACCTTCCTCCAGGGCAGAGAGGGCATGCGACACGCCTGCGAACGCGGTGAAACCCTGATCGGACTGTTGGTCGGTCTGGCCGTCGGTTTGGTCGTGCTGGCGGCGGGCACGCAAATGCTGGGCCAACACCTGCGCGGCCACCGCCTGAACCTGCAGTCCAGCCACCTGCAACACGACTTGCGCACGGCCATGGACTGGATGACGCGCGAGCTGCGACGGGCGCAATACGTGGCAGACGCCTGGCAAACAAGGTCCCCCACCACATGCAACGACACCTTCTGCGACGGCTTGGAAGACTTCAGCATCGAGGGCGACTGGATCGACTTCAGCCACGACCGCAACCACAACGGCGCACAGGACGACGACGAATGCATGGGCTTTCGGCTGTCGGACAAGGCACTGATGGCCCGACGCAGCTGCAGCGGCTCGGGCAACTGGCTGCCCCTCACAGACCGCAACAGCCTGGAGGTGACAGCGCTGAGCTGGCAGCTGCAGTGCGAGCAGCGCCAGGGCTGGCTGCACCGCAGCGTGCGTGTCACGCTCGCAGGCCAGTGGCCGGGTGACGCCTTGCTGCCCTTCAGCCTGTCGCAAACCGTGCACCTGCGCAACGATCTGCCCGCCAGCGTTCAGGCGCTGTATTGCCCATGAAATCCGTACCATCAAAGCATGCCCAAAGCGGTGCCATCACGCTGCTGGTGGCGATCGGTCTGGTCGTGCTGGCGGCGCTGGCAAGCTTCTACAGTAGCCGCAGCGTGCTGATGGACCAGTTGGCCGGACAAAACCACGAACGCGCCGCACAGGCGCGCCTGGCGGCCGAGGCCGCATTGGCTGAGGCACAAGCGGCCATCGCTGGTGGCAGTACGCCTTTCGATGCCTTGCTGTCCCGGCCCACCCCCTGCCCGCCCGGCATGAAAGGGCCGCAGTGGCAATGCGCGGCCTTGACGGTGCCGCCGCACCCGGCTTTGCCCCAGGCGCAGGCCAGCATCACAGCCGTGCGCGACCTGGTCATGGCGCCGCATGTGCTGACGCTGCACGCGCAAAGCAGCCTGGCCGGGCAAAACAGCCGGGGGCAGGTACGCGAGAGCCTGTTCCTGCCCGTGCTCGCGCCCGCCCCAGGCGACGTACCCCAGGCCGCGCTGGTGCTCAACGGCTGCATCAGTGAAGCCGCCGGGGCCAGCCTGCGCTTGTGCCCGCTCAGCAAAAGCGGTCAGGCCTGCAGCGGCAGCGCCAGCGCACCCGCAGTGCAAACGCATTTTGTGGTCGACACCAACCGCAACGGCAGCATCTCCAGCGCCGAGAAAACCGCCTGCATGGCCCTGTCCAGCACCAGCCTGCCCGGTGGCGGCACCCGCATCGGCCCCAACAACGCCGTGCCACGCAGTCCTTGCAACCGCGCTGCCTGGCGCAGCGTGTTCGGCGACATCACGGACGCGCAACTGAAGGCCTGGTCCACCGCGCAAGAGCGCAATGGCCTGCACGCGCTGAGCACGCCGCCCCGAACCATTTATTGGATCGACAGCCCTGCCGACTGGAGCCAAAGCGTGGGCACACCCGAGGCCCCGGCCCTGCTGGTGTTCTCCAGCCAGGCCTGCGCACTGCGCTGCCCACGCATGGCGCCGGGCGTGCACGTCCACGGCAGCGTGGTGCTCGATTCGGCCTGCGACGACGAAAAAATGCGCGGCTGGCAAGGCGGGTGGATCGAGGGCCAGCTGGTGGTCGAGTCCGGTCTGCCCGAGTGGCACTCGGCCACGCTGTGGGCCAGGCCGTATGGGCGAGACGGCTACATCCTCAACTGGCCAGACGGCATCGACGCGGGCCGGGTGCAACGCGTGAACGGCAGCTGGAGCGAAGGCGCGCCATGAAACACCCACAACAAGGCATGGCCCTGATTGAAGCCCTGGTCGCGTCGGCCGTGCTGGGCATCGGCCTCCTGGGCGCCACACAGCTGACCCTCAAGACGCTGCAGGTCGCCACCGAAACGCGTCAGCGCGGCGTGGCCCAGGTGCTGGCGCAAGAAGCCCTGGACTGCGCCCTCTCAGGCACCGCTTGCCCGAGTCAAGACAGCACCGAGGTGCAAGGCGTGCGCTACATCCGGCAGACCCGCATCACGCCGCGAGGCAGTGGCGTACAGGATGTTCAGGTCACCGTGCAATCGGCTTCACCCAAGGCACGTGCTGGCAGCAATGAAGCAGCCACCCTGGTGTGGCACAGCAGCGTCTCGCCCGTCCCCGGCTGGGTCGGGCGCTGAGCGCCAGCGTGGGCGAAGCCGGGAGTTCGCGTATCCTCACGCCCAACCAGTGACCTGCAGACCGCCGTGTACCCGATGCCACCCTCCCCGATGCAACAAGCCCTGGAACTGGCCCGCCAGGCCCTGTGGCTGACCTCGCCCAACCCGCGTGTGGGCTGCGTAATCACCGCGCCAGACGGTGCCGTGCTGGGCCAGGGCCACACGCAACGGGCCGGCGGGCCACACGCCGAGATCATGGCCCTGCGCGATGCGCAGGCCCGGGGCCACGAGGTGCGCGGCGCCACTGCCTGGGTCACGCTCGAGCCTTGCGCCCACAAGGGCCGCACCGGCCCCTGCTGTGAAGCGCTCGCCGCCGCCGGCATTGGCCGCGTGGTGTCGGCTGTGACCGACCCCAACCCCCAAGTGGCCGGGCAAGGCCTGGCGCGCCTGCAGGCCGCTGGCGCCCAGGTGCAGACCCTGGGGGCCGATGACCCGCTCGCCATCGAAGCGCGCGAGCTCAACATCGGTTTTTTCAGTCGCATGGAGCGCAGCCTGCCCTGGGTGCGCATGAAGATTGCCGCCTCCATCGACGGGCAAACGGCCCTGGCCAACGGCCAGAGCCAGTGGATCACCGGCCCCGAGGCCCGCGCCGACGGCCACGCCTGGCGCGCCCGTGCCTGCGCTGTGCTCACCGGCATCGGCACCGTGCTCGAAGACGACCCGCTGCTCAATGTGCGTGGTCTGGACGTGCCGCGCCAGCCCCACCTGGTGGTGGTCGACAGCCGACTCGAACTGCCGCTGAATGCCAAACTGCTCGACACCCTGGGCAGCGGCGAGCAAGCCCGCCAGATCTGGGTCTACACCGCCACTGCCGAACAGGCCGACAAACGCGCTGCACTCACCGCCCGCGGCGTGCAGGTGATCGACTGCGCAGGCCCCGGCGGCAAAGTCGACCTGCCCGCAATGCTGCGCGACCTGGCCCGACGCGAGATCAACGAACTGCATGTCGAAGCCGGCGTCAAGCTCAACGGCTCGTTCATGCGTGAAAAGCTGGTGGACGAGTGGCTGCTGTACATGGCGCCGCAGTGGCTGGGACCCGGTCAGGGCATGGCCAATCTGCCGGCGCTGTCGCAGCTCGGCGATGCGCTGAAGCTGCGCTTTCAGGCGGTGGACCGGGTGGGGCCGGATGTGCGGCTGCTGAT
>JACCDG010635526.1_pt1 | contig 18565 bp, 24 predicted proteins | sample 7442471 | NCBI WGS metagenome assembly JACCDG01 (sample SAMN15323444, study PRJNA562643) | freshwater metagenome | isolation source: river surface water | place: USA:Blue River Watershed | collected 2017-08-17 | reverse complement strand
TTAACATACTTTGTTATATCATAAAGAAATTGACCAGTTGGAGTAACTGTATATCTAATAAGTCCTCTCTTCTTCCAGTTCAAAATTGTATTTCTGTGTACGCCAATCAACTTAGATGTTTTGGAAAGTGTTTTATACATGATATAACTAATACGTAAAAAAAGCAATTTGTGCTGAATTGGGCAAGCGCATTATGCCCACATGTGTTATCTGTTATGATAGTTATGATGGACATTATGAACTTGAGTTTATTGCATGTAAAACATGTGTAAACTCAGATGGTGTCTTTCAGGCATTATATCATACTAAATGTATGAATAAATGGCGTAAACATAACGGTGATCAAAAATGTGGGCTATGTAGACGGAATGACCTTATAGTAATTACTTAAAATGTTGTAATTATACATATATAGATGTGTTAGTCAAGTGTTTTTTTTAACGATAACATTTACCATTTAGAAGTTTAGGATAATTTGGAGGACATGTAGGATCACGTCGTGTTTCAGGTTTAATACAGGTAGTATCTTTATTATAATATGGTTCATCACATTTAGTATAACATAAATTGGCTACTAATATTTCATCATCATAGCATAATGCATCCTTAGTATCAGTCATATCAATATCTTTAAGACAATAAGGACTAGGTACAGTGTCATTAGTATATGCAAGTCTAAAATTAGGAGGACATGGTTTATAACATGTATTATTAATTAAATAGTCCTCATTATTATTACAAACTCGAATAGGAGTTTTTTGAACTGGTTTAGTACATTTAGTGTTGTCATATTGATAACCTACTCTACATGGATTATAGCATTTGCTAGATATTTTATTTCCTTGTGTGCATATCATTTCACTATCATTTTTTATGCTTTCAGGTCTATAACAGGTATCATCTTTATTAATATAAGGATCATCACATGTTTTAAAGCATTTAGATCTATATTTATTAGGATATGATGTGTCATCGCATGTCAGATCTTCTGCAAGTATAATACTTTCGGGTCTATAACACGTATCTTTATCATTATTATAATTTGTTTGACATGTATCATAACAGTACGCATTGTATAATGTTTCTGGTGTTTTACATGTTAATGATGATCGGCTTAATGTATCAATAGGTCTCTTACATGTACTACCATTTTGAGAATATCCATCAGGACAGAGTTTATAACATCTACTACCATATTTGAATTCATCATCATTACATGTCATAACATCATCAGTAAGTGTATCAGCTGGTCTTTCACATTTTCCATCTCCTAAATCAGTATAACCTGTTGGACAAGTGGTATAACATAATGCTCCATGTCGAGTTTCAGTAGGCAAACAAGTCATACTGTTCTCATCTAAGGCCGCAAATGATTTAACACAATTGTTACCATCTCGAGTATAACCGGTAGGACATGGACCGTAACACATGGAACCATTTTTAACAAAATCGGTGGTATTAGGACAAATCATACTATCGCTATTAATTGTTTCTGTTTTAGTACATTTGGTTCCATCTGAAGGTACTTTAGTAAAATCAGTATCTGTGCAACTACCATAACATTTTCCATTATTCTTATAATCAGTAGACGCACATGTAAATGTAGTATTACTACTTTCAGGTCTTTTACATTGACCGTTAGTTAGAGTATGGTCAGTGTCAGTACATACATTATAATTACATGTTCCTGATCCATTTGAAATTGAAAGGCTAGTAACTGCACCATTGCTTTTTGTTGGACAGGTAACTTGTTGTGTAGATGTTTTTGATAATGTATAACTAGAGGATCCGGAGGTTTCTAGGGCGTATCCTATATAACCGACATAATTTGTTACTGTACCGCTTGTATACATTGGTTTACATGACAATGTTCCATTTGATGAATTGAATGCTGAACTCATACCTGGTGGTATTGTTGTAATATAACCAGAAGGACATGATACCGTAGCAAGATCCGTTTTTCTACAGACAATAGCATTATTACCAGATAAAGTAGGATTACTATATCCATCTGGACAAGAAAGTGTTTCAGTTGTGGTTGTTGGATTTTTTGTACTTGCTGCTCTATAACAATATCGTTCTCCTGTAGTAGTTCCTGGTTTTTGCATATTGGAATAGGTATCAGGACATGTAGCATTAGTAACATTATCATTTGATATTGTTATTGTTCTGGAACAAGAATCTCCACCAATATCTGATGTAAATATAGTAGATGTGTAAGTAGTTGGAGTAGGACAACTTGTTTTTTGAGTATTTGAGTTTAAGATTATTGTTGGATTTTTAACACATTTTCCATTGTTGTTGTTGGTATAACTATCAGGACAATCTCCGGGTCTACCTATATATGTTATAGTATTTAATTCGCGGCCACATGATTGACCAGATCCATTTAATGTGTACTCTGATGGACAGTCTCCAGATCGATTTTCAGTAGTAATAATGTCTTCTGGTCTAACACAAGTTGTTCCATTATTAATATAACCTACAGGGCAATCTGCCAATCTTTTATTACGATTTGGGTATATATCAGCACCTCTAACACAATTATAACCATTATTTGTATAGCCATCTGGGCATGTAGCTAATATTCCCTCATTATCAATTGTATCACTTTCTCGAATACAATTAATTCCATTATTAATATAACCTGTTGGACAATCAGCTAATCGAAATGAATTATCATATTGATCACTTGGTATAATACATTCTTCTCCTTCTTCTGTATAGCCATGAGGACAATGAGTTTTATCTGAATATAACATATTTGCACGTTCCGCATCTCTTACACAATGATTTCCATTAATAATATATCCAGTTGGGCATTTGGATCGTACTTTTGATTTAGTATTTGGAATAACAACTTGCGGATAAACGCATTGACCATTTGCTAGTTTTATTAACCCTTTGGTATCACAAGTGGGTTGCAAATATATATTTTGAGCAGGATCAATTTTAGTAATAATATCATTAATTCTATTATTGATTATTAAAATGTTATTAACCAAATCATCATTAATAGATACTTGAGCAATATCTAATGTATCAGAAACTATTTTTTTAACAAGTTCAAATATATCAGGGTTAATATCAGATATATCAATATTGTTATTGTTATTGAAAAGCGAATTAACTTTTTTGCTTACTTCTTCTAGTTTTTTCCGGTATGTATTAGGATCAACAATTGATGTTTGCTCTATTTGCATTAATAATGACTCCTGATACTCTTGAGCCACTTTGCTAATTTCTAATATGGTTTCTAATAGGTTAATTTTCTGCTTGGGTGGATCATTATTAGTAGTAATTGAAGTCGTTGCCTTTTTAGGTATACTAATTACTATAATACCAATACATATAACTACAATTACGAATAGACCTATAAATTTACCCTTTGTTGACATTCTATATTATAAGTAAAAATAAATTTGAATTTTATTTTTAGTAATCATCTCCCTGACGCGCCCTGTTAATACGACATTGAGCACCTTTGGGGAACAAGCAAGCAAACAAGCAACAAGCAACAAGCAACACAAAAATGGAATCCAAGGCAGTATTCGTTCAATCCGTGTTTCGTTTCGCCTCTGATGATGAGTTTAGCTCTCAGACGCAAGCAAGTATGGTTACTAATGCCTATTCCATATACAAAAAGTATCTTCAGTACGGAGATAGAGATGCCGCAAGACACTGGGTTATCAAGAATCGTTCACGCTATGGATACAAAGTGGTTAAGCATGATCCAGATGCATTTACATGTTTCTGTCAAGCTGATTTCACTTCGGATGAAGACCATGAGTGCTCACTTTGTAAGTGTCATCGTTGTACTCACAAGTACAAATATTTTGGATTCCCAACGATTCCAAAGTATCGCGACGTCATTAGCAGTGTTCTTTGTGAGATGAAGATAGATGACTATATGTCAGAGAGTTATCTTCTACTCAAACAGATCAGTGAGTTCTACTATGATGAATGTCTTGCGTTTCCGACTAGAAGTCAAAAAAAGATATATACTAGTATTCTCTACAAAATACTTGATCTTTACAGTACAAGTTTTGAGATTGAGTACTATGCAAATCTGGCGATGGAGGATGGGTGTAGTATTCCACCAGATGCTAGTCATCTTGATGGTAGAGAGATGCTTCGTTTGATTATGTTAGGGACGGATATCAATGTTGCTTTTAACCAAGCAATTGTCTATCCTCCAATAACGAAAGAGCAAGCATTGTCTGACCTAGAACAAGAGTGGGAGGCTGCAGAGAGCAATTCAAATCTAGTGTCCAGAAGCAAGGAGAACATCAATGAGTTGACCAAGGGTGAGGTCGTTGATTGTGTGATGTGTCAGGAGGAAGTCACGCATTTCGCCGCAGTGTGTACTCAGTGTAAAGACTGCAACGACAATCATAAGGCATTTTACCATGTCAAATGTTTGAAGAAGTGGTTTATTTACCGAGATAACGTACGATGTGGTTATTGCAGGAACGAGGAGTACCTATGGGTATAGGGCTACTGAGGAGGTGTTAGTGTATATTAGATAAAAACTGAGTCTGAAGATGCATATGTAGTTTAGTTTAGAATTAAATGCACATCGTAGATCCTGTTTACAGTTGATCCGAGTGTTTCATATTAAATGCCAGATAAGTTTTTAGCCAAGGGGTTGGTTTTTTTCTTAATAACATAATATACAGTTAACGCGGATAGTAAGACGGAAATAATAACATTTGTAAATGTATAATTTGGATCGGTAGTTAGTCCTGTTAGATCACCAAGATATATGTGTCTACTTGGAATATGCATAGAAGTAATAATATTATCAGATGTAAGTTGATCATATGGAATGTCCTTTGACAAAAATACAAGTTTACTTCCTTCTTTTTTTAGTTGACAATTAAAGTCACCAGTAACAATAAACATTTGTTCTGGATAATTTTTGATTAATTGTTCGATTGCAAGTACTTGCTTTTTTAATTCATTATGAGTGTTTGATAAATGAACAGATAACAAAGCTGTCTGATTGTTAAGTTGAGAAAATATGGTATCTTGTCCAATATTATTCATACTTTGAATCCATATGTTAATATATTTTTTTTAGTTTCAATAGCCAATAATTTATTCTTAATATCATTAATAGCTTATATAATCGAATAAATTGATGACTAACCTTAAGAACATATTCATCTGGATTCATAGTCTTAGTTTTTGGAAAATACCATCCTCCACTAATAAAAATATCTTCTTCGTTGATAGGTATTACTAAATGTTTATTATTGATATAAACATTTATACGATTCATTTCGATATCATAACTATAGTATATACCATTTCTGGGTGTCCAATTACCGTTGATTGCATCGCTAACATATATATTTGATTCGTTAAAAATGGGAATAGTATAATATGTATTACTAGTCATTTTTATTAAAGGAATTGATGTTATATTATAAATATAATGAGCATTCAAATTACTGTATTACTATTTTTAGGCTATTTTATGATCGTAATTCTAAAAAAAATAGTATTATTTATGGCATTACTTAGTCTAGGTATGTTTTTGTATATTAATAGTGATTACTTCTTCGAGAGCATCAAAATTAACTGGAGTAGCTATGGCCATAGGACTATTGATTGGTGTGATTGGGGGCGTTTTATGTGTATATGGGATGGTATTGATACGGTCTGTATAGTACAACAAAACCATTGTAAAAGTATATGATAAAGATAATAAACATAGTAATCCCGAGTACTGACGGCCTTCATAAATTAAATACGCATACATTGTAGTAATACAAATTACCAGTAAACATTTTTTGTTATTCGTAAACATTTTATATTGGTATACATCTGTTTAATTATTTAGCATTCTCTATTATATACAGCAATGAAAGCACAATTTCTATAAAATTCATTGGGATGTCCACCAGATGGTGGGTTATTTGCTGCTAACCAGTTCCATCTGAAAATGGCTTTATCACAGGTAAATCCTTTTGGTATAACATAGCTTGCATTATATACGGCCGAATCGTAAGATGGAATTGTCATATTCATAGTACCATCTGGTTGATATAAAATCTGAAATTCAGTATCTGACCATGATTGGTTATCTAGGCATTTGATATCAAAATACATACTCCCTAGATGGGATGCAGTAATAGCAGTAGATACTTGAATAATATCATCATTAAAATATGTTCCTACTATACGGTCATCATAAAATTTGCCATTTGGTTCATGATCAAATGGGCCATTAGGACTATCTCCGCATACACCACATTTGGGAAACTGAGTAGGATTATTATTATAATCAGTATATGAATTCTGAACTCCTCCACAAAAGAGTCCATGTGCATCATAATCCTTAACTCCAGATGAATCAAAATTCCAAACTAATTTAGCGGACATAGCAATGGGTTCAAGCATTAATCCATGACCATGAACAAGTGTGAATGATCCAATTAAAAGCACGAGTAATTTTAACATTTTTGTTATTGTATACCAAATAAACTCATTCAATATAACCGTATATTAATAATTATTATTCACAACATATTGAACTCATATAATGATTATGTCATAATAATGATTTGGTTTTTATTGTTTATTCTATTCAAAGGTATAAATGCTCATAGTTGGTTGGATTGCTTGTCACATAACTCAGAAGTGGCTGGGGCATATGGATATTATAATGATTGGATCTATAATGCTGCTAATGTACAAGGAGTATGTGATGGGTATCCAAGAAATTATTCTCCAAGAAATGAAGTATTGACCAATGAGATTAATACAAAAGAGCTATTATATTCTCAAATGAGTAATCCAGATACTCCATTATGTGTAGATCAAACAAGAGATTCATATAATGATATATTTCGTATGTTACAGGCTAGTCCAGGAGATGAGATTTATTTTGGTTATACTGAAAATGGTCATCTTAGTAAGACATTTGAAGGTGTAGATACAACTATTAAAATCTATTATAAACTTGATCAAAATGAAATTTCTACAGTTCGCGATTTTGATTCTTTTGAAATAGCAGGAGAAGTTCCATTTGATGATGGTAACAAATGTGGCGAACCTACATACTCCGATGGTAGATTAAATGGAAGATCAGGTAGATCATGTATAGCATCATTTATGATTCCAGATATTTGTCCAGGAACATATAGTTTTATGTGGTATTGGAACTCTAAGAGCTTAGGTGCATATTACTCATGTTTTGATATTGAGATAGTATAACAGAAAAACTATTTTATATATATTTTTTTAAATTAGTATTATATGACTGAACTATGCCTTCAAAAAAAGCATTTGGAATTGGATTAGGTATTTTATGTACATGCCTTATAGGTGCACTTATCTATTTGATAGCAACTAATGAAACAACAAATTCCTCATCCTCAGAGACAACCACTTCGCCATCCACTGTTAGTACAACCACTTCGCCATCCACTGTTAGTACAACCACTTCGCCATCCACTGTTAGTACATCAAGTACAGCACCATCAACTGTTAGTACATCCACTTCGCCTTCCACTGTTAGTACTTCACCATCAACTGTTAGTACATCCACTTCACCATCAACTGTTAGTACATCCACTTCGCCTTCCACTGTTAGTACTTCACCATCAACTGTTAGTACATCACCAGTTGTAAGTTATGTGAATAATAGTTCTTTTGTAAATGCAATATGTCCTTCAACAACAATGCCTAATAGTACTAGAGTGCTTAATTCAAAAGGCACTGGATACTTAACTACAATTACTGGAACTGGAAGAACAATAGAAACAGATCATACATCGGATGGGTCAGGATGTGTATCAAAAACAAGTAGTATAAATTCAAATTCTATAGATGCTACGTGTCCAGCAGGTTATAATCTAAATACGACAACTAATCAGTGTGTACTAAATAATACAATAAATTCTACGACTTCTTCAAGTACGATAAACTGTCCAGCGGGTTATACTATTTCGTCAAAATCTGGTGGAACAATTACTTGTAGTAAAGTTGATACCGTATCTAATACATGTCCAGGAGATAATGCTTGGATGAAATCCCAAAATTCATGGAACGGAACGGATGTAGTGATAGACTATGCACCAGGACAAAACAGTGATGGTACAATTAACTGTAATAGTGGCGATTTCGGAATGGGTATAAGTAGTAGTGTAAATAATTATGGTACTCCATGGATTAGTAGAGGTTATACACGTACAGGATCAGATATGTTTTCAAGTACTTATACTAAAACATTAACTTCGAATGTTTCCTGTCCAGCAGGTTCATTGAATAGATTGGATGCAACAAATGGAACAACTTCTGCAACTTGTGTGTTAAATACTTGTATTCCAAATTATAGTTTAGCACCAAACAATAGTGCTTCATGTATATTAAACACAGATGTAAACGCGAATACCGCTCCAATATGTACTAATACATTATATGCAAATTTATTTGGTTCCAAATGTTACGGTACTTGTTCAAGTGGTCAAAATAGTACTGATAATACACAATGTATAACAACGACGATGACTTCAGGTACGGACCAAATGAACTGTCCAATTGATCCATTTGGTGATATAAATTACTTTAAATACAATAATAAATGTTACTATATGTGTTCAGTAGGAGATAACTATCAAGATAAGTGTAAAATAACAACATAAAAAATTTTTATTATAGATTTGGGTTATTAGGTGTATGTACAGGTTAGTTATTTATGTCAATGTATTTATGAATAAGTACCTTAGCTTTTCGAATTCTGAATTCATCGAATATTACTTTAATTAGTAACGCAATGATATATACAGAAGACATCATAGTAAATACCATAATATTCTCATATGCATAATATATAAGAAGTATTGATAAAGTAATAAAACTCTCTCCTGTATATGTTGTTTTGAAACTATACCCAATTAATTCGAATTCGTTCATTAATGATAACATAGATAGCATACATAGTATACACTGTGCTAAAGAATATCCTTTCAGATAGCAAGCAATACCTGTTAAGAAATATATGACGTTGTAATAGTCCATAATGATGATTAGGTAAGTAGATTATTCAAATTTATTTCGTCTTATTTGAATAATATGTATTATTATACAAGATGATAGTTAATTTGGAAACTAAGACGAATACAAAGATAGTTCCTGTAGATTTTGTATGGAAGATTGATAATATACATAATATTAAATCCGGCTACAGGTCACCTGATTTTAAAATAGAAAATAAGAAAGTATATTTCAAACTAGAGAACCCTAATGATATGAACAGATATGAATTATGGATGTATAACAAGTCATGGCCATTCAAGATAACAATAAGAAAGAACAATCACACAACTGAGTCATTTCGTAGAAAGCATAAACTATTCTCTTTTTATCAGAATGAGTTAGGTACCAAAACTGAAGTTAGAATTCTTATAAAATTTGACATAATATTAAAAATATTAACAAATACAATTGTATATAGAACACATCAACCGGTTACGTCTAATAAAAAAATTAATTAATATATCAACTTAAAGTCTACTGTTCTACTTAACAACTTATCTTTCAAGGCACCAAATAAGTGTGTTATTTAATATTTTTTTGTATGGAATTGTTTCTTGTTCGCCGGTAATTACATTTAGATAGATAAATAAGTTTGCAAATTCATCAAACCCAGTTAAAACAATAACCATTCCATTATAACCACATATTAATGGAATACACTTCGCAAGTAAGGTTTTAACATGTTCGAAACTCAAAACTACATAAAATGTATTTATACGATACTGGAATGCATTTTCATAGTGTTCTGAATCAGTCATTTTTGTAATTGAGTCAACAGAAGCACCATATTTTTGAAGCGTTAGGATATTATCTCTAATGCTTGTGGATGGATGGTTAATAAATATGTACTCACAAAATGGTATTTGATGCATGAATGAATAAGCAGTTAAAATTGCCCTTGCTGCTGATGATATGTTATTAGATCCTATAACTTCTATTCTAAAGGTGAACTCTATTATATCCGGGAGGTTGCGTTTCTTATGAGTACTCCAGACATTGTCTCCGTATGTGTATTTTTCCGTCGACCAGTCCTTCTTTATAGTAACTGTACGATTAGTAGAGGTCGAGGCACGATTGATAAACTGTGATAATTTGTTACCCATGATAAGATATATTACTTAATATAATTTTCAAATTTATTTTTAATTACAATGGTATTTGGTATTTTAGCCGCAGGTATTTTAGGTAGTATTATTGGAGGTGCTATTAAAACAAATCTGGATGCTACAATGGCATCAGATAAGAAGAATAATAAGATCGTAATCGCATTAGATAACTCTAAAGCATCAATACAAAACAGATATAAAGATTTCCCAAATAAAGTTCCATTGGACATTGTAGATCTTAAAAGCGAGGATTTTTATGCGATGTACAATATATTTAAAAATCTGTTACAACAACATAATTCTAGTGTTGTATTTGCATTCTATAGAAAGCACCCTTGGCAAACAGAAAAACTTGGATTGCATTTAAAAATCTATTTACCAAACCATAGATTATATGATACATTAGTTTCAATAATCAGTAAAAAAAAATTAATCAATCTGAAAGATTTTAATATCCATACTGAAATCACCACGACCACTGATGAATCCATTTCTGACTTAACAAAATATATGACAATAGTAGGAGATGAACCAGAGATCGATTCTACAATATCCTTACCACCTGTTCAATCAAGAGCATACCGTGCTCCAAGAGGCACTTCAACGTCTGATGGTCCTCAAAGTTTACGACCAGGTGGTCCTTCAAGATCAGGACCAGAAGCACGATCTAATGGTCTTCCATCACGATCAGATGGTCTTCCATCACGATCAGATGGACGATGGAGAGGAGGTAATGCAATATATCAAGATCTATTAAGCAATAATAATCGTACGGGTAATATTGAATTTAACTTATTTAATGAATTCTTTACCTTTTTCAATACTTATAAGGATAATAGTGAATACTTTACTCATGAAGATGCTGTAAGTGCAGGTCCTATCTATAAATCACAAAAATATCATGCGTTTTGGATGGTACCTAACGTAGCATTAGACGATCTTTATGGTGTATGTTGTGAATTGCATAATATAGTAGATTCATTATTTGAAAGCGTAAAATCAAGTTTTGTAGATGAATGCAGACTTGGAGGATTAGGTAATTATGCAATATATTTCAAATTGATTGGACCAGATAAATTTAATGTGTGTATGAAATTTGCTGAAAATATATATCCATTATTAATTAACAAATGGTTTTTCACTTACACACAATCAAATAAACTATACCGATACGAAATCAACAATGGTCGTGCAATAAGAGGTCCCGGTTATAAATATGATACTCATTTTTAACAAGTTTATAGTTTACTAACATATGGTTCAGAAATTTCATTGGCTTTATTTGCAGTATCTCTTAATAATTTTACATTAGATTCATATTGAGTTCGTTGAGCTGGATCTGCAATATCGACACCAATTGATTTCATTTTTGTTACAAGCAGGTCATACTCATGGAATTTATCATAAGGCATGAATGATTCATCTTTTGCTCTACGAAGTCTTAATTTATCAAGATTATCATGATGTAGTCGGTATGAGTCTGCGTCTTTTTCAATAGATTCTGAGATGCCCATAAACTTCTTTAGACGAACTCTATATAAATAGGCATATACACCACCAACAATAAGTGCTAATAATAATCCATATACTTTAGTTGTAGAGTCGCCAAATACAATAAGACAGAATGCAATAATACATAAAATAGCAGTAATTACTGCTTTGATTGCAGTAGGTCTATCAGTTCTCATCAATTTGTCGGTCATAGAAAGTCTTTCCACACTTGGTGGTTGCTTAACTGGTGGTTGAGCCGGTACTTGAGAATTGATTTCGCTTGTCTGAATAGGCTGGCTCATGACTACAAATTAGTATTGTTATATACTTATATGAAAAAAATTTGAATTTATATTCATATTATAAAACATGGTTTGGTATACCAAATTATATACTATTAATGACCAATTCGTTACCTATTTGGAATATGGAATATTGTCTCCTTATGCAGAGTCGTTAAATGGGACATTTTATTGTTATGATGACTATAGTAATAGAATAGATATTTATCATAACAAGAAATTTCTAGTTATACGAACACATTTGATAAATAAGCAAATGAATCTCCAACTTAGAACTAGACCCACTGAAATGACAAAACAGCTAGTTAACAATATATTCGAATGCTATCTTATTCTTAATGCGTTAAGAATCAAGAATTGGTTAATGAAATACAAACAAAGACGGAAATCAAGATCACTCATTGATGATTTCATATGTAAATATATCGTATATCATCCAAATAGCTGTTATATCAATAGATTAGTTCAAGAATTTGACTAGCTATCAGTTAGCTATAGCTATAAGCCTATAACTCTAAGCCTCAGAAATAAATTTGAATATTTTTTTAAGCTTAGTATCAATCCAGGTTATCAAATATGCCAACCATATATACTTTGAAACAACAACCACTACCCAGAAATCTGGTCAATTTGCAGCGCGAGCATACGGCTCTTCGTAGTAGAATCGACCGTCTTGTTCCTGCAGTGACACAGGCTCTAGTACGTCTTCGTAATGAAAATCTCAAGTTGAAGAAACAGTTTGATGAGCTGAATGCAAAGCTTGAACGACAACAACGTTCAGTTCAAAAACAGGAAGTCAAGGAACCAGATGTCAAGGAACCAGATGTCAAACCAGAACCAAGGCCTCCTGTTCGTCAACAGAGGTTTCAACCATTTAGAGCGAAATCAAAACACAAAAAAATGAACTTTGTACTCCGGACAGTGAATATTCCGAAGATTGAAGGGCTACCGTGATGGATCCAATTAGTAGTTAGGTTTGTTCTAGATATTTTGGCTTAAATAGTTGACATTCGCCATATTCACCTGTTTTGTTAACAAAGGTGTAATAACCCATGCTTTTGAACTGTTTAGCTAAACGATAACATTTTTTTTCTGTTTCTCTTGTGAAATCATGATCTATAGTTCCTTTTTCAGAAACTATAGTAGATAATGGGATTACATCAACTTGAATATATGCAACTGTTGGATGTAGTACTTTGATATCTTTTATGATCTCTTTAGGAGTTGTTGCGGCTAAGTAAGCAATTAGTACTTTAGACATTATATAATATACATACAAAAAAATATTAGTTTAAATATATATCTAACCCTCCTGTTAGTAGTTTTGACGCATTATACATCAACTATAGTGACACCGTTTTCAAAGCAGTATTTTTTCATTTTCATATCACAAGTGAAGGCAATGGGTAAAACGTCAACTATTGGTTGTAAAGCATCTACATATCGCAATAGGATATTTACCTGAGTTTCATCATTAATAGTATTAGTTGCAGCAAACCCATGACTACTATATTTATCCTCTGATTTACATAATTCTACATGCATTAGTGAGAAGTTAGAATGAATGATCTGTATAGCGCCTATATTTTTTAATTGTTTTTCATTAATGAGAGTAAACTCATCTATAGATTGCCAATTAATGTTTTGATCTTTGTATTTAGAATAGTTTAGTAATTTATATCTAGTTTCCATATATGAAATGCCTGTATTGATTATAACCAACTGATAATTCGGATACTTTGTCTCCAATTCAAACAGTTTATGCATAAAATCAAACTTGCAGATATATGAACTATCCAGAATTACTAATACTATAGGGGTTTCTGTATTAATACCTTCCAAATTTAGAATTGGATTAACTACAGGACTATCTAATGTTAGTAAAAACTGAAGATCTAATTTTTTATTACCAGGCAAATATAGATGATCATATTTAAACTGTCGAAAAGCCATTAGTTGTCCAGGTGTCAGCATTTTCCTATGACATTCTGATAGCTTACGAAGATATGAAGTATTCTTATAGAGCATTTGGTTAATAAACAATAAAAATAATATTCAAATTTATCAAATTTAAACAGAAAATACGTATATAACATATTAGATCACATATATAAGAGTAATGTCTCGCATAACAGATAGGCTATATCTTGGGTCCTTAGAAGACTATCAAAATCAAGAGTTCATGAGATCAAAAGGGTTCAAAACGATTATATCGCTATTAGATGAAGAATCAGAGTCACTATATGAAGGTGTCCAGTATTACAAGTTTGTAATTAGTGATTCACCTCTTGTTAATATCATTCCAATTGCCGAACAAGTATATAATATTATTACTAGTAGTCATGGACTAGTCTGGGTCAATTGCCACCAAGGGGTCAGCAGAAGTTCGAGTTGCGTCTTATATTACATAATGAAGAGATTCCATATGAACTACGACAAAGCACTTGCATATGTCCAAAAGCATAGACCAATTGTTCAACCTAATGATGGATTTCGAAACCAGTTAATCATTCTTGAAGAGGAACTCAGCGGTTCCAAAGAACGAAGTAGACTAAGGGATTATACTGAAGCATTGTTTGATCAACAGGGACAAAAAAATAAAAGAGAATTATTAATTAAGAGACTATCTAGTATGTGATCTATAATTATTTAGTTTTGTGTTTATGATTGCATTTTGTTGTTTTGTCCATAATGCTTTTTCTAGTTTTTGTTTGAGTTCTATTTCGCTAATTTCATGATTTATAAATAACATAGGAATTTGTTCAGTTAATACATATTCAGCTAAATCATTTTTTGAATTCCCAATAAATCCCGTAAACACATTCTTATAGCTATTGAATGTATCATCGTTACAATTTGCAATTTTATTAGATAGTTCTTCAATTTTATTTACTTGTTGCATAATTACATCGTAAGTATAGTCAATTAATACAATATCCTCATCTTGAAATTCATAATTGTTTTCAATATTTTCCATAATTATGGCATGGTTTTTTAAACATTCATAAGTTGATCTATTTAATCTTGTTGTATTTGCAGTACAATTATTATTGATTGATTGAATAATTGTTTTTAATTTGTCTAAATCACTCAAATCACTCATAATAATATTTCCAATTCTTTTATAGTTTTCTGTATTTGCAAGAAAATGATCATCATAACCACCTGATATCACATGAGACAATGCACCACCAATTATACCAACTAAAAGTGTTCCAAAAACCATCTTATATTCAAAAAAATATTTTTATTTTATAATTTATACGTTTACTTTAGCAGGTTAATATGTAGTTTACTGTGCAAAATTATTTGCAATCCATCTTGATTGTTCGCCTAAAATTGCATCATGAATTGCAAACAGACCACCAATATTAATTTGATCATCGGGTCTATTAGTTAATGTGAATACAATAACTAATATATATGATATTAATGTTCTTGGATAGTTTTTCCATGAATGTGGATTTAAGAAATTACGATATGAAAATGCGATTATAATAAAAATAGATAAAAGGATTGTATACTTTTTGTTAATTTTTTTATGTGTTATTAGTACTCCTAGGATAATTCTAAGTATTACACATATAAGATGAGTAAAAAATGTATGATGTTTGTAAACGGTAGTCTTATCAGAAATACGATCAGGTATCATTTGTTATGTATATACTATAGTTATTATTTCTGAAGCAAAATCAAAACGCCCGTAGTATGGGCGTTATCAAAGGATCTTTTTATACAGCATTTTATACTTCTGAAAAAAACATATTTATAACAAACGTATATGTGATATCATAGTTAATAATTCTCTATGATTTCATTTTCTAATGATTTCACATGATAGTCACAAACTCTAGAAGCATATACATTGCAACCAGGATACATACATTTTCTTAGATGTATTTTACAGCGATGATCATGAAATGCTAGTTTGTTACAATCTTCACTAATGCATTTTGCCTTATTAAAATGTTCCAAACATAACTTATATTCTTGATGAGTCTGATGATTATTACAAGCATCTATTTTGCACATATTTGTAAGATGCTTAATGCAAGAACCATCTTTGTAAACTTTTTTAGTACATCCATCAGTAGAACATATAATGAGTTTATAATGTATGTTACATCTTCTTTTCATGTAAATAGGTTCTTTACATTCCATTACAATACAGTTTGCTTGTGAATGTTCTTCACATCTTTTTTTTCCATCTTCTGGTCGATTTGTACAATTATCAACTGAACAGTATTCATTAACTGTGTGTTGATTACATAAACCAGATTCATTATGGGTCAATCGATCACAGTTTTCAACTGTACATTGATTGCCCATAAGATGTTGTTTGCACATATAATTCTTTACAACTCTACCAGGGCATCCTTCATATTTACAAACAATAAGAGCATTATGTCTGTTGCATACTCCTTTGGAAACAGCAATAGAATTACATGCTGATATAGCACACATTTGTTTGTTTCTATGACGTACACAATATCCATATGCCTTTGTATAATTATCACATCCAGGGATAATACAAACATTTTTTTTACCATGAGTTCTACAGAAACCCCCCTTACAAACAATATATTTGTTACAGCCTTCTGCTTTACATCTATGATAGTTTCCATGTTCGCCACATAATCCTTTGATTAATGCTCTTGATGTACATCCTTCGAATTTGCACATTTTATGATCTCTATGAGAATAGCAATACTTTATACATTTAACCTGTTTTGTGCATCCTGGAAATCCACATTGTATAGGGATATTATGTCTATAACATCTACCCTTTCTGGTTACATTTTTTTCGCATCCAGGATATGTACATATTTTTTTCTGTTTACCAATGGGCTGATTAACAGCTATTGAAGGCTCCTGTCCAGTAGCAATAATGATGGTTACTAGGCTGGCTCCATCAGACCCACTAGCACTAGAACCAAATACTTGATCAATAAATGATGACATGGTATATATCTAGAATAGTAATTTTCAAATTGATTATATGATACGTTTGATCCCAAAAGAAAAATTTGAATTTATAGTCAATTTGAACATACAATACCTTATTTGTAAGTATACAATGAATACAACCTATAATTGGAAATTATATAATGATATCATATCAGAATTCAAGAACGAATCTGAAATGTTTGAATGGCTAAAGTATGATAGTCTGTTAGATAAACCAGCTCCTAGAGAACTAACAAGCAAAGAACAGATTTTAGTTAAAGTATATAACACCTATCCTCAATTTAATTTGTTTAATGATATATCAAATAGATACATTCATCTATTTAATGATTTTGGAATAAGAGTGGGGTATTATAATAGTCACGATAGCGATATGGAGGACTTCGTCATGTCTGGAACTATTACAAAATATTTCTTTCAAACATACCGTAATAAAATTACAGTTAAATATCAATCCAATGGTCAATTCTATAATCTTGTAGATACAATATTTACTGACCCAATGGAAGCTTACAATGTGTTATGTAAGTTAGATCCTGAATTTGATAGTATTGTAGAGTACGGTAATGATCGTTAGATAGACCAATTCACAGGTTCTTTGTTACGGGAAATCAAATAATCATTTGCACGACTAAAACATTTAGATCCAATAAATGGCGTTACTGTACGATATGCAGACAGTCCACATGGATGGCTAGTTTTGATAATACAATTTTTAGTAGAATCAATAAGAGCTTCTTTTTTCTGTGCGGTATTACCAAATAACATAAAGCAAACGCCACTTCGAGTACTCAATTCTGTTATAAAACGATCTGTTAAACGTTCCCATCCCTGACAGCTATGACTTAATGGTTTCTTTTCTTGAACTGTTAATATAGTATTTAGGAGAAGTACTCCTTCATTGCACCATCCAGTAAGATTACTTGAATGATCAATATTGAGATCAGATTTTAGTTCTTTAAGTAGGTTTCGAAGCGTTGACGGTACTTTTACTCCTTCATCAATGGATACAGCAATACCATTAGCCTGTCCACCGTGGTAAGGGTCCATAAAGAGCATACAAACCTTTACATTATCAAACGGGGTGAGTTCAAGCGCGCGGTATATAAGATGTCTTGGAGGATATATTGTTTTCGTTTTATATTCGTAATTCAAGAACATTTGAAGGTTCTGATAATATTCCTTATTAGATTCCTCTTGAATAATGAGTTCAAAGTCCATTTTGTATACATATAGACTTTAAAAGTTCAAATATAAATTTGATTTTTTATATCTAAATACATAACTAAAGAAGCTATGGGACTTGATATGTATTTGTTTGCAACGGTAAGTGCCTATGGATACTTGAGTGACATATCTACAAAGTATCAAGTACGAGCAGTTGAACTGAACTTAATTACTTGGAGAAAAGTCAACTGCATTCATAACTGGTTTGTTAAGAATGTACAAAATGGAGTAGATGATTGCAACCGATACCTAGTAACTAAATCTAATCTAGAGGCTCTACAGAAAGTAGTAAAGCAAGTTCTAGATGACAATAGTTTAGCAATGGAACTATTACCACCATCTAAAGGATTCTTCTTTGGATCACAGGAACTTGATTCATACTACTTCACGGACTTGCAATACACATATGATCGGATTACTGAT
>JACCDG010293634.1_pt1 | contig 18573 bp, 16 predicted proteins | sample 7442471 | NCBI WGS metagenome assembly JACCDG01 (sample SAMN15323444, study PRJNA562643) | freshwater metagenome | isolation source: river surface water | place: USA:Blue River Watershed | collected 2017-08-17 | reverse complement strand
ATAGTTCTACCATTGCAAAATACTTTGACGCCAGCTACGCATTCGTGCCATCGCCTTACACAGCACCAGCGCCCTATAGATATTATTATGACACAATTGAAGACAGTGCAATTCAAGATATTTCAGGATGGTCAACAGGAATTGCGACCTTTGGAGTTCCCTATTCAACTGCGCTTTCGTATGTATCAAGTCCAACAGGACTAAGTATTAATACCTATAACAAAGCCCTTTATTTTAGATTCACAACTCCTGATTCAAACAGCTACGATACAACAACTTCTACGATTCGATACTCTTTCAACGTAGATACACTCAATTATGATGCATCTGACAATCTTCTACCACCCAAGCAACCTATGCGGATTCTTTTCTACAAAGATCGCTCGGCATTTATGGGAGATGTGTATCAACAGCGCAATGAATTTCCAACAAGTGCATGGATCTCAACCGTGTTGGATTCTACAAGTACTTCAGTAACTACACCCTTTACTGTGTATCCAAATCAAACCTTCTATGTAACTGTTAGACCAGATCCAATCAGTTTTGGAGCAGCAAGACTCAAAGTGATCCCCTATTTCCCATCGTCGTTTGAAGTTGAAACAATCCAAAAAGGGCTTGATGGAATCAATCCTGGTCTTAATTCACAATATAATCCATCATCCCTTCTTAATTACAATCTTGCAACCATCTATGACTCTAACTATCTGAGTCTGCCGATTCGCAGTACACTCTGGATTCCTGATCCAACCCTTGATCCAAACCAGACTCCTATTTTGACCAGTAATACACCCATTGGCTACGATTTGAGTGGAGTTTCTAATAACTTTACGGACTATATGCCTTTTATTGTAAACAAGTCTACAAATTTCACTCCCTATAATGTGTCGGTAGGAATTGACCCAATCAATGAGTATCAGTTCCAAAGTAATTCACCCTACAATGTGAATGCGGCATCCTACTTTTATCCAGGATCCCAAAATGCAATTTTGGTAAAGAAGTTGCAAGATGTGTATTCCACAATGGCAACTGTCCCCTATCGCCAAGAAAACATAGTCCACTATTATTCACTAAATTATTTGCTCAGTGGGTTTGATGTGGATACTTACAGTACTTCGATTCGAACGACTCCTGTTCAACAGCCAGTCACGCAGTTCACAACAGGTGGATTTCCTATTCGAGGATATGAGTATGCCAAAAATACGTCAGGAAACACGAGCAATGCTGCTTACCTGTCGCTTGGACAAGGACCATGTGGATTTTCGTTTATTCCTTATGAGGGTATTTGGGATATTGACAAGATCGTATTGCGCAGTGCCTTTACAAAGGAAAGCAATGATCCAAACCGTCATATTCAGTATCTTGGAATCTACAATACAGCAGATGTGTATGAACAACAGACACAGTATGTAAATCTCTTTAGTAGTATTGTAGTCTTGTCCAATACGTCCAATCGCACGTACGATCCGTCCAATCCATTTTCCCTATCGGCTGGGTTCGACGCAAATGGTGGTACTTATTATGAATTTAAGAAACTACAGGGCGTGCAACTCGGCAACCGCAATTCCACAATTAGTGGATATGTACAAGATCAAGGAACAATGACAAGTGATACTGAAAACTTGTATAGTATTATTGCATTTGATTCAAACTACAAGCCAACAACAATCAAGGCTCTCAGTGGAAGCATGGTTCCCTTCCCCTACTATAGTCAGCCAAAGGTATCCACGTGCTATCTTGATCAAACAAAGCCGCCTCAACCAGAGTTCTATGATTTAATTGTCCCCTTCGGATCAAACCAGCCCTACTTCCCACTTCCTGGAGGAACCTTTTCCAATTACGCGCCACCCACAGGGTATGATGGGACACAGTCTTTCTATTTGCAGAGTCAACCAATTGGAACAAGTGTAACTCACTATATTGAGACTAAGCCGCTTGTCCTTGATGTCTCTGGTATCTATCAATATGACTTACCGTTCCAAGCAAACAATCTTGTCGCGACTGTACGTGACTATTTACTAACTCAGACATCTGTATTTCAGATCTGGTACTATGAGCAAGTGAGACGCTACGTTACATTAGCATGGAGTTTCACAGGAGATTCGATTTATCCTGCAGATGAAGAAACTGCGCTCCTCGGTGTGTCTGGAAATACAAATTTCTTTGTGTTCATGGGTGCAAAATCCAATTCACCAACAACCAACCAGCTCAGATTTAAGACATTCAATCCAACCACAGGCGTTGTGGAAGAGCTTTTCTATCCAACGACCTTTTCAGTTCAAAATGACTTCATACTCAATTCTTTTACTTTCACAAACTCGAACGCATTCACTTTCGCAGGACAGACCAGCAGTAATATTGCAAAACTCTATCGATGCCTAGATGGGTCGAATCTTCTCCAGTATTCGCTTACAGGACAACCTGGTGTGAATATTCAACATACCCAAGATGCATCCTCAAATATCCTATACTGGCTCAAGCAAGACGCATCCTATAATGGAAGTACCTTTTTCCAGCTAAAGGAAACTGACACATTCCCTGGTCGTGAATTCTCTATTGTTCCACAAGCTGGAAAGCAACTACCATCCACATTCCGTACCATGGCCATGAGTTTGTTCCGCGGACAAGTTTATGAAACAGTCATTGATGAGATTTTATTTACATCTGCCGAAACCAATTACAGAGGTAATTTCTATTCGGTGTATTCACTTGACTGCAATGCAAGTACCGCAACAGTTCTGCAGTCCGTTCAGCCTTTTAGTAATTTGGATGTCAGTGGAGCGCCGATTCAAAACGCACAGTTTGTAACGAGTGGTTACAATTCAAGTCGCTGGTTCATGACAGATTCCTATCCCTATCTATGGGCAAATCGTAACAATCCTGTCGATGTTGTTGCGCGCATTGATTCAGGATGGCAGATCTTTTATCCATGGCAAAAGATTGTGATGCGAAAGATTGCGAACAATGTGAATCCTATTACAGATTTAACAGGACTTGGTGAACCTGAATATCCACATACAGCAATGTTCTACTACAGAAATTATTCGACAATGATCAATGATATTGGAAATCAGTGGGGATTGGAACGATCGACGAACTTCGAAGTTGCAAATGTAAATTTTGGAGGATTTGCATTTAATAGTTACATTTTCGATGTACCTTTGAGGGCAAGTTCGAATGTATCAGATCTACAGTATCTTGCAATTCGCAACGGCTATCCAACTGAAGAATCCCAAGTGTTAACACGCTTCGTTGTCAAGAATCGCTATTCATTTGGCTACCTGACATTCAGTAATTTGGCAGAGGAGGCAAATCTATACAAGGCAGGATCAAGTCGCTCTTTATTCGACCCCATTTATGCAAATGTACTTGTCCAGTTTGACACAGCGTTCTCTACAACGAAGTACTGGGGCAGCAATCTCATTCCTGGATTCACTGGATGTAATTTGACCTTTTCTAATTATGGTTCTTTTATCTCTACTTATTCGAACTATTATAAAATCTACCAGAGCAATGCAGATTATATTAACGGAATCACAAGTACTGTACGAGGCAATTTGAACAATTATATTTCCACGCAGCTGGCCAATATTCTACCACCTTCCGCACTGAAACGACAGAATGCGACAGATCCTCTCCAGTTTAGTATCTACTGGAAGACAGCATTGAAGCCAAACTACTTGGTTCTGAAAGAAAACTGGGGTCTTGGCTACAATCTTGGATTTGCCAAACAAGACACGCCCTATGGTACAGTCCAGAGAGCAGAAAGCTTTTATAAGATTATTGATGACTACATCTATTTACGGATGAATCCTGAGTACGACATGAATCGACTGGACTTCGGTGGTCGCGAAGACAAGAGTGTAACACTCGATCCAACTGGATCCACAAAGACCTATTATGGAAAGTTGCTACTCAACAACTTCAATCAATTCTCACAGACGTTCGTCCAAAATGCAGTGGCCTTCAATCCACCTCTAGGGCGTATCGACCAGTTGTCATTCGAGTGGGTCAGTTTCGCAGGTGATGTTATTGACAATGCAGACTGTGAATGGAGTGCATCTGTCCAAATTCAGGAAGAAGTTGGAAAGTATGAGAAACCTCCTCAAATTACAACTGCCTAAGAATTTACCCTCTATGGTTAGCAAAGGATGGAGGAGTCAGTATACGATCAGAAAGTGATTCCTCAAGTCATGAATCAATATTGTGAGCAACCTCATTGGAATGCTCATGAACTCTATAAGAAATACACCATTCCGGATGATCGTGTGATTGGACTTCCGATGCCTCCTCGCCCTTACTCTCGCATTTGCCTCGAGTACAAGACAACCGCCGAGTTCACGAAGCCTCCTCCCGTTCCTGAGGACATGATTTTCTATGGCGCTTCGTCAAAGTATCCTCCACAGCGCTACATCAAAAATATAGATGCAGAATCTGAACTGGAACGACTCTATTATCCCCTAAGCCGCGATCCATTGCCTAAGGATGCTCCAGAGGCAAAGGTCTATATTCCATCTGAAGGTGGACCCTTATACACACAACGATTCCTAGTCCCCCCTGCACGCCCAACACGAAATCAGATGCTCGCCGAACTGGAAGTCCCCAGTGTACTCCTTGACATGAAGGGTTATGGATGTCGCGAGGCCGAGCTCGCATTTGATCAAGCAGCGAACCAAAAGATTTGGTTCAATGCAAGTCGCCAAGAGAAATACAATGCTACAAGTGGCCTTGGTGAAGAGCGTTATGACTATCCCAATGGCAGACCTGCATCTGCAGAAAATCTACCAAGAGTGCACCAGTAATTAGACACCCTGTTTCTTTTTCCAAAAGGATAGAATCCGCTTATACAAAGTATGAATTTTTGCAAGAGGAATCGGCGACAAAGTATATACAGATCCGCGGAATGGATTCATAAGTTGAATAGATTCGACGGCAGTACCACTTTGAATGAAACAATAGGCTTTGAGCAAAGCCTCTGTCCAGGTTGACAGATCTGGCCTTGCATCTCCAGTACTAATACAAAGAGTTGAATCAAGAATGCAATCACAATGAATTGGCGAGAGATCCTCGTAAATACATTCTGGATTCAAGAGCAAATTCTGTTTCCCTGCTAACCAAAATGGCAATACAGACTCCATCCGCTCCAAATAAGGAATGCAATCTTGCAACTGCGCACCAACCTCTTGAACACGCAATAAAACCGCATTACGCCCTTCTGCAACCTGATAGAGTGCAGCAAGACGCCAACAATCAAGTAAACAGTCTTTCCAACCAACTGTTTTGTCCGTGTATTTTCGCCAACTGCGAAGAACAGCAGATCGCGATTCGGTTGGAACCACGACGCGTGTAGGACAGATTGTGAACTCATCCAAGCTATAGGTATCAAACCGAAGAGGGCGCAATTGTCCACGAATCTTTGCCAAGATACTTGTTGCAGTAATACATTCTTGTTGCCCCCACGGAATCCCTTTTGCATGTACCCAACCAGCAATCTCAGGATATCCACAAGGAGGGATTCGCGCAGAATCTGCAAAGAATTCACGCACCATCTCATTGAGTTCTGCCTCCCATGTTCTCCAGAACTCTGCATCTTCTGCAAAGATACGAATTCGAAAGATAAGCCGTTCTAAGAATGGATCTTGATAGTCTGTTGGCCATCCAAATTGTTGAAGGATGCAACGTTGTAAGACCATGTGCAAGAAGTGTTGAAATGTTTTGGGATCCGCCCAAGAGGGTGATTTCCAGATATCTTCAAGGGGCAAGTAAGAGATCTCTCGTACATTTGCACACTCTTCAAAAGGAAGATCTCCCTGTTCACGGACAATCTGCCAGTCATCTCCATCGAGGCATTCAAGAATACTTTGCAGACTGGGCTGTTGTTCACCGAGTTCCACGTCACTGAGGGCATATTTGGCAAGACCGTGGAATTGCAGATAGGAATAGCCAATTTCACGAACGAAGCGAGTCAGATGTCGTTCATTTCCATGATAACTTAAGAACAGCCGCTGTCTTGCTCGTGTAATCCCAACATAGAACAAACGCCGTTCATGAATAATAGCATCTTTCTGCTTTCGTCCAGGAAGACGATCGTCTGAAAGACAAATACAGAAGGTCACATCCCACTCCAGACCTTTCGATCCGTGAAAAGTGGAGAGATCGACAACTCCTCCTCGATGCTGGACTTCCTCGGCGCCATCGACCGTTTCGGTACTCAAGAATCGACACCGCAACCCAGCTTGAAGAAGAGCCTCTTCAACACGATACAGATCAACATTATTGCGTGCGAGAACGGCAAGGGATAAGGTAGGCTGCTTCTTTCGAAACTCAAGAAGTTGTTTCGCAACCCAGTGACTTTCATCTGCAAGACGCCAAAAAAAGACAACTTCTGGCTTGATTCCCCCCTTCTTTGCAGGAATCATGGTCTGTTTCCAGTCCAATGTGGGAATCTTGAGCATGACGCGATTGGCTACATTCACGATCGCCTCACTACTTCGATAATTCATTCGAAGTTGATAATCCACAACAGATTTCACATACGAAGCATAATCCAATAGATATTTAGCGCTCGACCCACGCCATGTATAGATGTTTTGCGCATCGTCGCCTACAATAATAAAGCGTACACCAGGGTGTCGCATTGTTTCCAAGAGGCGCCATTGAATGTGGTTAATATCCTGGAATTCATCGACAATCACATAGCGAAGGGAACCAACCCATTTACGACCTTTAGGAGTACGCATCCAAGCCGTCAAACGAACAGGTAATTCATCAATAAAGAATGGATCGCGAATACTAGCATAATCATAATCCGTCAAGATCTTCTTTGCAAGGCCATGAAAGGTTCCAGCCCAGACGGCAACCGGTCCACACAACGCGCGAACCCGCCCAACCATTTCACGCGCCGCATTGCGAGAGAATGTCACAAGTACAATTTGAGAGGGATCGACACCATATCGTTCTATCAAATAGCTAATACGCGCAGTAATTGTTGTCGTTTTTCCAGAACCTGCAGAGGCCAGAATTCGTTGGTTCTGATATGCATCGGCAGTTACAACGACTGCTTGTTCTTGATTCAAAGTCGCCTTTCCATGGGAGAAGGCGATTTCCATCTTATACACACTACTCAAAGACGCTTTGGGTAGTTCAAAAAGCAATGGACAGTCTTCGGTGTCATTACGAAGCGTCGCTGCCGAACGAACCGAGATGGCGCCAAGTCTTTTTTCAGGCATTCTTATACGGTTGCCTCTGTTGGATTCAGGAATCACAAGAGGCTGGCCAGTGGACAGATATTACACTAAAAGAATGGATGGAGTACTCAGAAGACTTTGAACAATTTCCATTTGGATCCGTGGATGGCTACCAACTTATCTTGGAAGCATTTCAACGCGGCCAACTTCCCACCAAAGAGGAACTTGAGACACTTGCGAACGAACTCTGCGAGTTCACGAAAGAAACTGTTGATCAGAAGATCTACATTCTACCAACCTTGCTTGAAGGAAATCCTCTCTCAGATGCACAGTGGGAACAAGTGTGGGCAGCTGTTGCGTTTCAGTTTCCTGATGCGCCGAAGCCTAAGCATAAAATGACGCGGAGAACGCATGGCCGTCGCGCAATTACACCAATTAAGAGTCGCCAAGGACATAAGAAAAAGAAGACACGCAACCTCACTAAAATGGATATTGATAAGTAGGATGCAGGCCTTACGAAGACTATTTAGCCGACCAGCTCAGCCAACCCAGCCAACCCAACCAGACAAAAACAGACTTTTGAAAGAGGGTGCATTAGAGGGCAATCTTCAAAAAGTCCGAAAAGCGGTGGAACTGGGTGCCGATGTGAATCAACGATTTTCAGCAAATTTGGGTCAAGGATTTTCATCTTCTACTCGAACTCAACTTACGGCACTTATGCTTGCTGCAAGATACCCGACTATTCTAGCATACCTGATTGAAAAAGGTGCAGATGTGAATTTACAAGATTATGCTGGTTTTACAGTTCTTCATATTGCGGCTAGAGGGCAATATAATGATTCCCTCCGACTTTTGCTTGCGGCTGGAGCAGACCCAACGATAACCACTGAGTATGGATTCCGTGCGATTGATTTTTATGACGACGATGATGGAGAGATTATTACGAATATATTTGGCGCAGAGGCAGTTGCAAATATGGAGAGAAGACACGAAGCTAGCCTTGCGCGATTGAGACTAACACAAAATGAAATAGAACGCATAAATAGTATATCATTAAACGCAGCTGAACACAAAGGAAACCTCACCCTCCCCCCTGGAACTGAAAATGCAATTACCTATGATGAGTTTGAAGACGGAGATGAAGTGATTGTACTAAATGATAAAAAGAACAGTCCAAGCCACCGGTTCAAACGTAGTGGACTTGAGCAATGGATACGGGAAAATCCCAGCAATCCCTTGACACGAGAGCCAATTACGCAAGCAGGTATCAGTCGGTACACTGCAAGGATTGGAGGCGCGAGGAGAAAACAAACAAAGAAGAACAAAAAGCGACGCGCTGCAAAGAAGACACGCAGTAGTAGATAGGATGCAGGCCTTACGAAAGTCGTTTATGAGTAAAGATACTCTTCTAAAAGATGCATTATCACGCCTAGACCTTTCCGATGTCAAGCGTGCGGTTGAAATGGGCGCCGATGTCAATCAACGATTGGACAACAAGGAGACCCCATTAATGCTTGCAGTATTTAATACAGACATTTTACGCTATTTAATTACAAAAGGTGCAGATGTTAACGCAGTAGACTCTAATGGATATACTGCATTACACTATGCTACAGACTATGATATAGAAGAGAGCGCTCGTATCCTTTTAGATGCAGGGGCACTATCAACAATTAAGAATAAGCAAGGACAATTTGCAGCAAATCTTAATCCAAACCTATCAAACGTTTTTGCAAATAAGAGAAATGTTTATGGAAATAATATGAATACAAGTATTTATAATAATATGAAAGGCGGTGCCAAAGCCTTTCAGTACCACAGCCAGCAGACTATCTCCACCCCAACAGGTTCACGACAGAACATTGTCCAGATTCGCAATGGAAAGGGTACAAAGATGGTGGTGGAACGCGCACCATCTGGCAAAGTCCTCCACAAATCACGGAAGAACCTAAAGCCCGCCGAGATCAACCATATTCGCAACAACCGGTTCATCCCAGGCCTCTTCAAGTCTTGCACACGCAAAAATCGCCAATCCAAGTAGAATGAATACACTTCTAGAAGCAATCGGTCTCAAGGAGAAAAAGAATGCCGCAAACACGCTTCTAAATATTGGTAAAGCCAATCAACGCCCACCCCCTATTTCCACAAATCCCATGTCATCTTCTGGAGAACCAAAGCAATGGGTTCAGACACCTGGAAATGGCTCCTTTGGTAGCACATTCAGTCCAGGATGGGTCAGCCCTGCCCCCAAGCTTCAAACCCCTACGGGTGGACGACGCAAAAAGGCGCGTAAGACCCGTCGTCGTAAGACAAGACGCCACCGCTAGGAAAGAGCACCCAAAATGCTCTTGGAAGGACTCCTGTTCGGCGTCCTCGTACTCGTAATTCTCGTGTTTTTTTACAAACAAGCGAAGACAGACTTTGAAATCACACAGATTGATTCACTTGACAAGCTTCCTAAACTTTTGACAGAGCGAAATCCTATTGTACTTCAGCCGTTTGACGTCCCGAAGCAACTTTGGACACACGAGGATATCAAGCAACGATCAGTGCTTGGATCTTCCATGATTCCAACGTTGAATATTCCTGTTCGCAATGCAATGAACTTTCCAAATGCAAGTATTTCATGGTCACAACAATATGCATCAGATATGGCCGAGAAAACAGGCCTACCAGTCTGGGCAGAACAGGTTCTAAGAACATCTTTGCAAAGCAAGCTATTGTTTTCTCCTCTTTACTCGTTTCATACCGAAGTCTATTTGGGAGCACAAGGCCTTCAAAAAACCTTTGGCGTCGCCACCTTTTTTGTCTGCACTGAGGGCACTGCTGTAGCTACCATTTTGAATGAAGCATCTGACCCCTACCTTCCACCAAACTGGAAAGGAAAGCGACTTTCAAAACTCACCAGAAACGAGGCACCACTGATTGGACAGATTCAGTGTATTGATGTCGTCTTGCGACCAGGTTCTGCGCTCATCTTACCACCTCACTGGAAACTCTGTATGGAGCAACAAGATGACTCTACGAAACCTGTTTGTCTCGTCAAAATAACAATGCACCACCCTATCAGTAAACTTGTTGAGAAGGCGTGGATGTCTCGGCAAACCTAAACTAAAAGTAGGATGGACATCGCTGGAAATTCATTTTCTTTATTTGTCTTATACCTTGTTATTTCAGGAAACTTTCTAGCGCCCTTGTTCTCATGTCGCCTTCGTGAAATGATTGAAAACAGCATGTTTGCAAGGCACATTTTAGGATTCTTAACACTTACATTTTTTGTTGTGATTGCAACTAAATCATCACCAATGTCCTATCAATCTGTAATGATATACTCTGCTATCTTCTACATTTGGTTCTTACTCACAACACGAATGCGTCTTCATTTCTGGTTTGTGTTTATTGCCCTCATAGGGACTGTATACTTAATTCACCTGTATCAATCTGATCTTACAAGTGACGAACCAAGTCCTGAAGCACAGGAACAGTTTGATGCGATTAAAAAAGTGCTTACTGCTTTGGCTGGTGTAATTACCATTCTTGGAGTCGTTTCCTATTACGGTGAAAAACGAATTGAATATGGTTCAAAATTTAAATTCGAAAAATTCATACTTGGTCGTCAATCTTGTAAAGGTGATACGCCCCCAATTACACTTCTAGAGACATTCCGCGGAGCATTCAAAGGTTAGACCGAATCTTCTCTAGGTGCTCAAAGCGAACAGGTTTCCCCCTGCTCACAATATGCCAGAGTTGTGCCGAGCCAGTTGCTTTTAGAACGCGCTTTTCTTCTTCACAAGCAGTGTACTTCGCAACAGCAGCCCTCTCCATAACATCGTCCTTGAGCGTATCCCACTCTGCCAACTGCCTTGCAGAAAGTACGACTAGCTTTCGATTCTTGCGAGCCATCTCTCCATCTCCCTGGCCAATTGCGTGACCACTTTCCAGTGTAAACCATCGAGCCTTCTCAGAGTCCGCAAGTGCAATCTTCTTAGCTTGAAAGGCGTGCTCAATAGTATTATACGTCCCCCCTTCAAACTCAAAAGGCGCTAGATGGAAGTTTGACAAGATGCGACGCCACCCAGGAATCGATGCTAGGTCTTGATAAGACCTTGCATCAGTTACACTTTCATTTGCCCCCTTTCCAGGAGCGACATCTCGCGACTTGGAATAGAAGAAGAGTTTGTCTTCCATTGTGAGTACCAACCCCTTACCCACACCATAACTTCAATTTTATCCTATGGTTGCTGAATCGTGTTGAGATAGATTCGCAAGATTGGATTGATAATTTCAAACTCTTTGAGTTTTGAATCTACATATGAATCACTATGACCTTTCACGGCATTAAATGCGTCAGTTGCATCTTTGAGATGGTACTGTTTTAAAATTTCAAAACCGCCAGGATGCGTTGAATATTCGGTTAGGTCAAACCAATGACTATCAAGTTTAATATATAGTTTCCCCTCTAAAGGGAACATTCTCTTACTGACTTAGTACTCGATGTTTAGACCAATATACCAGTCAAAACCCCCGTCTAAACTAGAATGCCAGATCTATCCATGGAAGCGATGGAATCTGAAGATCCCCTCACAGAATTGAAACAATCAATCGACAAACTCAAAATATCTCTTCAACAAAGTCAACAGATTATCGAAACCTTAGAGAACAAAATTCCAAGGCACCTAAAGCCCCAAGCCCGCCGCGTCTGGGTCGCGGTTACCCCAGACATGGCAGCTCTAGTCCGCGAAGTAGGCGTCCTTACAGACACGTTTGAGATGAGTGATTTCCTCTTTGCACTGAATCGATGGCTCGTGGAGACACGCCAAGTCAATCTGCAGAATTATGAAATTGAGCCGAGTGAGTTTTTACAGCAAATCCTTGGAATCGGCTCGTTTTCATATCCTACCCTTTTGAAAATAATCCAGACTCAGATGTGCATACTATAAAATTGACATCAAAGCCACCCCCCACCAACGCAAAATGAACTACACACCAGAACAGCAAGAAGCTATTGAGGTCGCGAAGGTAGGCCGCAACCTCTTTCTCACAGGTCCAGGAGGTACAGGAAAGTCCTATGTTCTGAAAGGCATCTTGCAGACACTCAAATCGCGCTTTAAGAAGTACGCCCTCACTGCAATGACAGGATGCGCAGCACTACTTCTCTGTGAGCGAGCATCGACTCTGCATCGATGGGCTGGTATTGGTCTCGGCAAAGAACCAGTTGGCAAGCTTCTCACGGCGATTCGTAAATCACCCAAGACACTAAGACGCTGGCTCACAACAGATGTTCTCATTGTCGACGAGATCAGTATGATGCTCCCTGATCTCTTTGAGAAGCTCGATCACATCGGCAAAGTTCTGCGCGATTCTCAAAAGCCCTTTGGTGGAATTCAACTCATCTTTGTAGGCGACTTCTTTCAACTCCCCCCAGTTCACAAAGAGGAAGAACAATCAGATTCAGAAGAACCGCATCTACATTTCGTCTTTGAAAGCCCTCTGTGGAAGAAAGCAGCCTTCCACACAGTGCACCTTACACAGATTCTGCGTCAAACAGACCCAGCCTTCCATACTATTCTTGAAGAAGCACGCTATGGCGTCCTATCAGACGAATCCTTCCAGATCCTGAAATCTCGCAAGACAGAGGACTGGAAGCAACTAGAGATTAAGCCCACTCTTCTCTTTCCTCTTCGCGCAGTTGTGAATTCTATCAATGCACAGAATCTCCGAAAACTCAAGGGAGATGCATATACGTACAAAGCAGAAACTATCTATACGGACAAACATGACCCTCTCGTGGACTATGCCGTCCAGCGAATGGATCGAGATGCTCCCTATGAAGTGGAAGTGATCCTCAAAGTTGGTGCACAAGTCATGTATCTTGTCAATCAGACATTGGAAGAAGAAAAGGTTGAACTTGTTAATGGATCACGTGGTGTCGTTGTGGGCTTTACGACAGACCCACAACATCTTCCTATTGTGAAGTTCAAAGATGTAGCCCAGCCAGTGACGGTAGCAAAACACACATGGGTTGCAGATGAGCCACTCGGTCTCGCTCGCAGTCAAATTCCACTCAAGCTTGCCTATGCTCTCACGATTCACAAGGCACAAGGGGCAACCTTGGACTCTGCACTGATTGACATCGGTGAGCGCACGTTTGAATGTGGCCAAGCCTATGTTGCTCTCAGCCGTGTAAAAAACTTGGAGTCGCTGTATGTGTGGGATGTGCATCCAGAAGCCTTTATGGCGCATCCGAAGGTCAAAGCATTCTATGAGACCCTGACTAGCAATTAGTGTGTAACCACAATTATAGTACTTTTTTTATCAAACACACCCTGAAATGGTACCATCTTCATTGTAGGTTCTAGTTTGTAGAGGATGCCTTCATTCTGAATATAGAAGGGTCGCCTTGTTGCAAGATGAAGGCCGTCGAGGAGTTCCTTCATTCTATCCAAGGTTGGCACAGGTTGAGAATCGCTTACAACCTGAACACGAATGGCGTTTAGTGTCTCAGGTTCCTCGACAACACGCACAGTAATCAGTTGATCGATGACAAAGGAATACCAAGCTCGAAGAATCATTGGAGCCATCAGTGTACTGAGTGGAATCTCCCTTGAATATTTCATTCGAATACTTTCTTGGTGTTCCGTTCCAGTCTGAACCATCACACAACAGTCCTTGAATGCATACCCAGGATTGTAAAACAAACAGTTTTCAAGTGCAGTTTCTGTACTGTTGCAAGGGTGCACTTTTGCGCTAATCATTAGGCCAATAGGAAGTACATCTGTCATATTGAGTGTACTTTGACATACTACTTTCCAATCATCAATTTTTATCTTGTTCCTCCTCGTCTCCAAAGTGCATGTGAATGAATGTATTAAAGATCTTCAAAAAATGAAACGACGCATTCCCAGGTTCGCCACAGAAATCAAGCAATGTGGTATCTGGATTGGCCAAAAACGAGTTTGTGAGGAGATGTGGTTTCTTAAATAGTAATGTACTTAGTTGCACGCCCTTGTCTTTTAGCGTGTAACAAACCTTATTAAAGAGTGGTTGTTCAAGGGTATAGTATGTTTTCCACTCTTCAGATGGAGATTTTAGCAACTCTTGAAACGACTCAAAAAAACTTGAATAGATGTCTTGGCCAACAATCACAAATTTCCCTGCACTAAGTCCAGGAGTCCCTTCAGATAGCATTGAATGGTCAAACAGAGTGCCGCTGTAGTTTGGATTACTTAGGAACCCCTCTTTGTGAACATACAAGCCAGGGTTAAGTTCATCCTCAAAGAGTTTTCGAAGAGACTGGACTGGAAGAATATCAATATCACAATACATCAAACAATCTGTTGCAAATGGTATTTTTAGATATTTGTACATACATCCTTCTAACAATGATTCAGGGGGTACTGTTTTCAGGATTTGGATCTGACTTGGCAGAGATCTAGCAAGTGTTGAAAATGATGTCCGCTGCTTGAGATACTCAAGAGTGCGTTCATCTACAACCAAGACGTGAATATCCTCCTTAGAGAGTGATTGACTCTCAATAAGATAAATTAGCCACACGATATACATACAAATATAAAGATTCTCTTCAACTGGCTTGTGTTTCAGTGTGAATAGATTCGTATAAATGGTAAAACTAGTCATACAAGGCTACGGGAACGCCTGGTAAAAATTGGTGAACGGCAAACGCACCGCCAACGGTACACACGAAAATGTCGCAAACCATTAAGACGCTCCCCAAAATGTCGTCCTCTGCCCTCTCTTCTCCCCTGCGCAAGTCACGGAAGTCGTCGAATGCAGACCTGCCGCCCCCCCTAGATCTTCAAGCCGCCGCCGAAGCCAAGCCCGAAACGGTGAACCCAACTACAACCACAGTCGCACATCCTGAAGAGCCAATGCTCAAGGAAAATCCCAATCGTTTTGTGATTTTCCCGATTGAGCACGCCGACCTATGGGCAAAGTACAAACAGCATATGGCTGTCTTCTGGACTGCAGAAGAGATTGACTTGTCCAAGGATATGAAGGATTGGCAGAACCTGAACGACAACGAGCGTCACTTCGTCAAGCACATTCTCGGATTCTTCGCAGGATCCGATGGAATTGTGATGGAGAATCTGGCCACGCGATTCATGCGCGAAGTTCAGATCCCTGAGGCCAAGTTCTTCTACTCGTGCCAGAATGTGATGGAGGCCATTCACAGTGAGACCTACTCGCTACTGATTGACACCTACATCGATAACAAGCAAGAGAAGCTCGACATTCTGCGCGCCATTGATACGATCCCCTGCGTCCAAAAGAAGGCCGAGTGGGCACTGCAGTGGATTGACAACAAGGATGCGTCCTTCGCCACGCGCCTCCTCGCCTTCGCTGCGGTCGAGGGCATCTTCTTCTCAGGTGCGTTCTGTGCCATCTTCTGGCTCAAGCAGCGTGGCATCCTACCAGGTCTCACGCTATCCAACGAGTTCATTGCTCGTGATGAGGGTCTGCACTGTGAGTTTGCGTGCCTTCTGTACAGCAAGCTGACGCACAAGCTCACAAAGAAGGAGGCTCACAAGATTATTCGCGAGGCTGTAAAGATTGAGAAGCAGTTCATTACGAAGGCACTGCCGTGCGAACTGATTGGAATGAATGCTGATCTAATGGGTCAGTACATCAAGTATGTCGCAGATCGTCTCCTCCTCCAGCTCGGATATCCCAAGGCGTACTGTGAGGCGAATCCATTCCCCTTTATGGAGCGCATTTCACTAGAGGGCAAGGACAACTTCTTTGAGAAGCGGGTATCAACCTATGCAAAGGCTGCCGTTGGAAAGGACAAGGAGCAGATGAAGTTCTCAGTGGAGGCTGACTTTTAGAAACGCGTCCAGAAAATCTTTTTCACCGAAAAAATTGACGGCTGTGGCCGACCAATACCACAGCACAACGAAACACAACAAACCAAATGGGCAACATGATGATCAAGGCGGTCGCGAATATCTTGGAGTACACGGTGGGGAATTTACCCAGCCATACTCGCTATGTCTATGGCATCAACCACACAAAGAAGGAGATTGTCCGTGTCCCATATCGCTTTCCTAATCGATCCAATGGACTGTTCAAGATGTTCTTTGCATTTCCATACATGGCATTTACTGACTTGGTCAAGAATGGCACGCACATCCTAAATAACTCTGGATGGAAGAAGGACGAAATGAAAGTTGCAAAGGCAGGTGAGGACTTTCATGAGCAGGAGTACCTGGATCAGGGCTACACCTTGAAGTATGATGTCTAGACACTCATAAAAAAGAACAAACTTATTTTTTATGAGTTTTGAACCAATGCCTTAGTTCTGGCTTTTAATGTATACCTTAAGTTCCTCTACCATCTTCTTTTCTTCCTCTGTAAGGGGGTTTCCAGGGAAACTGGCAATTGGTTCTGCAAAGCGACTGTAAATGCTTCGTGGTGCATCCGCATTGGCGTTCGTGTTGTTTGTGTTGTTTCGACTGTTCCTGTTGTTTCGACGCGTGTTATTGTTAAACGCCCTTGGCTCACTCGCCACGGACATCGCGTTAGTATTTGCATTCATGTTGTTCGGCTCACCTGACATATTCAGATTTCTATTCCTGCGAACGGTTTTATTGCGGTTCCAATTTTTCGTGAGCATATTCTCCAACAGATTATTTGGTATCACACCACCTCGAGGTACTGCTTTGGATCGTTCCTGAATGCCTGTGCGGAACGTTTGGAATCTCTTGAAGTTGGATGGAAGGGCAATATCCACAGGAAAGAGTGCAAAAAACTTTTTGTCATCCGTTGTTGTAATATATACATAGCGATGATACGGTGTGAACAGTACTTCATCTTCACCATCAACAGCTATAGTGTCGATGTATGCATATACACACGAAGGGTGAACAAGAAATCTGTATTGCACATCGCCAAACCTCTCGGCAACATCTTCTGCGATTGAGGTAGATACAAAACTATTTATATAGTGAAAGTGTGTTGTGGATTCATCTAAATATGCACTTCTTGCCCCACGGCAAACTTGAAATGCAGCAGGAGCCTTGGTACCCCTGGCAACCCCATTGTACAAGTTCACACAGATATAAAACATAATACGATCTGCATATTGTTCATCTGACTCATCAGCCTCTTTTGGAAACTTTTTAACGGCAAGTTTCAATAGGCGAAAGTTTGGACTAAGAACATTAAATACCTCAGGAATCTTCCCAATGGATAGATACTTATTGAAGTTAGTATATCCAAACCCTGTGTACCATCCGAGAGCCTTATACTGAAATACAGTTAGGTCTTTTTTTTCTAATGGTGTAAGGGGATTCTCCTCCAAATTTAGCATTGCTGGCATTGCACGCAACGCTCGAATATTCGCAACCTTAACTTTTGCATTGGATGCAACGAATGAGTTTTGGATCTCTGCTAACGCTGCAGCATTGTTTGCATTCGCATTCTTATTATTCTTTTTCGTTCGTCGTACAGAATTGCCTCTGTTGGTAGTTGTAAACATTTTTTGTACTGTTTCCGTAATGTCTTCCACGGCACCGGTCTTGGGATTATTCAGACTTACTTTGAACCCGCGTTTGATGTATTTGCTCATTCGTTTGAGCAACCGATGATTCTCATCATAATACAGTGAAAGATACTGTGAGTTCAAAAACCCAGCCTTTGTTTTCAGGTGTTCTGGATACACGCTATAGAAAGACTCACCATCATACCAGTTTTCCAAAAAAGATAGTTCCGTATTCCTGACAACATCTTGTGGCGTTGTACCGCTGGATGTATCAATTTCAACAAGATCCATCCATACTGGTTCTCCAGTTTCGTCATTAATTTTGTAAAACTGTGTAACACTTTTGATATGAAATTTCTCATAATGAGGGCGTTCTGCGGCGGTTGTTTTAGATTCATCCTCAGGATTAAATAGATCACGCATAGCTTCCAGAACATTTGCATAGTTTTCCGTTGGAATATAGATATCGATATCAACTCCCGAAGTATATTTAAAAAACCCAGTAGCGCTCAAAAGAAAACCACCACACACAATTGAACCACTCATCTTGAGAATGGTATTGATTGCTTTCAATTGTGCAGTATAATTTTCTGCAGTTGCATCTGGACTATGTCTGAAATATTTGAGTAATTCCTTTTGTACTGGCTTTACGTATTCTGGAATTACAGAGGGTTCAACAGGAGGAGATTTTTCTTTACTGGCCTCTACCCATAGTGTTCTTTCAAGTAAAAAGTCTAGACGCTCTTTCATCGCATCAATGTCTGGTGTTCCTGCTGGCATTAACCGAGTCACAAGATCTAGAATTGCATCCTTATTCGGCCTCAAGATTCGTTCGATCTGGTATGTAATTTCATTTTCTGTTAGTTCACCAAAGACTTCTGCTGCATT
>JACCDG010463222.1_pt1 | contig 18574 bp, 16 predicted proteins | sample 7442471 | NCBI WGS metagenome assembly JACCDG01 (sample SAMN15323444, study PRJNA562643) | freshwater metagenome | isolation source: river surface water | place: USA:Blue River Watershed | collected 2017-08-17 | reverse complement strand
TCATCGCTTCTACTGGTCAGAAATATGACGGGTTCTTTGAGGTTGCGGATTTCGCGGATGTGTTTCAGTACTTCAAGCCCCGACATGCGTGGGACACGCCAATCGAGAACAAATAGGTCGATGGTGTCTCTGCCAATGGCCCTAACCATGTCTGCACCATTGCTAAAAACCGACACGGAGTGGCCTGCGCCCTCTAGGATTTCTTTGACATATTGCGAAAGTTGAGGCTCATCTTCGAGTACTCCGATGTACATGGTCTTTGGCCTTGTCGATAGTTATCAGTTAAATTGATTCTATTCAAAAATGAATTAAATTGTTTTTAGTCGTCGACTGTCTCAGTTTTTAAAGCTTGCCTCTTGATTTGTAAGCGAGGCTATTTCATTGGTTGCTGAGGCGCTGGAAGCGGCACTTTTTGCCAATTCTTAGTCGGTTTCGTGTTTGAGGTAAATGTAGCCTCGGTATAAAGTGAAAGCCATTAAGTTCAAAAGCAAGACGGCCAGTCCGAAGTTGCGATACCACTTCATTTCATTCTTGGCCCTCTCTTCGTTCAGCCAATTCATTGCATTTTCTGTGCGCGCATGAATGTCGGAGCCTTGGCTACAAATACGGTAGCTTGCATCGTAGGGTTCTGCCTTGTGAGCGTTATTGTTTTCACAATTGCCCAAGAGCTTGTCTGCACTCAAATGTAAGGCTTGTTCTTTTTGAAGCATTTCATTGAGGCCTGTCAGTTGGGCTTCGTAGCGCCAATTCGCGATCAAGAACGCAGGTAATAAGCTGCAAACAAAAAAAGCCAAGATGGCTTGCTGGGGGCGAGACAGTTTCATAGCGCGTAGCCGTCTACCAAGACGAGTGCACCCGTTGAGTTATTTAGGCGGTGAGGAAGGATGCGCTGATAGTCCGCGCTGTTGTACCAAGCCTCGGCCATGGTGCGACTGGGGAATTCGATCACCACGTGACGCTCCCCCTGAGCTTGGCCTTCTAGTTGCGTGGCATGGCCACCGCGGACCAAGTATTTGCCGCCAAATGCCGCAATGGTTTGAGGGACTTGTGCTGAATAAACGGCATACGCCTCAGGATGGGTAACGGTGATTTGCCCTACCAAATAAGCTTTGTGCATAAGAATTTAGCGGTAAAACGCTTCGACCTTGCCTTTGAGTTTGATCAGCAACGGTTTACCTTTGCGGTCTAGTGTTTTGTTGGCGGGGACTTTGATCCATCCCTCAGAAACGCAATACTCTTCCACGTCAAAGCGGTCTTTGTCGTTGAAGCGGATGCCGATGTCGTGCTCAAACACCGCAGGGACATGATGTGGGCTGCGTGGGTCGATGGACAAATGATCGGGGAGGTCAGGGCGTTGTGTGTTTGTGTCGGTCATGGTTTGATTTTCCATGATTTGCACTGTTGTTTAGGCGCACGGATGGCTTGAGGTTTGCAAATAAAATCTTGCCAGTTTATGTATAAATTTTTGCTTGTTTTTTGTGCAGTGTCGCTGAGCCTGACCGCTAGGGCGGGATGGGTATTTCTCACAAACAACAGCCATGGCACGAGTGATTACTACTACGCGCCGCTTGAGGACAAAGGCAAGGTCAAGGTGTTGCGAACGTTCACGCAGCTACCTGTGGATGCCAAGGTGCCGTATCACACGCCCAAAGCGGTAGTGAAGGTCATGCTTTATAACTACTCCTCTGAGCAATCAACTTACGAAATCAATTGCCAAGAGCAAAGCATTCATTTGACTGAGCGAGTTTTTTATCGAGATTTGGTGGGTAAGCAGCCGTTCATTACCCATAAGACGGCGGACACGTTTATTCAGCAAAGTAATTCGGAGTTTGCCAAGCAGTTCATCAAGACGCCTTTGCACTTTGATGACATTCGACACTACCGTATGCACGCGATCGCTTGTCAATAAAAAGGGGACCGCTCTCGGCGGTGAATTGGAGTCCACACGCGCCCTAAAACTTCGGGCTGGTGGCGAGAGCGGTCAAAACCTAAGCAACCTTGAACCCTATATATCGGCCCAAGATGCCTAGGCTTTAGCGAATTAGCCAATCAAATCCACTCGGCCATCAAGGCCCATCACGCCAGTGATGACGCTGAGTTTGGGGTGGCGTTTTTGCACTTGACGACGAAATTCGTTGAGTGCTTCCGCATGTGATTCGGTTTCAATTTCTTTGGTGGCGACTTTGTCTTCACCAAAAGCCAATTTGGCTGCGCCGCAGTCACGATGGCTGATGCCCACTACCCGTTTGATGTGGTGCAATGACACGGTGATGTCCAAGTTGTCCCAATAGGTTTTGTGCCAAGCAGAGAACTTGGGATGCACCGCTCCGATGGGGCCACCCGCGATGACAAATTGGCTGTAGTTGTCACTGAGTTTTTCGCGGCCAATGCCTTGCAGCAGGCCCATGTATTGCCAGCTCAGGGTGGTGAAGCGCGGATCAATGCAGTTGACCAACATGGCTTCGTAGTTGCCGCTGGCAGCTTGGGCTTGAAAAGGGGCCATGCCCATCAAGCCGCCAGCCACCGTGGCAGCACCAGCGGCGAGGAAGCCGCGGCGTGAGTGATTGCCGGCCAATTGAAGCGGGCCGCAGCAGGCGCAGGTAGGGGTCATATTGCTCACAGTGGTGTCCTTGTTGTGTTGAAAAAATCGATGCTTAGCTTGTTGGTCTCGACATCAAATCGCTGGCCTTTAGCGATTTTGATGATTTTTACAGAATTTGCTTTATCTGCGGGCCATTCTGTGTTTTTAGAACACGCGTCGATAATGAAACCCTCATGTCAGAAACATCCTCAGCTACCCCATCTTTTCGCGTCTTGAGCCTCATTCCCCCCATGACGCAGCTCAACACGCCTTACCCTTCGACGGCCTACCTGACGGGTTTTTTGCGTTCACAAGGTGTGGATGCAGTGCAGGAAGACTTGGCTTTGGCATTGGTGTTGACTTTGTTCACGCCGAAGGGCTTGGCCCAGGTGCGCGACTGTGCGCTCGCAATGCCCGAGGGCGAGCGCACAGCTTGTGTGAACTACTTTCTAGACTATTTTGAACGCTACCAATCGACCATCGCACCCACGATTGCGTTTTTGCAGGGGCGCGACTCTACCCTGAGCCATCGCATTGCAGGACGAGGTTTTTTGCCTGAAGGTCCACGTTTTGTTGTGCTTGAAGCGTATGACGATGAGGGCAGTGGCGACCCACTGGCTTGGGCCTTTGGTGCGCTGGGCCAGCAAGACCGCGCACGCCATTTAGCTACCCTGTATTTGAATGACTTGGCCGATGTGCTGCGCGATGCCGTGGACAGTCGTTTTGAGTTTGTTCGCTATGCCGAGCAGCTGGCGGGTAGCCAAGCAACGTTTGAACCCTTGGCTCAAGCCCTACGCGCGCCGCACACCTTGGTCGATGACATGTTGCATACATTGACTTTGGAGGCCATGGCGAAGCATCAACCGCAGCTGGTTTTGCTGTCCGTGCCATTTCCTGGCGCGGTGTACGCAGCGTTTCGCATGGCGCAGACCATCAAAGCACATCATCCCCGCATTCGCATCGGTTTGGGGGGGGGCTTTGTGAATACCGAGCTACGTGAGCTGACCGAGCCCCGTGTGTTCGATTATGTGGACTTCATCAGCTTAGATGCAGGCGAGCGGCCCCTGTTGGCTTTGTTGGAGCACGTGCAAGGCAAGCGCAGCGTGCAACGCTTGGTGCGTACCTTTGTGCGTACCGATGCAGGTGCGGTGCAGTTGATGAATTGGACTGAACCCGATGTGCCGTTTGAAGAGGTGGGCACGCCCACATGGGATGGTTTACCGCTTGATCGGTACTTGTCCTTGCTCGACATGCTCAACCCCATGCACCGTTTGTGGAGTGATGGTCGCTGGAATAAGCTGACCGTAGCGCATGGCTGCTATTGGAAAAAATGCAGTTTTTGTGATGTGAGCCTTGATTACATCTCTCGCTACGAAACGGCGTCAGCCACCACACTGGTGGACCGCATTGAACAAATCGTGGCGGAGACAGGGCAAACGGGTTTTCATTTTGTGGATGAAGCCGCGCCACCCAAGGCACTCAAGGCGCTGGCAGAAGAACTGCTGCGTCGCAAGGTGCACATTTCGTGGTGGGGCAATATTCGCTTTGAAAAAACCTTCACCCCCGAATTAGCTGAGTTGTTAGCCCAGAGCGGCTGCATTGCCATGTCGGGGGGCTTAGAGGTGGCCTCAGACCGGTTGCTGAACCTGATGAAAAAAGGCGTGTCGGTCGAGCAAGTCGCGCAAGTCACCAAAGGTTTTTCTGAGGCTGGTATCTTGGTGCATGCCTATCTGATGTACGGCTTTCCGACCCAGACCTTGCAAGACACGGTAGATGCCCTGGAGTATGTGCGCCAGTTGTTTGAGAACGGTTGCATTCAAAGTGGCTTTTTTCATCGTTTTGCTTGCACGGTGCATTCGCCCGTGGGCAAGAATCCAGAAGACTATGGCGTGCAAGTGGTGCCTTTGCCTGAGGTGAGTTTTGCAAAGAACGATATTGCTTTTATGGACCCCACTGGTACTGATCACGACACGTTAGGACGCGGATTAAAAAAGGCGATTTATAACTACATGCATGGTGTAGGCGTAGAGGGCGATGTGCGGCAGTGGTTTGATTTACCCAAAGGCAAATGCCCCAAAACGACGGTGCCCCGTCACAGGATTGCCAAGGCGTTAGGGCATTGAATATTTCTTCGACTCGTTCTGAAAAACGAGTGAATTTGTGATTAGAATAACTGCTTCGGAATTAATCACTCCATGCGGGAATAGCTCAGTTGGTAGAGCGCAACCTTGCCAAGGTTGAGGTCGCGAGTTCGAGCCTCGTTTCCCGCTCCAAATTTAAAAGCCCTCAGATATGCATCTGAGGGCTTTTTCGTTGGGGGCTTATTTTTTCGGCAAGGTGCCGCCACTCTTCACGCATTCATCCACAGTTTTGAATTCTGTGAATTTTTGGGTGCGTTCATAGCTGGGGCTGTTTTTATCGTGGCAGATGCCAGAGTCAGACTTTTTCACAATCGGTTCTGCAGCACCTGCAGGTTGGCTCGCTGCAGGACGACCGCCACTTTTGACACACTCATCCATGGATGCAAATGCCGTGAATTTTTTGGTGTTACCAAATGAAGTACTGGTCTTGTCGTGGCAAATGCCCGCATCAGACTTTTTCACAACAGGATCAGAGGCTTCTTTTTTGTCTGCGGCTTGAGCCATGTTGAGGCTTAGGCCGAGTACGGCAGCTAAAACAAAGTGGGGTGCGGTGCGGTTTGACATGAATGGCGTCCTTCGTTTTTCTTTGATGCGGATGATTTAGGGCGAACTCAAAAATTCAAACACCAATATAGACGAAAAAATATCCCAAATCAGTCATGACTTGCCCGAGTCTCAGAGACGGCTGGCGTAAAATGCATGCATTCAACGACACTGCCCGAGTGGTGAAATTGGTAGACACAAGAGACTTAAAATCTCTCGCTTCCGTAAGGGGCGTGCCGGTTCGATTCCGGCCTCGGGCACCATCAATTAAGCACAAGGAAGGAGTTTCGTCATGGCACGCTACAACGCCGCGTATGAAATCCATGTGCACGGACTGGTTCCCTTGCAAGCTGAGGTTGGTTTAGAACAGTTGCAAGACGCCCTGCGCCCTTTATGGCAATACGCAGGCGCTACATCCCTCGAAGACGGTGCCAGCAGCTCTTATCCAGAAGAACCAGGTATCCGTTTCAACCCAGAGGAACGCACGCTTCAAATGTGCTGGACGGTTTCTGGGGATGATGATTTCCGTCAAAGCGTTGACGAGATGTGCATGAACCTCAATGAGCTCACTGCAGCTGGCGCACCGATTGAGGTTACGTTTTATGACAACGACTTTGATGACGAGGACGAGTCTCGTGGCCAGGATTCACGCGATGATTTCATGATGCTGTTTGTAGGGCCCACACCCGCCGACATCATGCAAGCGCAGCGGGATATGTTGGTCAATGACGTGATTCATCTGATGGAGCGTCATTTTGACGGCGCTGAGTTGGGTGGCGTGGTCAACGAGATTGACAAGTTGTTCTCTGAGCGGTTTGACAACCTGGTGAACTCACTTGATTTGGGGCGCCCACCACGCGGACCGAATGGTGGCCACGGCGGTGGCGGTCATGGTGGACGCAAACCTCGTCACTTGCATTGACAAGACAATAAAAAAACCGGCCTCTGCAAAGAGAGCCGGTTTTTTGATGGAGCGCTTAAAACGCTTTGCGTTTCAAGCCTTCAAGTTCAGTTGGACTGAATGCCAATGCCTTTGAATTCACCAGTGGCAATGCGTTTTTCCCATTCGGCAGGGCCAGTGATGTGGGCGCTGGTGCCGCCAGAGTCCACGGCCACGGTCACAGGCATGTCGACCACGTCGAACTCGTAAATGGCTTCCATGCCGAGGTCGGCAAAGCCCACCACTTTGGCATGTTTAATGGCCTTAGAGACCAGATAAGCCGCACCACCGACAGCCATGAGGTAAGCCGACTTGTGCTTTTTGATGGCTTCGATGGCCGTTGGGCCACGTTCAGCTTTACCCACCATCGAGATCAAGCCAGTTTGTGACAGCATCATCTCTGTGAACTTGTCCATGCGGGTGGCGGTGGTGGGGCCAGCAGGGCCCACCACTTCGTCGCGCACGGGGTCCACTGGGCCGACGTAATAAATCACGCGATTGGTGAAGTCCACTGGCAATTTCTCGCCTTTGGCCAGCATGTCTTGAATGCGCTTGTGCGCGGCATCTCGGCCAGTGAGCATCTTGCCGTTGAGCAGAATGGTTTGGCCTGGCTTCCAGCTTGCTACTTCCTCTTTGGTCAGGGTGTTGAGGTCGACGCGCTTGCTTTGCTGGGTGTTGGGCGTCCAGTCCACGTTGGGCCACAGGTCCAGCGAGGGGGCTTCCAAGAACACGGGGCCAGAGCCGTCCATCACAAAGTGGGCGTGGCGTGTGGCTGCGCAGTTAGGAATCATGGCGATGGGCTTGCTGGCCGCATGCGTGGGGTACATCTTGATCTTCACGTCGAGTACGGTGGTCAAGCCGCCCAAGCCTTGTGCACCAATGCCGAGTGCGTTGACCTTGTGGTACAGCTCCAAGCGCAGCTCTTCGACTTGGCTGAGTTTCTCGCCTTTGCTGGATTTCTCGAGCAACTGGTACATGTCGAGGTCGTCCATCAAACTCTCTTTGGCCATGAGCACTGCTTTTTCAGCCGTGCCGCCAATGCCAATGCCCAACATGCCAGGAGGGCACCAGCCCGCACCCATGGTGGGCACAGTTTTCAAGACCCAGTCCACGATGTTGTCGCTGGGGTTGAGCATGTACATCTTGGATTTGTTCTCGCTACCGCCGCCTTTGGCTGCCACCGTAACGTCGACTTTGTTGCCAGGCACGATTTGCGTGAAGATCACGGCGGGCGTGTTGTCTTTGGTGTTTTTGCGAGCGAACTGAGGGTCATCGACCACAGAGGCGCGCAGCATGTTGTCTGGGTGGTTGTAGCCACGGCGCACGCCTTCGTTGATGGCGTCTTCCAAGCTACCAGTGAAGCCTTCCCAGCGCACATCCATACCAATTTTCAAAAACACGTTCACGATGCCCGTGTCTTGGCAAATCGGGCGACGACCGTACGCACTCATCTTGCTGTTGGTCAAGATTTGCGCAATCGCGTCTTTGGCCGCGGGGCTTTGCTCGCGTTCGTAGGCTTTTGCCAAGTGCGAAATGAAATCGGCTGGGTGGTAGTAGCTGATGTATTGCAGAGCGGCGGCGACCGATTCAATCAGGTCGTTTTGGCGGATCGTGGTCATGGATGAAGTCCTGAATAAGGCCAGAAGTAAAAACAGCGGCTGAGTTTACTCAAAGCCGCTGTCTCGATGCTTGCACCCTGAGGAGCACGTCTTACTTGGTGCTGAGTACCCAAGCTGCCAATTTCTTGGCTTCAACTTCATTCACTTGGGTGTTAGCTGGCATGGGCACTGGCCCCCAAACGCCTGCACCACCTTTTTGAATTTTGGCGGCCAATTTGTCAGAGGCGGTTTTATCACCTGCGTACTTGGCCGCGACATCTTTGTAGGCTGGGCCGACGAGCTTTTTATCCAGGGCGTGGCAAGCCATACAGTTTTTGGAGGTCGCTAATGCGAGGTCAGCCCAAGCAGGCAAGCATGTGCAGGAGGTGATGAGCACAGCTAAGGCGCAGAGATGTTTGTTCATATCGATACATCCAAATGGTAAGGAGGTACCACCAGTGTAATGTGCCTATATTTTGTGCACTTTCCACTTCGTTGCTGTGTGGGTTTATTTGTCAAGCACTCGGCCACGGATGAGGGTGGGCGATAATCTAAAGCGTTAATTCACGTACTTTATTGACCGGAGCTCTCACATGCCTGCTTATCGTTCCAAAACATCCACCGCTGGCCGCAACATGGCGGGTGCCCGTTCGTTGTGGCGTGCCACAGGCATGAAGGATGACGACTTCAGCAAACCCATCATTGCCATTGCCAATTCGTTCACGCAGTTCGTGCCAGGCCATGTGCATTTGAAGGACTTGGGCCAATTGGTGGCGCGTGAAATTGAAGCTGCAGGCGGCGTAGCCAAAGAGTTCAACACCATCGCGGTAGATGATGGCATTGCCATGGGTCATGACGGCATGCTGTATTCGCTGCCCAGTCGCGACATCATTGCTGACTCCGTGGAGTACATGGTGAATGCGCATTGCGCTGATGCGATGGTGTGCATCTCCAACTGCGACAAGATCACGCCCGGCATGTTGATGGCTGCGATGCGCCTGAACATTCCCGTTATCTTTGTGTCGGGTGGCCCTATGGAAGCGGGCAAGGTGCGTTTGGCCAACCCACAAACGCAAGTGATGGAATTTAAGAAGCTCGACTTGATCGATGCCATGGTCATGGCTGCTGACGACAAAGTGAGTGATGCCGATTTGGCCGAAGTCGAGCGCTCAGCTTGTCCTACTTGCGGCTCTTGTTCTGGCATGTTCACTGCCAACTCCATGAACTGTTTGGCAGAAGCTTTGGGCTTGGCCTTGCCTGGTAACGGCACCGTGGTGGCCACGCACGCTGATCGCGAGCAGCTGTTTAAACAAGCGGGACGCACGATTGTGGAGATGTGCAAGCGCTATTACGAGCAAGACGATCCCTCACTGTTGCCGCGCTCCATGGGTTTCAAAGCGTTTGAGAACGCGATTGCTTTGGACATTGCCATGGGCGGGTCAACCAACACCATCCTACACTTGTTGGCCATTGCCCAAGAAGCTGAAATTGAGTTCACCATGGCCGATATTGACCGCATGTCAAAGGTCGTGCCTCAGTTGTGCAAGGTCGCGCCCAACACCAACAAGTACCACATCGAAGACGTGCACCGCGCGGGTGGCATCATGGGCATCTTGGGTGAGTTGGACCGTGCAGGAAAATTGCACACCGATGTGCCCACCGTGCATGCCAAGACCATGAAAGATGCGTTGGACAAATGGGACATTGCACGTCATCCATCAGATGAAGTGAAGCACTTCTACATGGCAGGCCCCGCTGGTATTCCTACCCAAGTGGCGTTCAGTCAAAACACACGTTGGCCGAGCCTTGACACTGACCGTGTCGAAGGTTGTATTCGTTCGTACGACCATGCGTTTAGCAAAGAAGGCGGTTTGGCCGTGTTGCGCGGCAATATCGCGCTCGACGGTTGTGTGGTGAAAACAGCGGGTGTGGACGACAGCTTGCTCGTGTTTGAGGGCCCCGCCCATGTGGTGGAAAGTCAAGACGAGGCGGTCGAAAACATCTTGAGCGACAAGGTCAAAGCAGGCGACATCGTGGTGGTGCGCTATGAAGGCCCCAAGGGTGGCCCTGGCATGCAGGAAATGCTGTACCCCACGAGCTACATCAAATCCAAAGGCTTGGGTAAGGCGTGTGCGTTGCTGACCGATGGCCGTTTTTCTGGTGGGACTTCGGGCTTGTCGATTGGTCACTGCTCACCCGAAGCTGCCGCAGGCGGCACGATTGGTTTGGTGAAAAATGGCGACCGCATTCGCATCGACATTCCCAATCGCAGCATCAATGTGCTGGTGAGTGATGAAGAGCTGGCCAAGCGCCGTGTTGAGCAAGACAAGCTGGGCTGGAAGCCCGCCTTGCCACGCCCTCGTAAAGTGTCAGCTGCTTTGAAGGCCTATGCCAAGTTGGCCACCTCGGCAGATAAAGGTGCGGTGCGCGATTTGTCGTTGCTCGACTGATCTGCGGGCTGAGCGCATATGTTGATTCACCCCCAATTTGACCCCGTTGCGATCGCGATGGGACCCATCGCGATTCACTGGTATGGCCTGACTTATTTGGCTGCATTTGCCTTGTTTGTCGGCTTGGGTCGCTTACGCTTGAAGCATGAACCCTATGCTGCGCAAGTGGTGCTGGGTTCATGGTCCAAGCAAGACATCGAAGATATTTTGTTCTACGGTGTGATGGGTGTGGTCTTAGGGGGGCGTATTGGCTATTGCGTGTTCTACAACCCTGCGTATTACCTTGCGCATCCACTCGAGGTGTTTGCGGTGTGGCAAGGCGGCATGAGCTTTCATGGTGGCATGCTGGGGGTGTTTGTGGCAACAGCCGTGTTCGCATGGCAGCGTCACCGTCCATGGCTGTGGGTGACCGACTTCATTGCGCCTTGTGTTCCTACGGGCTTGGCTGCAGGTCGTGTGGGTAACTTCATCAACGGCGAGTTGTGGGGCAGGGCTGCTGATCCAGCGCTGCCGTGGGCCATGGTGTTTCCGCAAAGCAGCAGCTTAATTCCTCGTCATCCTTCACAGATTTACCAGTTTTTGGGCGAGGGCATTTTGTTGTTCGTCGTCTTGTGGATTTATGCGCGCAAACCACGTGCATTAGGTGCTGTGTCAGGTGTTTTCATGATCGGTTATGGCAGCCTGCGATTTGTGGCTGAATATTTTCGTGAACCTGATGCGCACTTGGGCTTGTTGGCCTTGGGTATGAGCATGGGGCAATGGCTGTGCGTACCGATGGTCTTGGTTGGCGTGGCCTTGTGGTTGCACGCCATACGCAAAACGCAGCCTGTTTAATCTTTCGAGTTAAGGGTTAGTCCTTGAGGGTAATTCCTCGCAATTAAGGGTTGATATCCCGCTTTTTAATCTCATAATTACGCGTAATTACAGAGAATTCGGTAGCACCCCAACCCTATGCGCGCGATTCCCAGCTCCTTGCACGACGATGTGGCTTCACAGCTGCGCAACTACATCTTTGATGGTCAGCTCAGTCCTGGCAGTTTCATTGATGAGGTAACTTTGTGCGAGTTGTGGTCTATTTCACGCACGCCTTTGCGTGAAGCACTCAAGGTGCTAACCGCCGAGGGCTTGGTACGACACGAACCACGTCGTGGCTGCTTCGTGAACGAAGTGACTGAACAAGACTTAGACGATATTTTTCCTGTGATTGCCCTGCTTGAAGGTCGGTGTGCGTTCGATGCCACACAGCGCGCCACACCAGCGGATGTGCAGGCGCTGGAGGTCTTGCATCTACGCTTGAAGCAGCATGCCGAAGCAGGGCGCATCAACGCTTATTACGAAGCCAACTTTGCCATCCATGAAGCCATCATCCAATTGGCTCATAACAAATGGCTGGCGCAAACGATTGCTGATTTGCGCAAAATTTTGAAGCTCGCGCGGCTACAGCAATTGCACGCGCCTGGGCGCTTGAAACAAAGTTTGAAAGAGCACATGGCTGTGTTCGCTGCGCTCAAGGCTGGTGATGCCGAAGCGGCAGACCTTGCCATGCGTGACCATTTGCTGCAACAACGTGAAGCTTTGCGGGCGTTGGCGGCCACAAAGCGAAGTGTGCTGACGGCTTAAAACTGAAAGAGGAATGGGATGAACGCGACCACTTGGCTTAGCAGCAAACTCAATTTGCTTCGCAATTCCGCCTCGGCGGCGGCTGAAGTGCCTAAGCAAGAAGACCGCTCGACACGTGAGCGGTTGGATGCCACGTTGCGCCAAAAGAAAGAAGCCCTGTCGCCACGTACCTTGCGTCGTACGCTCACCCTGTTGCAGGCTGTCGTAGATCCGCGCGTGAGCGAAGTGGAGGGTGGACGTCGTGCCAAAGCGCTGTCCGATTGGTATGCCAAAGCAGAAGCGGCTGAACGTCAAGATCTGTGGTTGCTGATCAGCGAGCAGTTTGGTCCTGATGCCGTCAAAGTGCGTGCTGCGCGTGATGACTATGACGCAGCATTAGGTACTGTGGATGAAGGCCCTGCGGAAATTCGCTTGCGCCGTGCGCTGGTATCGCCCCGTACACGGCTGCTACAACGCTTTGCTGCATCCGCGGGTGGCATGCGTTTTTTAGTCGATATGCGTGCCGAGTTGTTGCCTCATCTCAAAGGCAATAAACGTTTGCAGGCCTTAGACGCCGAGCTAGAGAACCTGTTCTCAACATGGTTTGATGTTGCTTTTCTTGAGTTGCGCAGCATCAGCTGGGATTCGCCTGCATCGTTGATTGAAAAACTCATCAAGTACGAGGCGGTGCATGACATTCGCAGCTGGGCCGACTTGAAAAACCGCTTAGACAGTGACCGTCGATGCTATGGTTTTTTTCATCCTAGCTTGCCGAACGAACCTTTGATTTTTGTGGAAGTCGCGTTATTGCATGACATGGCCGACAACATCATGCCTCTGCTGGATGAGTCCGCTGCCCCCGAAGATTTGCAAAAAGCCACCGTTGCTATTTTTTACTCCATCAGCAATACACAGGGGGGCTTGAAGGGCGTGAGTTTTGGTGACTCGCTCATCAAGCGTGTGGTTGAAACGCTCAAAAATGAATTTCCCAAGCTCAAAACTTTTGCGACCTTGTCGCCTATTCCAGGTCTGCGTCCCTGGCTGGCCAAGAATGCGCAAGACTTGTTGTCGCAATTGAATGAAAAAGAACTGTCGGCCTTGGGGCGAGAAATCAGTTTTGAGCCTCCTACGGCGAGTCACGTGTTGGCGGCCATCGAGCAGCCGCAGCTGTTGGAGGTGTTGTCTGCGAAGTCACCCCTGCGCCAGTTCCTCACACGCGCAGGCGCGCACTATTTGGGGCTGGCTAAGCAAGGCGAACAAGTGCTTGACCCAGTGGCTCGTTTTCACTTGGGCAACGGCGCGCGTATCGAACGCATCAACTGGTTTGCCGATCCGTCTGCCAAAGGCATCAAACAATCTCATGGCTTGATGGTCAATTACCTTTATGACCTCAAACGTTTAGACAAACACCGTCAAATGCTAGACAAGGGCGTTGCGCCTGCCTCTGGTGATGTCGCAGATATGTATTTCAAGTGAGTTCGTTCAATAAAACCGTCAGGAGACAAGCATGAAAAAATTCAAAACCAACACCAATCGCCGACAGTGGATGGTCTTCACCGCGGCAGCTTGCGCGGCATTGAGCTTTGGCGTGCAAGCGCAAAGCACTTGGCCTACCAAACCTGTGACCTTGGTTGTGCCATTCCCCGCAGGTGGCGGCACAGACACGTTTGCACGTCCGTTTTCAGCTCAGTTTTCTAAGCAAACGGGCAAGACCTTGGTGATTGATAACCGAGGTGGCGCGGGCGGCAACTTGGGTGCTGGTGTAGCTGCTAAAGCGGCACCCGATGGCTACACTTTGTTCATGGGGGCTGTGCACCATTCGATTGCACCCGCGATGTATCCCAAGCTCGACTACGATTTAGAGCGTGATTTTGTGCCTGTAGCGATGGTGGCCAGCGTGCCACATGTGTTGGTGGTCAACCCCAAGAATGTGCCTGGTGACTTCAAAGTCTTCATGGAGATGGTTCGCAGCAAACCAGGCAAATTCAATTACGGTTCAGCAGGTGGCGGGACATCGCATCACTTGGCTGGCGAGTTGTTCAAGCTGCAGAGTAAAACCTTCATCACACACATTCCGTACCGTGGTGCAGGCCCCGCCTTGCAAGATTTGATTGCTGGCAATGTGGACATGATGTTCGATGGCTTGGGCTCTTCAGCGCAACACATCAAAGGTGGTCGCATCAAAGCCTTGATGGTGTCTGGTAACAAACGCAATCCTGCATTTCCTGATGTGCCCTGCGCTGCAGAGTTGGGTTTGCCCGATTACAACGTCACGACTTGGTATGGCCTGTGGGCACCCAAAGGTACGCCTGCAGACGTACAAGCACGCGCCATTGAAGAGGTCCGAAAAGCCGCTGCTTCGGATGACATCAAAACCAGCTGGGGCAATAGCGGCGCTGAGTTCCCTAATTTGACGGGTCCACAGTTTGGAAACTTTGTCTCTGCTGAGATTAAGAAATGGGCCAGCGTCGTCAAAGCATCAGGCGCCAAATTGGATTAATAAAGTTAAATGATGAATCACAACCTTTATGCAGCTCTGCGTGCTGCATTCCCCAAAGACTTGAACGCAACAGCCATCGAAACCGACGATGGTTTGCATTACAGCTGGTCCGACCTTGAGCGGGCCAGCGCGATGATGGCCAATTTGCTGGATTCGCTGCACATTCCCAAAGGTTCCCGTGTGGCGGTGCAAGTCGAGAAGTCGGTTGAAGCCGTCATGCTTTACCTTGCCACCTTGCGTGCGGGTTATGTGTTCTTGCCTTTGAACACGGCTTACCAGAGTGCCGAAATTGAGTACTTCATCGGCAACGCCGAGCCCGCCGTGGTGGTGTGTAGCAGCAAAAATTTTGGCTGGGTGAGCAAAATCGCTTTCAAGGCTGGCACACAAAACGTGTTCACCTTGGACGACAACCGCACGGGTAGTTTGTTAGAACGTGCGGCACATTGCGCTGACAAGCACCAGGTCGTGCAAAACAAAGCGGACGATCTGGCTGCGATTTTGTACACCAGCGGCACGACCGGCCGTAGCAAAGGCGCGATGCTGTCACATGGCAACATGCTGAGTAACGCGCAAACTTTGAAAAAGTACTGGGGCTGGCAGCCAGGGGATGTGCTGATTCATGCACTGCCCATCTTCCATGTGCATGGTTTGTTTGTCGCCATTCACGGCGCATTGCTCAATGGCAGCAAGATGATTTGGATGTCCAAGTTCGACCCCAAGCTCGTCATCGCCAAAATGCCACAAGCTACGGTGTTCATGGGTGTGCCCACACTGTATGTGCGCATGTTGGCTGAGCCCAGTCTCACCAAAGAGCAAACCTCAAATATGCGTTTGTTCGTGGCGGGCTCAGCCCCCCTGTTGTTGGAGACGTTCAACGAATGGCACGCGCGTACAGGTCAAACCATTCTCGAACGCTATGGCATGAGCGAAACTGTGATGCTCACTTCCAACCCCTACGCAGAAGATGCACGCTATCCTGGTCAAACCGAACGACGCGGTGGCACTGTGGGTTTCCCATTGCCTGGCGTGTCATTGCGCGTGCAAGACGACGAGGGTAAGGCCTTGCCTGTGGGCGAAATAGGGGGCATCCAAGTCAAAGGCCCCAATGTCTTTGGTGGTTATTGGCGCATGCCAGAGAAAACCAAAGAAGAGTTCACTGCAGACGGTTATTTCAAAACCGGTGATGTGGGCAAGATCGACGAACGCGGCTATGTGGTCATCGTGGGTCGCAGCAAAGACCTCATCATCAGCGGCGGCTACAACGTCTATCCCGCTGAGATTGAGGGCTACATCAATGAAATGCCAGGGGTGGCTGAGAGCGCCCTGATCGGTGTGCCGCATCCAGACTTTGGAGAGGTGGGCGTGGCAGTCGTCATCGCTAAGCCTGGTGCCAGGGTGGAAGCTGATGCCGTCATTGCTGCACTCAAGTCACAACTCGCCAACTTCAAAATTCCGAAGAAGTGTTTTGTGGTGGCTGAGCTGCCACGTAACACCATGGGCAAAGTGCAAAAGAACTTGCTGCGTGATCAATACAAAGGCTTGTTTTAATTAGCTCGCCCACACTCGGATGCTGATGGGGCTGTGCGGTGGCTGCCGATTTCTGGTACTCCAGCATGAGGCCGCTGCCGCACAGCCCCGTCAGCATCAGCAATAGAAAACCAGAAGCACAAACAAAAAAGCCACTCAGCAACAGAGTGGCTTTTTCATTGAGCAGGAAAAACTTAGCCAGCCAAAGCTGCCGAGTTCACCCGTTGCGTGATGTGCGCCAAAGCCTCATCGACTTGGTCAATCAAGATCAAGCACAGATCGCCTTTTTGCAAACGGTCCATCGCGCGGTCAATCGCTAAGAACTCGCCATGAATTTCATCAATGTGTGATGTGCGCTTGGCGCCCTCCAAGCCCTGACGCAAGAGCTTCAACACCTCACCGTCCACGCGTCCACGTTGACATGCGTCTTGGTACAACACCACGTCGTCAAACGCCTCACCAATGATGCGCGTTTGCTCGCGGATGTCTTCGTCACGGCGGTCGCCCGCACCGCTGATCACCACGCTGCGTCGTTGGGCGGGCAGGTTGGTCACGGCTTGCACCAGAGCTTTAATGGCGTCAGGGTTGTGGCCGTAATCGGCAATCACAGTCGCGCCTTTGTAGTCGAACACGTTGAAGCGTCCAGGCACCGCATTGCTGTCGCTCACAAACGTGGCCAAGCCTTTGCAGATCGTCTGCCAAGGTACACCCACTGCCCAAGCCGCACCGATGGATGCCATGGCGTTTTCAATTTGGAAGCTGATCGCGCCGCCGCGTGTGACTGGAATTTCCGATAAGGGAATACGCACCGAGTGGTTGCCTTGCATGGCAACAATTTGGTCGTCTTCCACAAACAGCACGCGCTTACCTTGCGCACGGTGCGTCGCAATGACGGGGTGGTGCGAGTCCAAGCCAAAGAAGGTCACTTGGCCTGGGCACTTGTTGGCCATGGCCACGACCATAGGGTCAGTGGCGTTGAGCACGGCTGTGCCTGACTCGGCTACGTTTTGCACGATGACGCGTTTCAACACAGCGAGGTCTTCGACGGTGGTGATGTAGTTCAAGCCAAGGTGGTCGCCCATGCCGATGTTGGTGACCACGGCTACTTGGCAGCGGTCAAAGGCCAAGCCTTCACGCAGCATGCCACCGCGTGCGGTTTCCAGCACGGCGGCGTCCACATCGGGGTGAGCCAACACATTGCGACCACTACGCGGACCGCTGCAGTCGCCGCTGTCGGTTTGACGGCCGTTCACATACACACCGTCGGTGTTGGTCATGCCCACGCGCAAACCGTTGGCACGCAGCAGGTGAGAGGTCAAACGCACTGTGGTGGTTTTGCCGTTGGTGCCTGTGACGGCAATCACAGGAATGCGACCATCACTGCCGTCAGGGAACATGGTGGACATGACAGCCTCGCCCACGTCACGACCTTTGCCAAACGACGGGCTCAAGTGCATGCGCAAACCAGGGGCTGCGTTGACCTCGACCACACCACCGCTTTGTTCTTCGAGTGGACGCAGCACAGATTCGCACACCACGTCCACGCCGCAAATGTCAAGGCCGACCATTTGTGCGGCTGCCACCGCGCGCAACGCAACTTCTGGGTGAACGTCATCGGTGACATCAGTTGCTGTGCCACCCGTGGACAGGTTGGCGTTGTTACGCAAAATCACACGCGCCCCTTTGGCAGGGACGGAGTTGGCTTCGTAACCTTGTTCTTTCAGGCGTGCAATGGCAATGTCGTCAAAGCGAATTTTGGTCAGTGAGGTGGCGTGGCCTTCGCCACGGCGGGGGTCAGCGTTGACGATGTCGACCAACTCACGCACCGTGTTTTTGCCGTTGCCAATCACCAGCGGGGGTTCACGGCGCGCCGCTGCGACGAGTTTGTTACCCACCACCAACAAGCGGTAATCGCTGCCAGGCAAAAAGCGCTCGACCAACACTTCTTCACGACAAGCCCGAGCCGCCACGAAAGCCGCTTTGACGCCTTCTTCGGTGGTGACGTTGACTGAAATGCCTTTGCCTTGGTTGCCATCGCGCGGTTTGATCACCACAGGCAGGCCAATTTCTTGCGCTGCAGCCCACGCATCGTCTGGGCTAACCACAGGTCGACCCAAAGGCACGGGTACGCCCGCCGCATGCAATAGCTTTTTGGTGAGTTCTTTGTCTTGCGCGATGGACTCGGCAATCGCGCTGGTGGAGTCAATCTCAGCCGCTTGAATGCGGCGCTGTTTGCTGCCCCAACCTAACTGGACCAAGCTGCCTTCCGTTAAACGACGGAAGGGGATGCCACGCGCGATGGCAGCGTTGACGATAGAGCCTGTTGAGGGGCCTAAACGAATGTCTTCATCGAGTTCACGCAGCTGGTGAATGGCGGCATCTACATCAAAGCTGGTGTTGTTGAAGGCTGCGAGACAAAGCTCATGGGCGAGCTTGATGGCCATGCAACCCACTTGTTCTTCGGTGTATTCCACGGCCACTTGAAACAAACCATGGTCAGTGGTGGCTGTGGTGCGGCTGAAGGTGACAGGGCATCCCGCTTCGATTTGCAAATGCAAGGTCGCAGCTTCAAGCGCATGCGCCATGCTGAGTTTGATCTTGTGGTCAGTTGGCTGCAAATTGCCCACGCCTGGAAACAGGTTGCGCAAGCGACTTTCAAACTCAGGCTGCTGGCTCAGATCAATTTCAGCATCCT
>JACCDG010884293.1_pt1 | contig 18583 bp, 16 predicted proteins | sample 7442471 | NCBI WGS metagenome assembly JACCDG01 (sample SAMN15323444, study PRJNA562643) | freshwater metagenome | isolation source: river surface water | place: USA:Blue River Watershed | collected 2017-08-17 | reverse complement strand
TGCGGAGTTGCAACATCAACATGGACGATCAAATCTCCCCGATGGGTGCTGCGCAGGCGCGTCATTCCCTTACCCTTGACCGAGAGCATCGCGCCGCTCTGTGTGCCAGCTTTGATATCAACCTTTACTGGTCCATCAAGAGTTTCTACATTCACCGTTGTACCGAGCGAGGCAGCAGCAATTGAAACTTCAATCGCCACATGTAAATTATCGCCATCACGAAGTAAGAACTCATGTTCCTTTTCAACTATTTCAACATAGAGATCCCCTGCAGGACCGCCACCTGCTCCTACCTCACCTCGCCCTGCCATCTGAATTCGATTTCCTGTTTCAACACCTGCAGGAACTTTGACGTTAATTGTCTGCCGTGCGCGCACACGTCCATCGCCAGCGCATTCGCGACATGGATCAGTAATGACGCTGCCATAGCCTGAACAGTTATTGCAGGGTCTGGAAGTCATCACTTGGCCCAAGAATGATTTCTGAACGAATTGAGTTTCACCGCGCCCCTTACAGACAGGACACATTGATGGCGCAGAATTATTTGCTGTTCCTTGTCCTTCACACTTAGTACAGACAACTGCTGATTCGAGAGTGATATCGCGCTCTGTTCCAAAGCAAGCTTCATTGAGATCTACCTCAATGCGAATAAGTGCATCTTGTCCCTGGCGCATACGAGGACGTGGTCCACGATTTCCGCCACCACCAAAGAAGGCATCCATGATGTCGCTAAACCCACCACCGCCAAAGCCACCACCGAATCCCCCACCAAAACCTTGACCGCCCATGTCGTATTGCTGGCGCTTCTGTGGGTCACTCAAAACATCATAGGCAGCAGTAACCTCTTTAAATTTATTCTGAACTTCTGGATCTGGATTTACATCGGGGTGAAGTTCGCGCGCAATCTTTCGATAAGCCTTTTTAATCTCATCTTGGGATGCGCCACGATCAATACCTAAGAGACCGTAGTAATCAGCCATTACTTTGCACCCTCAGTAATAAAACGACTCACATATCGAGCGACCGTGGAAACGGCAGCGATAGAGCTGGCATAATCCATGCGGGTCGGTCCCAAAATTCCAAGGGAGGCGTCTGAGCCATATCCCACTGTGACAAGAGAAGTTGTCTGCAAGCTGCTATCTGCTTGTTCGCTGCCGATGGTGACATGCACTGTGGAATGAGCATCTCCAAGAAGACGGAGCAATACAACTTGCTCTTCTAACGCTTCCAGAATTGGCGAAAGCGTTGCACCTAAATCTTCTCCAGAGCGAGCTAAGTTGGCAGTTCCTGAAATCGCCATCATTTCGCGTCCATGTGAATCACCAATGTTGGGGTATTTCACAACCGCCACTTGCTTGGTGATATCAGCAAGTAACTTGGCGCTGCGCTTTACAACATCATCGAGATCAATGGCGCCTTCTAAGAAAGTTTCAATAGCGCGACGCTCTGCAGTAGAAAGTGGCTTTACAGTTGCCAACTTATCTACGAATAGGCGATAGCCGCGATCGGTAGGAATGCGCCCAGCGCTTGTATGAGGTTGAGTAATCAATCCCTCTTCTTCAAGAACAGCCATCTCGTTACGAATAGTTGCAGGGCTAATGCCAAGGGCGCGCTTATCGGCAATCGCTTTTGACCCAACTGGCTCTTGAGTTTGGACATATTCATCGACGATTGCTCGAAGAATCTCGAGGCGGCGATCAGTAGTCATAGTTTGTCTATCTTATCGTGTGCCATTTAGCGAAGCATTTCGTGCGTGATGCGGTCGGCGATGAGGCGGCCTGTCGCAGTCAGCGCCAACGAATCTTCACGTTCAATCACATGGCCGCTCTTGATGTATTCCATGCTCCGCTCATACTGCGCCACAGTCAGCGCAGCCTTCTTAACGCCCTGTGGCATACGAATAGCCAGCATGATGTATTCAGATTTCTTCTCCTCATCCCCAAGGATTTCAGAATCTTTGATTGGCGAGCTACCAGCAAATACCTTCTCTTTATACGCGTTCGGATGCTTCACATTCCAAAAACGCTTCTGATCTACATGTGAATGCGCTCCAGGCCCAAGGCCCCACCAATTATTTGATTTCCAGTAGGCAATGTTGTGGCGACATTCATGTCCAGGCTTTGACCAGTTAGAGAGTTCGTACCATTTCAAACCTTTTTGCAGACATTGTTGGTCCACAAGTAAATACATATCGGCCATTAAATCGTCATCAGGCATTGTGTATTCACCGCGCTTAATCTGTGCAGCAAGCTTTGTGCCTTCTTCAACGATAAGTGCATAGGCGCTGATGTGATCGATGTTGAGCGAGAGCGCCTCTTTTACAGTTGCCGCCCAATCACCTAAGGATTCACCGGGCGCTCCATAGATGAGGTCAACACTTACTGATCCAAAACCTGCCGCCCGAGCCATATCGACAGCTTTTCTCACATTCTCAGGGTTGTGAGTGCGATCGAGTACCTTCAACACTTCTGGATTAGCCGATTGCATTCCAAATGAGATGCGGTTAAATCCGACAGCAATCAATTCGTTGAGCTTATCTTGAGTCACAGAATCTGGGTTTGCCTCAAGTGTTATCTCGCAAACTTCGGTAACCCCATTGCGAGCCTTAATCGCTGCAATAACTCTGCCTAGATCCTTCGGTGGCAGAAGGGATGGCGTTCCTCCCCCGAAGAAGATTGTGGGAACTACATCTGTGGGAGTTGTATCGAGCTCGCGCAATACAGCATCGATGTAATCACCTGAAACTATTTCGAGGGTAGCACCATCTTGTAGCTCAGCTGGTGTGTAGGTATTGAAGTCGCAGTAGCCACAACGTCGTACGCAGTAAGGAATATGGACGTAATACGAGAGCATGGCAATCCTTAAGATTCGAGCTTGCGCGCTGCTTTAATCTTCTCGATATCAGCATCGGTAGCAAGGGCGGCAACGAAGGCTTCTTGTGGAACTTCTACGCGTCCCACCATCTTCATGCGCTTCTTACCTTCCTTCTGCTTCTCAAGAAGTTTGCGCTTACGTGAAATATCTCCTCCGTAGCACTTAGCAAGAACATCTTTACGAATCGCACGGATTGATTCGCGGGCGATGATGCGAGAGCCAATAGCGGCTTGGATAGGAACTTCAAATTGCTGGCGCGGAATGAGTTCGCGCAGCTTGCCAGTCATCATCACACCATATGAATAGGCCTTATCGCGGTGAACGATTGCGCTAAAGGCATCTACTGCTTCGCCCTGCAACAAGATATCGACCTTGACCAAGTTACCTTCTTCATCGCCCATCTCTTCATAATCTAGAGATGCATAGCCACGGGTACGGCTCTTGAGCTGATCAAAGAAGTCAAAGACAATTTCAGCAAGAGGCAAGGTGTAGCGAATTTCGACGCGATCTTCAGAGATGTAATCCATGCCTAGCATCACGCCACGGCGATCTTGGCAGAGCTCCATGATGGTTCCGATAAATTCTGCTGGCGCCAAGATTGTTGATTTAACTATTGGCTCCTTCACATTATTAATCTTGCCATCAGGAAACTCTGAAGGGTTGGTAACGATGTGCTCTTTGCCATCTTCCATGGTCACGCGATAGACCACGTTAGGGGCAGTTGAAATCAAATTTAGTTTCGCTTCGCGCTCTAAACGTTCGCGCACAATCTCCATGTGGAGAAGCCCAAGGAAGCCACAACGGAAACCAAAGCCAAGAGCTGCTGAACTTTCTGGTTCATAGACAAGAGCCGCATCGTTGAGCTGCAGCTTTTCTAGCGCATCGCGCAGAACAGGAAAGTCGGCTCCATCGAGTGGGAAGAGGCCAGAGAAGACCATCGGCTTGGGATCTTTATATCCACCAAGTGGGCTCTTAGTTGGACGTGCAAAGTTGGTGATGGTGTCACCAACACGTGATTGGCGCACATCTTTAACACCGGTAATTAAATACCCTACCTCACCAACTCCTAAACCCTTTGATGGCAGCGGTTCGGGAGAGATAACTCCTACTTCGAGGGCTTCGTGCTTTACGCCAGTTGAAAACATTTGAATCTGCTCGCGAGGATTGATGCGACCATCGACAACGCGAACGTAGGTAACAACGCCGCGATAGGCATCATAGACAGAGTCAAAGATAAGAGCGCGTGCAGGTGCATCAGGATCGCCAACAGGTGCTGGAATCTGAGCGATGATTTGATCAAGGAGATCAGCTACGCCATCGCCTGTTTTTCCTGAAACTCGTAAAACATCTTCAACCTTGCAGCCAATGAGTCCAGCAAGTTCTGCTGCAAACTTTTCTGGTTGCGCGTTAGGAAGATCGATTTTGTTGAGCACTGGAATTATGGTGAGATTGTTCTCCATTGCAAGATAAAGATTTGCCAGAGTCTGGGCTTCGATTCCTTGCGCACAGTCAACGAGCAAGACAGCGCCTTCGCAAGCGGCAAGAGATCGAGATACTTCATAGGTAAAGTCAACGTGTCCAGGTGTATCAATCATGTTGAGGACGTATTCCTGTCCATCAAGACCGCTTCGCCATGGCAGACGGACTGCCTGAGATTTAATGGTGATGCCGCGTTCGCGTTCAATATCCATTCGGTCGAGATATTGGGCGCGCATATTGCGAGCTTCGACTACTTCAGTAATTTGTAGCATGCGATCGGCAAGAGTTGATTTGCCGTGATCAATATGGGCGATGATGCAGAAGTTACGAATCTGCGCTGGATTAGTCGAGGCCGGTTGCGGAGCCTTGGCAATCGAGATTGCAGGCACTTAAGCGACCTCTACCTTCGATTTATCTTTAGAAGCTGAGGTTAAATTAACGAACGCCGGCTTTAGCAGCAGCCTTAGCCATTGAAGACTTCTTATTTGCAGCAGCATTCTTGTGAATAACGCCCTTTGAGACTGCAACATCGAGAGCCTTTGAGGCCGCGCGGAGTTCAGCGGTAGTTACAGCAGCGTCACCCTTAGCAACTGCTTCGCGGAACTTGCGAACAGCAGTCTTGATAGAAGATGAGACAGACTTATTGCGAAGGTATGCCTTCTCATTTGTCTTAATACGCTTAATCTGCGACTTGATATTTGCCACGTGTATTGCTCCGATTTATCTGTTTTAGCCAAACCTTGTGATTTGTGCAGGAGCGTAGGTTATCAGCGCGGGGCTATGACCCCAAAATCGAGATTTAGCGGGCAGAACGGGCAGCGGCAATGGTCCGAACGGCTTTTTCCAGCGCATAAATCGGGTCGGATGAGGCGCCCTTCACATCGGCATCGGCCTTGGCGATAGCTTCGACAGCCGTTGCGATTCCACGCGGAGTCCACGATTGCAACTGTCTGCGCGCTTTATCGATCTGCCAAGGAGCCATACCTAATTGGCCAGCGAGTTCAAAAGATTTAACGCCGCGGTTTGTTCCAGAAACTTTCGCCATCGAACGTAGCGATGAAGCAATTGCAGAAGTCACCATTACTGGATCGGTTCCTGTTTCAAGAGCGCTGCGCAATGTAACGAGCGCAATCGGCAAATTACCTTCAATAGTTGCATCGGCAACATCAAATCCGGTTGTTTCAATACGACCCTGATGGAATTTATCCACGATTTGTTCATCAATTGGGCCGGCAGGCGCGTCGAGGGATATCTGTGAAACTGCCTGTTGTAATTCACGTAGGTCGCTACCGAGCGCGCCAACTAAAGCCTTAATCGCACCAGGTGTTGCCTTGCGACCAGAATCCAGGAATAAATCTTTTACGAAGCTCTCTTTATCTGCTTCCTTCTTGATTGCATCACAAGCGATGATTTCAGGTTTAGCCTTCTTGATTGCATCAAGGAGAGCCTTACCTTTGACTCCGCCTTTATGAAGAAAAATCACAGTCATAGTGGGATCAGGAGAATCTAGGTAGCGCGTTACTTCATCCTTGGAATCTTCGGGCAGATCTTGCAAGTCTTTAAGAATCAGAGTGCGGCGTTCTGAAAAGAGCGAAGGCGCCAACGCATCTGCAATATCTCCTGGCAGCGCATCGCTGGCAGCGATAGAGGTGATCTCAGAGTTTTCCTCTTTACATTGCGCAACGAGCTTGGCCAGGGCGCGATCGGCAAGAGCGCCTTCAGAGCCGAGCAGGAGATAGAACGAATTCATATTTCTCCTTTTCAAATGCGAAATTGCGCTGCTAGATAGTACTTCAGTACCAAGAGAATAACCGAGTCCACCGTTTGCCACGTTGCACGGTTATGCGATGTTCTGTGGCATGAACTGCCACCGCCCCATCTGTATCGGTACGCAGAACTCTAGCCCCCGTGCGCTCTAGGGCAGAGAGAACTTCAGGTGCGGGATGGCCAAAGGTGTTTTCAGCACCAACGCTAATAATTGCTAGCTGCGGAGACAGCTCTGTGAGTAGTTGAAAATCTTGATAGCGAGATCCGTGGTGTGAGACTTTATAGATATCGACTTCACCGATTTTTCCGACCAGCCTCTCTTGTGCCAAAGGTTCTAAGTCGCCGGCTGCAAAGAGGGTGAAATCTTTACTACGAATCGTTGTTGCAATACTCGAATTATTTGGACTGTATCCGTCGCCATCTGGCCAATGCACGGTGATGTGATACTCGCCGATCTGTGCAGTTGTGCCTGCATAAATATTTCCGTACCAAGTTTGACCGATTGTGCGTCGTTTCTTGGCACCCGATAAACCTCCGACATGATCTGCGTGCGGATGAGTAAGAATTAACAACGGAATCTCTTTTACCCCTAGCTGATGTAGGCAGCGGTCAATGAGTTCTGGGTCGGGGCCGACATCAATGACGATTGCGCGCTTGTTGTGTAGGTTGAGTACCAGTGCATCACCTTGGCCAATATCGCAATTTGCAATCTGCCAATCTCCTGCCGGAAAACGTTGCAGCCAAGTGAATGCCAGAATCAGAACTAAGAGAGCGGCGGCAGCTTTGCGTCTGCCCCACACCAAGAGAGCGATAAGTACGAGCGCTGTAATAAAACCATAGAGCCCCGTGCGCAGGGTAAATACTGGAAACCGTGCAGTCCACTCAGCAATTACGGTAATCCAGAGCGCAAAGGGCTTAATCAGCGCCACCAGCAACTGCGCACCCAGAGGAGTAAGCGGTGCAATCAGAGCTGCAATAAATCCCACAATCGTTATCGGTGTTACTGCAGGTGCTGCCAATACATTAGCTAGAACGCTCATGGGGCTGATGTATCCGCTGAGAGCGATGATGATGGGTGAACAGAAAACCATCGCAGCAATCGGCGCTGCCAAAATCGTTGGTTTGATTCGAGGAGCAAAGAGCAATAGCCCAGCAGTTGCTAGTACTGAAAGTGCAAAGCCTGGATCGCGAGCCTGAAATGGATCCAGCAAGACAACAGCTGCAATTGCAAAGCCAAGTGCGGGCAAGGAATCTCGACCACGGCGCGATGCATGGGCTGCCAATAAAACAGCGGCCATCGCAGCTGCACGCAGAACTGAAGGTGATGGGCGAACGAGTGCGATAAACGCCGCAAGAGCCAGAGCAGTTGCTAGTAATCGATAGTTGGTGCGACGGAAGATGAACTGCATCCCCCACAAAACAAAAGCCGAAACAATCGCAAAGTTAGCGCCGCTGACTGCAACCAAGTGAGTAAGGCCTGAGCGCCGCATCTCGTTCTTAAACTCTTCGCTCTGCTTTGAGGTGTCGCCAATCACCATTCCAGGAATAAGCGCACCAGCATCTCCGGTCCCTGATGCAACCCGTAGACCCTGTCGTATATGCGCCAGGAAACGTGCCCACTGCGATGCCGCATTGATTACCGTCACTTTCTTACCAACGATAAGCAAAGCTGCAACGCGACGTTCTTTACTTTTTACTACCTTGCCCTGCACCACAATCTTCTGACCAGGTAGCAGCCCCTTCACAGAGTTCGTTGCTGCTATTACTCGCACAGGAATTCGCATCTGGTGCCTTTGATCTACAAGGAGCGCTTGACCAAGGAATGAGAAGCTTGTGGGTGCAAAGTTATCGCCAAAGACCTTTGGCTTTACCTTCACTGGATCAGTAGAAAGCTGCAGAGTTACTTCAGTAGTACTCCCCTGATAGCTCTGTATTTTGCTATTGCCTAACGCCGCTAAACGAAGCGACATCACACCCGAACCAATAAGCAGAGCAATCAACAGAACAGCTGAGCTCTTCTTATTGCGAAGCAAGATAAAGAGCAGGAGCGCAACCGCGGTAACTGCCCACGGTGCGCTCCAGCTTTGTATAAGTGCGCCAACCCAAACCGCGCCCCCAAGTGCGAGAGCGCGGCTATCGATTACACGCGCAGCTTCTCTTTGAATTTGGCGAATGTGCTTGATCCAATTCCAGGAACCTTCATGAGATCTTCAATCGCAATAAAAGGTCCGTTTGCTTTTCGGAACGCAATAATGCGACCTGCCAGAACTGGACCAATACCATCGAGAGATTCAAACTCTTTTACGCTGGCACGATTAATCATGATGGGACCGTTCTTGCGGACGGTTTTCTTAGTTCCGCCAGAGGAGGTAAATGACTGAGATGTGGGATAGATATAGATCTGTTCGCCATCTTTAAGGATTCGTGCTTGATTTACATCAGATGCATCAGCGCCCTTCTTTAGCCCCCCTGCTGCCTTAATTGCTTCAAAGACGCGTGCATTCAGGGGAAGCGAATACACGCCAGGGTTTACTACCGCACCCGCGACATCAATCACTAGGGTCTGTTCGACAACGCTCTCAATTTCCAGAGGAATAGGCGCAGCCACGACTTCCTGCGAAGAACCACGTGCGACAAAGAGCGCTGATATCAAGACTACAAGGGCTGCAACTATTGCTAACCCGCGCTTCTGTAACGATGAGTAGTGGAGTTGGTTCCACCACGTATTTACTTGCGAGAGATATTTACCTGCGATATTTGAATTTTCCATCTGCGGATGGTGCAGAGTTCAAGGAGAAAAATCTTGTAAAAGCGCTTCCCCTGTGTATAACTTGCTGATATTTTCCTCAAATGAATACTGGATTTATCGATTGGGAACTTGGTCGAACTGCCTACTCAATTTTTGGAGACCTAGATTCTGCAAAAGTCCCGTTGGTAACTCTCCATGGTGGCCCAGGTTTCTTAGGTAAAGGCATGACCACAGTTGCGCGCTATGCAGAAAGTGCCGGAAGGCCAGCGATTATCTATGACCAACTTGGTTGCGGTAAATCAACAGCTCATAAAGAGAAGTCCCCTGATTTCTGGCAGATAGAGATCTTTATACGGGAGTTCAATGAGTTGATAAACCAATTAGGGATTGCAGAAAACTTTGCACTTATTGGTCACTCTTGGGGCGGGTTACTGGCGGCGGAAATCGCAATCACTCAACCCAAAGGGCTAAAGGCGCTAATTCTCTCCAGCCCTCTCGGAGATACCGATACCTGGGTAGCTGATGTGAAAAAGCTTCTTGCAGAGATGCCACCCGAAATATCGTCGGTAATCATTGAGAGCGAAGAAGCGGGAACTACCAACACTGATGAATACATGGCTGCAGCATTTAAGTTCTACGATAAACATGTAATTCGCGTACCGATGCCTCCCGATGTCGCAGAGATGTTTGATGAAGCTCTAGCGGACCAAAATGTGTACAACGCAATGTGGGGACCTTCTGAGTTGATGTGTAATGGCACTCTTGCCGGACATGTTGTTACTGATCGACTTCAACGCATTGAAATACCAACACTGATTATGTCCGGCAAATACGACGAATGTACGGCCACGACTGCAGGTGCCTACCACTCAGGAATAAAGGGCTCGCGCTGGGAACTCTTCGAAGAATCTAGCCATCTCTCCTATGTTGAAGAGGCTGCAAAGTATCAACGAGTAATGAATGAGTTCTTAGATTCGAAGTGCTAACTAAAGAACGATATTGACAAGCTTTGGTGGGCGCGTGATTACTTTCTTAGGCGCAGCTCCTGCCAATTCAGCGACAATCGAAGGCAGGGCTAGCGCTGCTGCTTCAAAGTCCGCCTCTGAGATATTCGGTGAAACGTTCATACGATCTTTGATCTTGCCGTTAATTTGAATAACCGCTTCAACTTCATCGTCAATCAAAAGAGCTGGATCAACGCTTGGCCATCCAGCCAAGGCAATCGCAGGCTTATGCCCTAAACGCTCCCACATCTCTTCTGCAGTAAATGGCGCAACGAGTGAAAGCATGATGGCGATTGCTTCAGTTGCTTCACGAACTGCTGGATCTGCAGGGCCACATCCAGAATCAATCGCCTTGCGAGTTGCATTTACTAACTCCATGACCCGAGCAACTGCCACGTTGAAACGGAAAGATTCAACAGCAAAGCCAGCATCATTAAGTGCCTTATGAGTTGCTTTACGTAGCGATATTTCGCCCTTGCTGAAATCTACGCCAGGAGCAGATGCCACATCACCCGATAGACGCCAAGCGCGACTTAAAAATTTTACAGAGCCAGATGGTGAAACATCGGCCCAATCAACATCATCTTCTGGAGGACCTGAGAAGACCATTGATAGACGAATCGCATCAACGCCATGGTTTTCGAGTTCATCTGAAAGACGCACTAGGTTGCCGCGCGATTTAGACATGGCTGAGCCATCCATGACAACCATTCCCTGATTGAGCAGACGGGTAAATGGTTCGGTGAAATCGAGCATCTTCATGTCATATAAAACTTTGGTGAAGAAGCGTGAATAGAGCAAGTGCAAGATAGCGTGAGTGACGCCGCCGACATACTGATCAACTGGTAGCCAGGTATCAATCTCTTCACGGTTAAATGGTTCGGTTGCGCTCGTAGATGATGGATAACGCAAGTAGTACCAAGATGAATCAACGAAGGTATCCATTGTGTCGGTATCGCGCATCGCAGGGCCAGAGCACTTAGGGCACTTGGTATTCACCCATTCAGTTGCGGCAGCAAGCGGTGACTGTCCCTTTGGCTTAAGGTCCAAACCTTTGGCATCAGGAAGCAACAGTGGAAGTTGCGAATCAGGAACAGCTACTTCGCCGCACTTGTCGCAGTGAACGATAGGAATCGGTGTGCCCCAATAACGTTGGCGAGATACCAGCCAATCGCGCAGACGGTAGTTGCGTGCTGATTTTCCAAGGCCATCTGCTTCTAACTGCTTGTTAATTGCAGTAATTGCTTCATCTTTACTTAAACCATTGAGTGGCCCTGAATTAATAAGTTTTCCATCACCCGTCGTAGCGATTCCAGTTTCATTTGGATCCTCTTCACCGGTTTCAACAACTACGCGAACGGGTAGCTTCATGGCGCGAGCGAAATCTAGGTCACGCTGATCATGAGCTGGAACTGCCATGATGGCACCAGTTCCATAATCTGCAAGCACATAATCCGATGCCCAGATTGGTAACTTTTCTCCGTTTACAGGGTTAATTGCAAAGCGCTTTAAATCAACGCCTGACTTGGGGCGATCGGTTGCAAGGCGATCGATGTCAGATGCTGCCTTAATCTTTTCAAGATAAGAATTGAACTCAGCCTCGATAGGAGAACCCGCTGCGAGCTCTGCAGCAAGAGCAGAATCTGCTGCCACAACCATAAATGTTGCGCCATATAAAGTATCGGGACGAGTTGTGTAAATAGTTACAGGTTCAGTGCGACCTTCGATGACAAAGTTGACGTTGGCACCTTGTGATCGACCAATCCAGTTACGCTGCATGAGCAAGACTTTTTCAGGCCACTTGCCTTCAAGTTGTTCCATGTCATCTAGAAGGCGGTCTGCATAGTCAGTAATCTTGAAATACCACTGATTGAGCTTCTTCTTGGTAACAGCTGAATCACAACGTTCGCATAGACCCGCTACTACTTGCTCGTTAGCCAATACTGTCTGGCAGCCTGGGCACCAGTTAACTGCAGAGTCTTTGCGATAGGCCAAGCCACGATCATGTAGTTTGGTAAAGAGCCACTGGTTCCACTTGTAGTACTCAGGGTCGCAGGTATTAAAGACGCGGTCCCAATCAAATGAACAGGCGTAGCGACGCATTGAAGATTTCTGCGTTGCAATATTTTCGTAGGTCCAAATACGTGGATCCTCATTGCGCTTAATCGCTGCATTTTCAGCAGGTAGGCCAAAGGCATCCCAACCAATTGGATGCATGACATTAAAACCTTTTTGGATCCAATAGCGAGCAATGACATCACCGAGCGCATATGCCTCTGCATGGCCCATATGAAGATCACCTGACGGGTATGGAAACATATCAAGTACATACTTCTTTGGGCGCGGATCATCGGCGCGACCTGATTTAAATGGTTCTAGCTTGTCCCAGATTGGAAGCCACTTCTCTTGAACGTAGGCGAAGTCATACGCCTGGTGTTCAGATGAAGTTTCCATTAGTCCATTCTATCTACAGAGCGCTGATCAAAACTTTTGTGGAGATAAGGGGAATCGAACCCCTAACCTCTTCCATGCCATGGAAGCGCGCTACCAATTGCGCCATATCCCCTCGAACAAAAAGGTACTTTACCGCACTGAATCAGGTATGACTGCCCCAGATTCTTCGCCGTATACAGGCTCTGGAATCGAACCAGCATTGTGTTCGACCAGCAACCAGCCCTTAGGTGAATGATCAAGAATCGACCATTGTGCATTTGAAAGTCCACCAATGCGAGACCAAAATGGAATAGGTAGCTCTAGATATGAGCCGATGATTGTGCGTGCTGTTCCCCCATGTGTTGCAACAACAATCCGTTGATTATCTTTTCCGACAAGCGCATCTGTGATTGCCGCTACGGCGCGCGCACCAACTTCGCTGCGGCGTTCGCCAATTCCACCAGCTGGGTTGTCGCCACCCAAAGACCATTGGCGCAAATTATCAAGATCTACCTTACGTATTTCTTCTCCTGTAAGGCCTTCCCAATTTCCACAATTAGTTTCGCGCAAACGCTCATCAGTAAGGACTTCAAGCCCAGTTAACTTCACTAATTCGTGCGCTGTTTTCTGTGCGCGATCGAGATCGCTGGCAATGATCATCGTCGGATTAATGGCAGCAATGAGAGGGGCTGCATGCGCTGCTTGAAATTTGCCGACTTCGTTAAGTGGAATATCAGTATGGCCTTGGAACTTATTTGCCACATTCCAATCTGTTTGGCCATGGCGCCACAAGATAATCTGATTAGCCACGTGTTGCAGCCTCTTCATTAACGATATCGAGTTCAATCTTTGGGCAGTCATTCCAGAGTCGGTCCAACATGTAATAGCGACGTAATTCGCCGGATTGAATATGAACAACTAAATCTGAATAATCCAGAAGAATCCATTCATCTGTCCCCTCGCGGCGCAGTGGCTTATCTCCAACTAAACGTAGTTGTTCTTCAACTTGGTCAGCAATCGTGTCAATCATCTTTGTATTAGCTGCTGTAACGATGAGAAAGACTTCACTCAGCACGGTTTGATCAGATAAATCGAGGGCGACGAGTTCGGTACCGAATTTTTCAGCGGCAGCGCGAGCTGCAATCTGAGTTCTTTCAACGCATGACTGGCTAGCTGGCATAGAGGTTATTCTCCTTGATAAAGGCTGCAACTGCTGCCGGTACTGCGCTTGATTTACCTTCACGAATCTCAGTAGCTGACACCTTAAGAGCGTCAATCTGCAGGTTGGACTGACCTGAAAAATCTGGACGATCAATGACAAGAAATTCGACCATCTGTTTTAACTCATCAGTGCGATGCCATTGATCAATCTTCTCGTAGGCATCGGTGCCGACGATGAGGACAATCTTCGCTCCAGGATATGTCTGCGCCACTGCTTCGACTGTATCGATTGTGTAGCTAGGTCCTTCGCGCAGAATTTCGATGGGATTTACTTCAACGCGCTTCTTGATTTCATCAGGAAGTGAATTCACTGCCAGTTGGCACATCTGCCTGCGTTGCGCACCAGTTGCCTGTGGCGCCCCATTGCGCAGACGTGGATTGCCTGCAGGAATAACCAAAAGAGTATCGACCAAATTTTGAGAGATCAGAGCTTTCATCACATGAAGATGGCCATCATGGATGGGATCAAAGGTCCCGCCGTATAGACCAACTTTCACTATTGCGCGGCTCTACTTTTGTTACTTGTCTAAACGAAGTGTGATGTAGAGAAGAAAGGCAAAGACTCCAAAGGCAATTAATCCAAAAGCCTCTGGCGAGAGAGGAAGTTCACGTACTACTTCAGGTGCCTTACTAATCATGGCGTTAGATTACTACTTTCCCGCTAGAAGTTCTAAAAAGCGCGCTTCATCGATGATTGTGACGCCCAACTCTTGGGCTTTTGCCAACTTTGAACCAGGGTCGCTGCCGACTAAAACGTAATCTGTTTTCTTTGAGACAGACGAAGAAGGCTTGCCTCCATGCGCTGTGATTGTCTCTGCGATTGAATCGCGGGTAAATCCGTTGAGTCCCCCGGTCACAACAAAGGTGAGCCCCGCAAGTGTCTGTGGCAGATCTGCAGATTTTGCATTGATCATCGCTACACCGGCCTTGGTCCATGAGGAAATAATGTTGCGATGCCAATCGATTTCAAACCATTCAACGATTGACTGTGCAATGACTTCTCCAACGCCATCAATATCTGCGAGTTCAGCAACAGATGCTTCTGAGATTGCCTGCATACTTCCAAAATGTGTAGCTAACGCTTGCGCCGCAGTTGGTCCCACATGGCGAATCGAAAGCGCCACAATGGTGCGCCATAAAGATCTGGTCTTGGCCTCATCCAGGGCCATAAGTAACTTTTCTAGGTTCTTGCCTTTACTGCCATCTTTCTTGGTGAAGAAATCTGACTTCATGAGCACTTCTTCAGTCAACGAAAAGATATCTGCCTCATCGGTAATAATCTTGTCTTGCAAGAGCGCAACTGCGGCCTCATAGCCAAGAACATCGATATCAAGAGCTGCGCGAGAGCCAATGTAGTAAATACGTTCGCGTAACTGTGCAGGACAGCTGCGGGTATTGGGGCAACGAATATCTACATCGCCCTCTGTAATTGCTCGTAAATCACTTCCGCACTCTGGACACTGCGTTGGCATGACAAATGCCTTCTCTTTCCCAGTGCGGCGATCAAGGACTGGGCCAAGGACTTCAGGAATGACATCACCAGCTTTACGGATGATGACGGTGTCGCCAATCAGAACACCTTTGCGCTCGATCTCTTCTTGGTTATGCAGAGTTGCATTGGTAACAGTTGACCCAGCAACTTTCACTGGTTCCATAAATGCAAACGGAGTCACGCGCCCGGTACGACCTACGCTGACCTTGATATCCAGCAACTTAGTGGTGACTTCTTCAGGTGGGTACTTATAGGCAATCGCCCATTTAGGTGCACGTGAGGTGAAACCTAACTTCTTCTGCTCAGAAAGCTGATCTACTTTTATCACCACGCCATCAATCTCATGTTCCACATCGTGGCGATGTAAATTGTAATTTTCAATGTAGGCCAGCACTTCTTTGCGGCTTTGGCAGACTTTAAAGCGCGCAGATGTTGGCAAGCCCAAAGCCTTTAACTGCGCATACGCATCTGATTGAGAAGATAGTGAAATTCCTTCGCTGGCACCGATTCCGTGAACAACCACATCAAGTGGACGGGATGCAGTAACGCGCGGATCTTTCTGGCGCAACGAACCGGCGGCGCAATTTCGAGGATTGGCAAAGAGTGGCTTACCGGCTTCCTCTAACTCTTCATTGAGTTGGTTAAAGGCAGCAACAGGCAAGAAGACTTCGCCGCGAACTTCGATAAATGTTGGGATCTTTTTGCCTGTGAGATTGTGTGGCAGACCCTTAATAGTTTTCACGTTGAGTGTGACATCTTCGCCCGTGACACCATTGCCACGTGTAAGCGCGCGCACCAACTGGCCATCTTGATAGAGCAAGTTAATTGCTAGGCCATCAACTTTAAGTTCGCAGAGGTATTCGGGCTGTGGGCTCTCTTTCTCAACGCGATCAAACCAGGCAGCAAGTTCATCGCCATCAAAGACGTTATCAAGGCTCATCATCTTCTCGATGTGGTCGTGCTGCTCAAAGGTTGTTGCAAATCCCCCACCAACGCCAAGAGAAGGTGAATCTGGTTCTAATAGCTCGGGGTGTTTAGCCTCTAGCGCCTGCAGCTCTTTGAGAAGCGCATCAAATTGCGCATCGGTAATTGAGGGAGCATCTAAAACGTAATATTTAAATTGATGGTCACGAATCTCTTGAGTGAGTTCGATGATGCGGTGGCGAGCCTTATTTATCTCTGTAGTGCTCATGCAGTCTCGCAGATTGTTGCTGAACCAACCACGCGATCGCCATCGTAAATCACCATCGCTTGTCCTGTTGCTAAACCAAGGAGCGGCTCATCAAGTTCCGCTACAAGTTGCCCGTTATCCATGTAATAGGTGCAATCGAGTGCGGCTCCGTGTGCGCGCACCTGTACAAATCCACGAGTAGGAACTGCGGCAACTTCTGGGCCGCAGAAGATTGGCTTTTCACCGCGCATCGTCGTCACAGCTAAATCTTCTCGCGGACCTACGACAACAGTGTTGGAAACAGGCTCAATCTTGAGAACAAAGCGCGGTGAGCCATCGGCGGTCGGCACAGTCAGGCCTAAACCTTTACGTTGCCCGATTGTGTAGGTGTACGCACCTTTATGTTCGCCGATCTTGATGCCATCTTGATCAACGATGGGCCCAACTTCACTTCCTAAGCGATCACGTAACCAACCGGCATTATCGCCTGATGGCACGAAACAAATATCGTGGCTATCAGGTTTCTGCGCGACAGCTAAACCGCGAGCTTCAGCTTCCTTTCGAATATCAACTTTTTCAGTATCGCCCAATGGAAAAATAGCACCGTTAATTTGTTCGCGGTTGAGAACTGCAAGAACATATGACTGATCCTTCAGTGGATCTACTGCGCGATGCAGAGTGCGACCTTCAGCAGTTTCACGAGTACGTGCATAGTGGCCGGTGACAACGCCATCAAAACCCATCGCCTTTGCGCGATCTAAAACGGCTGCAAATTTAATCTTTTCGTTGCAACGCAGACATGGATTTGGAGTACGTCCTGCTGCATATTCACTCATAAAGTTTTCTACAACACCTTCATGAAATTCATCAGCCATATCCCAGATATAGAAAGGAATACCAATGACATCGGCAGCGCGACGGGCATCATGTGAATCTTCGATGGTGCAACATCCACGTGCACCGCTGCGGTACTTCTGTGGGTTGGAAGACAGAGCTAAATGCACGCCAATAACTTCATGTCCTGCTTCAACTGCGCGCGCTGCAGCAACGGCCGAGTCAACTCCACCGCTCATGGCGGCAATAATCTTCATGAGCGACCCACGGCATGTGCGGCCAGGCCACGCTCTATAACGCGTGGCAGCACTGAGAGCGTGTAATCAACATCGGCCTGCGTTGATGTCGATCCAAATGAGAAGCGAAGAGAAGATTGCGCAACAACATCGCTCAGCCCCATCGCCATCAATACATGGCTGGGGCGATGCACACCAGCGGTGCAGGCAGCACCTGTTGAGCAAGAGACTTTCTCAGAATCCATCAGCAGCAAGAGCGAATCACTTTGCGTGCCGGGAAATGTGATATTTGAAATTCCCGGAAGTCGGGGTGAAGTTTTTCCGTTAATTACAGCATCAGGGCGAGACTTCATTACGCCTTCTTCAAATGCATCACGAAGTTGTGCGACTTTTTTCGCATCGTAAAGATTTGCTTCGACTGCGGCGGCGAAGGCGACGATAGATGGCGCATTGAGCGTGCCGCTACGGATATCGCGCTCTTGTCCCCCACCATGCAGCAAGGGTGGAATTTCAACCGCGCGTCGCAAGATCAGCGCACCAATTCCAAGTGGTCCGCCCACCTTATGCGCGCTAATTGTCATCGCAAAGAGGCCAAGATCCTTATAAGAAAGTGGAACTTTGGAAAAGCTCTGCACCGCATCACAATGAACTGGGATATCGCCGGCAATCTTTACAATTTCAGCTATCGGTTGGATAACTCCAGTTTCATTATTGCTATGCATGACAGATATCAATGCAATCTCAGATCCACGCTCTGCCACGAGTTTTTGCAGAAAATCTAAATCAGTAACGCCTGCGCTGCTGACAGGAAGTTCAATCAGTTCCGCGCCTTCGTGATCGACTAGCCAGTGCGCCGGATCTAGAACTGCATGATGCTCAATACCAGAGACAACGACAACCTTCTTGCCTGAGTGCCAAAACAAACCCTTAATCGCCGCGTTATTCGCTTCAGTACCAGAGCCTGTGAAAATTACTTCACTCGGCAAGCAGTCAATCGCCTTTGCCAGCTTTTCGCGCGCATCCTCGACATCTTTGCGAGTAGAACGACCTTCAGTATGAAGTGAAGAGGGATTGCCTAGTTTGCGAAGAGATGCGTTCATCGCCTCGATGGCAACATCGAACATCGGCGTAGTTGCCGCATGGTCGAGATAGACGCTCATAGGAGCAGTCTAGTTCGTGGTGCGCTATTAGCCTTTTTTGGCTGCAACTGCAGCAGTCGCCTGTGGCAGCACGTTGAAGAGGTCGCCAATCACGCCGAAATCTGCGATATCAAAGAGCGGTGCTTCTGGATCTTTATTGACCACGACGATTGTCTTTGAAGTC
>JACCDG011871316.1_pt1 | contig 18593 bp, 28 predicted proteins | sample 7442471 | NCBI WGS metagenome assembly JACCDG01 (sample SAMN15323444, study PRJNA562643) | freshwater metagenome | isolation source: river surface water | place: USA:Blue River Watershed | collected 2017-08-17 | reverse complement strand
TTCCATCATGGCACGAGAGATGATAAAGTACTCGCCACGGGGTTTTTGCTGAATCACGTACCCATCTTCTTCCAAGGGTAGTTTCCAGACAATGGCAGCAGAAAACTCTGTCGTGCCATGCTTTGGTCGATACATGGACGTGAGCTTCACACTCGCTTCACACACGGGTAGTTTCTTCAACTCGCTCGGGTTCTCATCACTCACTTTGTCTCCTTCTCGCGATCTCTTCCAGGTCCCAGGAAGGGTAAAGTCTGGCACAGGTGCCATCCAAAAGGGCTTGGATGACAAGACAACCAAAGGGTTCTTCTTCTTTTCACCCAATAAGATCACGTCCTCTTCTCCAGACTCGGTCCAATTATGTTCCATAACACACACCTCACTGCACAAAGTAAAAATATATTTTTTGAAAATACTGAGAAAATTTTTGTTCGTGAAAATTTATTCAGAGAAAAGTTAAAGTTTTTGGAAATAAACCTTGACCAAAACTTTGTTCTAGAGTGGGCTTAGGTCTGGATAAAAGGAGTGCATCAACTTACGTACTTGTGGATGCAAAAAAAAAAGGATTTATTTTTTTATACAAGAAATAATATCGACAATAAAGCAATGAATCCCAAACTCGGGTGAATAAAACTTGATCCAGAGAATTCGCACGCTGGCCTTTCACAGTTGATTTCGCAGTTGATTGGGCACTCTTCCTTTGTTGGTTTGCGACAGTTCCAACCACATGCAGGTGCTTCGCAAAGGACGACACAACTTGAGCTTGCTGGAGAACAACGAAGAGGAAAACAAACAGTTTCACACATGGGACATGTGTCGGTAATGGACTGATTACCAAGTGGAGCACATTGAGTGAAACAAGTGGGTGGATCACATTGTGAAGGTGGACAGCCCGAGACGGTACAATTGGGCGATAGACATTTTGGAGTGCAAATGGCAGAACAGACTGGGTCATCGCACATGTAGGTGCAGTTTAGCGACTGCGCAAAAGCACAGGAAATGAAAAATAAAAGCAAAAAAACCATCATAAGACTTTGGGACAAGATTTGGTATTCAAGTTTTTTGCCAAATTATTTCCAGTTTCTTATAAAGTTTGTGCCAAAGGGGTAGAACTTTGGTGTGTGTCTTATGAGTTATATCACTGATAAACGCAACTTGAAGGAACTTGCACTTGCTTATGCTTCTAAAGAGTTGAGCAAGAGAGATTTTGAAACAGTCTGCAGAGAATTGTTTGACAACGAGGATGATTTTGTGTGGATGGATAATGTGTGTCTTTCTGACTTTGTAGAGTATGTTTTTAAGAAGGAATCGCAACTTGATCCAGATTTGTACGCAGTTTATTTGAACGTGGCTGTCTTGGGTGTGGTTTTGGTGAAAAAGGAAAACAAGGAAAGGATGAAGTTTCATCATTACCACCCAGATATGATTAGAATAAAATGACCTTTCTAGGTTCGTTTTTAATGTACATGTCCTTGTCTTCGTCTTTTCCCTTATTCTCCAGTGCCTGCGGCACTGTTGGTAATTGTTGTCTTAATAATAATTCGATTTCATCCTCAATGGCTGACTCTTCAATTTCCTCTGGGGAAAGCATTTTGTTTTGATACTGTACATCCTGTGTCTGTTCTCTAATCTTTTCCATAATATATTCTGCGTCCTTGGGCATGGACTTTAGAATGTCGTCCAACGTGACTGAAGCAGAAGATAATTCCTTTTGTAATTCCAAGTTCCGGGAAGCAGTGTTTAGTGTATAAACCAAGGCATTCAAATTTGAAATTTCATTTAAATTCTGTTCTTGTATCCTCAAGTACATGTGCTTTTCTCTCATATGATGCTTGGCCAAAACCAAGTCGTTTATATTCATGGCTGCCAAGTTGGCACATTCATTGGACCGAATTTTGGCCTGATTGGCTTGCGCGAAAAGTGCACGAATTCGTTTTTGGACAGATTCGACAATTTCAAAAACTGATTTTTTTTCACTTGATAAAAGTGGTTCCTCCCCTTCGGTCAAAGGGAAACAACACCTTAACATGAAGCGAGAAAATTCAACTTTTATAAACGAATTGAAAAAGTCACACGAAAGGATTTTGTTGGTAGGTTCGGGTACATTTGGTGACGTGTATGCTGCTGAAGAGATTTCATCAAAGGAAATGGTTGCGATCAAAAGGATGAAAATACCTTCTGGCCGACAGGCCGAAATGGAGGCGCATCAAATTGTCCTAAAAAGAGAACAAGAAATTACAAAAAAGATTGGTACCCACCCAAACATCATGTCGGTACGAGGCTCTCTTGAAATTGATGGTGCTAGTTGTATTTTAATGGATTACATGCACCATGATCTCGGTGGTTTAATTGAGAATTCAAAGCATTTTCCATACGGCCAGCTCAAGTGTTATGCCAAGCAGTTGGCAACGGGAATTGCTTTTTTACATGCGTCGGGTGTGCTACACCGAGACTTGAAACCAGCCAACATTTTGGTTTCGAAAAATCATTTGTTGAAAATTACTGATTTTGGATTGGCATGTTTTCACGTCAAAGGTAAACAACACGAAGATTGCGAAGTTGTATCCCTTTGGTACAGAGCTCCCGAACTTTTAATGCGCTCGAGAGATTACGGGTTTGAAATTGATGTTTGGTCCTATGGGTGTATCTTGGTTGAAATGCTACAGAAAACACCCCTTTTTGCTGGAAAGGATCCTTTTGACCAAGCACAACTTATTTATGAACTTTTGGGTACACCCTGGACAAACGGTTGGCCAGAATCCCGAAAACTCCCCCAGTGGATTCGTCAGGAAAACGGATTATCCATTCCGAGACAAGATTTGGCACAACATTTTAAAAACTTGAGAGACAAGGTGGATACCTACCATTTTTTTACAAAGGAAGTCATTTATTTAATCAATCGGTTATTTGCCTATCGACCAGAGAGTCGAATTCTAATGCAAGATGTGGTGAATCACCCGTATTTTACAGTCGAAAAACCGACTACATGTTTACCGGAACAACTTCCAAGAACAGAGAAGAGTTTTTATTCAACTTTAATAAAAAAGAAATAAAAAGAGGTGATGTTTAAAAAAGACGACGTATTTGCTCCACTTTTTGTGCTCTGTTGTGTATTAAACGGTATATTCTCTATACTCGTTGTGATCCCAATTGAAACATGGCACACAGTCGGAAAAGTGTCCATATTTGTAAATTTTGTATTTTTGTTCTTGTCCATTGGTATTTTGGGTATGTTGATTCAGAAACGGTATAGGGAATATCACCGTGTTGCGACAAGCGTAGAAATTGAAGAAGATGGAATAAATTGAAATTTTTTTAATTGTAAAAAAATCAAAAGGCCAATATAAGGTCCCGTATAAGGTCCCGTGTAAGGTCCCGTATATATTTTTTATCCATAATTTGTTTGTGTTTATACCTACATCTATAAAACATATTCAAAACGATTTGATTTATCATTTAACATACATTATCATTGTTTGTTATTGTCGTATGACCATCTTTTCCTTCAAAATGGATATAACTCTCCGTAAGTTACGGCGATACGGCAATATATTTTATTTTTTTCAAATTTAGTGATTGGGTTAGGTCGTAGAATCAGGGTTTTTGTAGGTTTCAGTGACAAAAACAGCACTGAAACCTACAAAAACACTGACTCACTATATATATGTATATGGAAAACTGAAAAGTTCAAAATTTCTTATACCGAAAACGGTATAAGCCGTGGTAAGGTATTTTTCAAAAATATATACCGGGACCAGTCCCAGGACCAGTCCCAGGACTTTGATTATTTTTTCAATTTTTACATGTGGAGTTCTTTGCTCGCTTGTTTTGGCTACGAAACTGTTCCGAGGTCTGAATTGTTACACAAAGCCAATCTAATACAGTATTCCAAGATGGAGCAACCAGACGAGGAAAAGATTTTGTATGAGATTGAGAAAATGATGGAGTTTTCCAGTTACTACGACATTGACCGAGTCGTGTTAGAGTTTAAGAATCTTGGGATAAACAATATTTGGCTCTATGCCGAAAAAAGGACTGGAGATCAAGTTTTGTTACTTCCAAATTCCAGTTTTGGAAAAAGATTTTGCATCAAAGTTTTTGTTGGTTCGAGAGAAGACTTTTTCAAGAAAATACCAAACCAAGTTCAAAACTTGGAACATTTGAGAGAGGGTGGCTTTCCACAAATCAAATAAAAAAAATGTTTCGAGGAAGAGAAAGATATGAAACTTTTGAATCTCAAGAAATGAAAGAACTTGAAAAGCAAAAAGAAGAAGAAGTTAAAGCTTTTGTAGAAGAAATGGAAAGATCTTCATCCGAAGAAGAGGAACAAGAAGGTGAAAACATGGAGATGGAAAACTTTGAAGATGATGAAAACTTGGCGGAAGAAATTTTGTCGCAAGAAATTTTTAACTTTCCGACCAAACTGGAACCAAAGCTTTTGTTTCACATGCAAGAAAAGTTGTGTAAACATAATATGGAAGACTTTTATCAGGAATCTTTCCCGGAAATTGATCCGGCTTGGTTAAGAACCATTGAAGGCGACGAAACAACGGGTTACTCCATTTTGAGATCTATTGCAGCACATGATATTTTGCCCATTCCGGTCGAAACATCACCAGTCTTTTTGTACATTCGGGCAAAAACGGATAATTCATGGAGAAAAGTCGTTGAAAGTGCAATTACTTCGTTGATCAAATTGAAACAAATTGCCTTTGGTATTATGAACGGATGTATTCCATATCATCCCTCTGTCAAGAATGAAACACCGGAGATTTTAAAAGCACAGTTGGGGAGTCAGTTGAAATTGTATTCTGAAATGCATGATCAACGACTTGTTTCTTTATTTAAAAACGAAGAAAATGCAAGCATGGAACAAAGACTTACGAGATTCTTGGCTTATAGTGTTGAATACACTTTTTTCTACCTTCATACTTACGAGCGCTTTATCTTTCAGTCTGTAATTGAACCTCATAATACTGACAAGTGTGACGTAGAATTGGAAAACATTTTGACCAGTTACAATACACCGGAGTCGTCGGATGTGAATACTATTTTTAACATGCAGCGATTCTTCCAGTTGAAAACACTCTTGTACCAAGCTCGTGATGTGCAGCCAAAGTTTGGGTTCAACATGGATCAATTGCCTTGTCGAATTCAAATTTTGGCTAGAAACCAAGTTCAGTTCAACGTTCCCAAAGAAGCCGTCTTTAAGGGGTGTATCGACACTTTGACCATTTTCGAGTACTTTCGATTTTTGGATGTTGAAAACTTTGTCCAAATTGAAGAAAATTTTAATATCCAGAATTGGAAAATAAAAAATTAAAAAAGGGAGGGTTCCAAAAAAACAAAATTCATGGATTTAAAAGATCAAGAATTGCTTCGGGCTTGTGTAACTGTCTTGGATTCAGTGGTAGCCAATCTTCGAGTATACTCTGACCCTGTTCCCTTGGTCCACGCCCGATCAAGGTCTCGTTCCAGGCGAGAACGCTCGTATGCCAAAAGATCTCGTTCTGCTTCACCAGTTGCTCCGGCACAAGCTGCTCCGCAGCGGGAAAGGTCTCGTTCAAGGTCCAGAAGAAGGTCAAGAGCCAGGTCCAAGACAAGAGCTGGACCCAGATCCCGTTCTGGATCTCCTGTCAATGTTCAACAAGATTTGCCGCCGGTGAATGTGAACCCGAGTAACATGACTGTGATCAAAGTGAACAATGACAAAAAATACTCATCTGAGGAACTGTTTAATATCCTTAGTTCGTACGGGTTGCAGTCCAAGGACCAGTGCAAGGTTGCGTATTGGCGTGCAAAAAATGCTTGGATCTACACTGTGTATTTTTCAAATGCAACGGATGCGACCAATTGTTTCCTGGACCGGAATAAGCTGAACGAAAAGTACCATTTTTGGAGTTTTAAATTGGTGGATACCGAGAACATGTTTTTGCAGAAATGAAAAAAAAATCATTTATTTTTACGATCTCCTAACACTTTGGCCATCATGGGCGTAATGACACCATTAATTGGTCTCCTAATTTGGGAGTTGGTGGCTGTTGTAGATGTAACGGAACTATTAGGTTCTTTCGTCTCGAATTCTTCTGTTTTTGTGAGTGTTGTTTCCTCCGCCTCCGGCGCGGTCTCTTCTTGTGGTGTAGTTTCTTCCTTTGGTATTACCATTGGTGTGGTAGGTGTGGCATCAAAAACGAGAACTTTGTTTCCTACAGCTAGTTTTAAATGTTGGACATAAACCCAGACTCGAAATGCAATCCAAGGATATAAAAAGAAGGCAACCACACCAATTTGACAACAAAAGTAAATTCCGAATCCCAAGTATTCTGAAGCGAGTTGCCCAGATCCGTATGCCAACTCGTTAATAATAAGTCCAAATTGGACTGCGTTAGAAATGAGACCAATGAGTAACACAAAAAGATAAAAATTATTATACTCAGCGGCTTGTCTTGCTGGAAATTCAAGCTTATTCACATTTCCTGGAACACTGAGCTGAAACATGGTAGATCGAAACCCAACCAGAATGACCAAAAACTCAATTAAAGACCACCAGCCAAAATGTGTCACTGCATTTGCTGGTCCAGCTGTCCCATTATAAAGAGCAAAACCAGGAATGAGAGACAACATTTGCCATACTGCAAAAAAGATGGCTTGAATAAAAATGAGCGTATCGATGGATGTCTGATTCCATAAAAGAACAAAATAAGTTTGTTCAACAGTCAAACTTTGAAACTTTGATTTTTCTCTGGTCCCACCACAACAACAGTCAAAGCAAGAGCTCTTTTCAGAATTGTTACCGACTGATTTTGTACAGCAAGCTCCCATTTTTTCTTTTATTTGGGAAACTTTCTTTTTTGGTCTTGTTTTTGTGTTAAACATTTTTTAATTTTCCAACTTCTTCCACTAACCAGGACATTGGGCAAAATTCTTTGAATAGCCTTTGCTAAAAATGAAAAGATTGAGAGGTGATAATAATTTTTTGGAATTTGGTTCAGATGAAGCCAGACTCATTTACTGGGGTAAGATCCAGGACGAGTTGGTGGAACATTTAAAGGAATGGTTTGTTGCCCAAGGGGAGAAGAATAAACAATGCGAATTGAAATTCTTTTCTGATTGGACGTGTCCGAGTGATTCATTACCGAAATACGAATACGGCCAAAGAACACATAATCTAATTGTTTATATGGGTGTTAATGTATTTATGACTTTTCAGCTTATTTGTGCAAAGTTTGTGCAAGATGCAACGACTTCTTTGGATGTTTTTTTCAAAGAAAGTGAATGGGAAATGGATTGTTTTTTGGAAAAGTCCTATTCATCATCAGAGATTTGTGTTTTAAGAAAGTATTTAAAAGGAACAAAATAGCACAATAAAACTTTATCTTTATAAATCGTTATAACACGATCTTTGTTCCCAAACCCCAGTCATGTCATCTGGTTCCAAGTTTATTGTCGACACATCCCAAGTCCTACACAATTCCATTACCAAGTTTTGGAAAAAGAAAAAGGATGACATTCTCAAAAAGGCCTCAAAAATTGTTAGCCGATTTGAGCGCTGGGCTGAGGACAAGGTGGATAAAAATGTATGCAAAGGGGATGTCTTAGTGGAACGCGTTCGGGAAGTCTTTTATAATGGATTGGGTGTAAAGTGGGGAGAAGACCAAATTATTGTCTTTAATACATTTTTGTTCTCTTGCCTTCCGCTTATTTATGCGGGAGAATGGGCTGAACACAAGGCCAGGATTTTGGCTGAATGGGGGAAACAGAGAGAATGTCCTTACACAGTTGTCAGTATGGCACGAAGAAATGGCAAAACCTTTGTCACCAGTGGAACAGTGGTTTCGCTCATGCTGGTGATCCCGGGAATCAAAGTTGCCATCTTCTCGACATGCAAAAGAACGTCCCAAATGATGATGAGCGCGTGTGTCGACATGTTGGAACAAGCTTTTGAAAGGGGAACACACGTGAATCGACAAGATTATGTCCAAATTTCGAAAAACACGGAATCCATTGGATATGAAGGTCCAGATCGAACCAAGCGACTACTTGGATGTTTTCCTGGTTCCGTTAAGGTAACAAAGTTTTTTTTATTTTTTATTTTTCTGTGATTGTCGTCGCTCCTGTCCCATCGGGTAAGTTACAAAAAGTTTTGTGCATTTTTAACACAGATTGGATATCCTCTGTATCCAACACTTGTCTTCCCTTGTTATCTGCGTTGATAATAGCTGTGCGAACAGCGTTGGTCACTTCTCGGGTAATATTGGAATAAAACAAACCAAAAGCAAAGTTCAATTCCTCGTCTGTGCCTTGCACATAACCGTGTTCCTTGGCTTGGGATAGGAAATGATCGAGAGTGATGAATTCGTTAGTATCTACCTTGTGCTCCACGTTGGGCAAACTCTGTACCCCAAGTGGGGGCTCCGCCCCAAGGGTGGGTAAAGACTTTGCCTCGTGTGTGAGCACCGGAGGTAACCCTTCTTTTGACATAAAAGTTTTGTTTTTATTTAACTTCTCCTTACTCCCTACGGGCGTTTGGGTCAAACACCCTTGTTACCACCGGCACCATGATACCAATGTGATCTTCTGGGTTCCATCCTGCCGATGCCTTCATATTTTGTTTGACGTGTTTGTTCATCCCAGTTGTGGTATCACCTGGGACAACTTTCCCTTCACCATTGTGATAACCAGTTAAAGGAAACACGTAAATCCCATCCTTGGCCGGATTGGAGACCAAAAAGAGCTTATCCTTGGTACCAATGGATGTGGCCGGTTGGACACCATTGTAAAACGCTACCAAAGGATTGCCATTGGCATCTCTTACTTCCTGGAAGGAATAAAGTCTTTGTACATACTCGGGTTCAGCTCTTTCTCCCACACCGTGATCAGGATTGGTAATGACTGAACTAAAGTCTAACATTCTCGAAATACCCACATTACAAGCCTGTGCTACTTGAGCCAAATTCCTTTGCACATTCTTGGCCGCTGTGTAGGAAAGTCGGGAAACCTTGCTGCGCCATTCGGGGTCCCTCAGGAGTTGACCATAGGTCGGGTTGTTGTTATTCATTTCCGCTTTGAAATGCGCCACGGCCGAAGCCGGTGCACCACCTTTGGCCACCACGTAATACTCCTTGTTTTGGTGGTCATCGCTCATTTGGGAAAAGATACCGACAAAGGACGTTGATCCACCGAGCTCAGAATGCCAAGGCCCGTCTTCAATCCCGTCTTTCAAAGTAAGGTCGCTGGGAGCAAATTGAGGAACTGCTGCGGCAATGTTCTTGGAAACGGACGTGAAATGCGCATTGGACAGCTCCTTCTCGTAAGGTCCTTCCACAATCTTGGATACTGCCAAAGTCTGAAACAAATTGTCAGACAGGAGTGTTGTATCCACTACCGCATCCGGAGAGAAATAAAAGATAGTTCCACTCGGTATTTCTTCTTCCAAGTTTGTGTTCAAGTTGGGAAAACAATCAATTCCAACTAATCCTGTGCCTCCAGCTTTGGAAAAGATTTCTAATTTGGTTTTTTGATCCTTGGTAAGGTCCTCGGATTTAAGACCACCAAGACATCGAACCTTTTCCATGATAACAAAAGTTTTGATCAAGTCTTTTGTTTGGAGACTTCAATATTTATTTTTTCCAATTTCTTTTAATCCTTCGCTCCCCCAAGATTGAAACACCAATAATTGTCCAAAAAGCAAACATAATTCCATCCCCCATAATCGTTCAATTTTTAAAAAATTATGGAGAAGGAGGGGTCGGTTGTAACCAAGCCGCGCGGTAAAGTTTTTGTATTGATTGTATTTTGGATAGCAATTTGGTCATACATATCATTTTTGTGGTTCTTATTTGGTTTAATCGGTGATTTCCCAACTAACCACACATGCCTTAACCACAATCTCGTGCCACACTCGCCCGAATGGATTGATCACATCTTGTTTGAATGTGGTTATGAAGGTTGGAAATATTACTTTAACACATACTTGTCCGGGTATTTGATTTGGAGCTGGCGCAAAGTTTTGGCAATTAAAAGATTGTTTTATTGAAAAAAAAGGACTCAAGCAAATTCTATAAAAGGGAAATACTTTTTTTCCACCCACCTTCTAGTTGGACAAGGATCGGTAGTGGGAAATGAGTTATTAATTTCCGATAGATAACGTATTTGTATGTTTGCGCAGTTTTTCCATGATTGTAATGAATAAAAAATGAGAAGTCTCAGGTTGTGAGTAAACAAATCAAACCGGGTTGTGAATTTTTGTGTCTGTAAATATCCATAGTTACATTCACGGGCTTCAAGGTAATTTTTTTCTTCTTCCTCTGACATGTTTTGTTTCGTACGTTGATACTGATCCTCAAACTTTTGTTCGTAGTTCAAGAAAACTAACATTTCTCTGTATTCATCCAAAACATTTTCCCATAAAACTCGAAATGATCCAACTTCGTGTCTTACCCACTCACAGCTACTACAAATGCAATTGGAATCATTTAGGTTTTCACACTGCAATGTCTTTCGGCGTTGCAAAGGAAACATAACTTGAAATATTTTTGTTTTCGAAGCACCATCAACTTGCATTTTTTTTATTTAATAAAAACTCTTTGGTTTTACTTTTCGCTCTTCTTTGATCCCAGTCATGACCAGAACCAGAAACCATAATAAAACCAAACAAGACAAAGAAAACGACCAAATGGTACCTGCGTATTGAATATTGAAGGCTACCACAAATGACCTGTCCAAGTAACGAATAGCAGACAAAAGTCCATACAAGTCATAAAATAATTCCAAGCCAAAAGGAAACAAAAAGATTATTTTGGGTTTTTGATATCTGCCTTCAATCACCCAGTAAATGGTCAATGTAATTACCAGTGTATGGCTTAGTAAAAAGGCATGAAACGAAATCAAACTATCGTTGGCGTTTCCTGGTTCTAATATATAAAACATGGTTGCAATCCAGTACAAGGCATAGCAAAATTCTAAAAAGATTAGAAAGATACCAAACTTGAAAATGGGATGCATCCGAAGGGAGATAAAAATTGAGTAATTTAAACTTAAACGTCAAGTTTTTATTCATTTTTTATTTTAAAAGTTTGATATAGTGTTTTATTAAAAAAATGTTCAAGCTCCCTGCATCGTATGTGATCACACCCAAGCGTTATTGCTTAAAGACTGGTAAATTTCAGTGTGAATTTGACCGGTTACGAAGTGTGCTCAAAGATTATAACTTTGATTTACACAAGAATAATCCTCTGGAAGTGTTTGGCGGGGTACTGGTTGTCTACTACAAGTATTACACTGAGAGTGTCCAATATATTGACCGTGAGTATTTTCTTCCCTTGGTCAAGTCTGTGGACCAAGTCTTGTACGAAATGTTGACTCGATTTTGGACTCCTTCCGGTAGCACATTGGAAAAAGAACGGATGCTGGAGCAGTGTATGGATCGGTCAATTCAGTTGATACAAAGGACTTCGTCCAAGTGACATTTATCTTGTAGTCCAGCGTGAATGTTTCTTAAAAACTGATCATTTGGTCTTTCCATTTTTACCCATTGTACTGCTGCTGTCAATTCTCCTTTGATAAAACCGTCATTCTTGGCGGTAATTAACCAAACAAAGTCTCGGACAATTTGTTGTCTCCAAAATAACGGAATGGTGCAATCATAGATGTATTCTGAGTAATCAAACTGGTTGTTCATGTAGTCATTTCGCTTTTTAAAGACATCTTTTCGGTGTTTCATACACTCTATCAAAAATAACTGATCCTCTCGGGATATCCAATTGAAAAAGACGGGAAGTTCCAATCCTTGAAAAATATAGAACCGATCCGATTGTAAATGCAATCGAATGGGTTGGAACAGAATGATATTGATAAATGATTCGAATATGGATGCTAGGCGCCCGTTTTCTGACTCCTCGCCCTTTTTTGTGGAGGAATGCCATTGTTGGAGAAGGTAACGGCGTTGGGGAGGGTTTTTTAAAAGTCGTTTTAAAAAGTTTGAAAATTCTTCTGCACCATTATTCATTTTTTCTCTTTTCAGTTCATCTTAGGAAGGCCCATGGCGACTTCTTGGGCCTGGGACCGGTTTCGGTAGGATTTCACCTCGGTGCTCATGGCGGCAGTCTGGCTGTTCCTGGCCTTGAACTGGCCCTTGTCCTCTGTTCCGCGCGAGGCATAGCCAATGGCTAACAAAACATAGTACAAGAAGGCGGCAACAGCAGAGCCAATCAACGGGACAAAAATGTAAAAGACAGGGGCATTGTTGAAGGGAACAGCGTCGGTACAAGTGGTTCCAGTACAAGTTGCAATCAAAGCTGTCAAATACAAGACGGGGTCAAAGTAATAACTCTGAACCGGGAAGAAGGCAACCATCAGACCAAATCGGGCCATGGACATGTTGGACATTGCGTTAAGTCTTTGTTCCTTCTCTTCATTCTCGTAAGTTCCACCAAAGTACTTACTGTAGACATAGATGAGGCAAATCGTGGCAGACCCGATAATCTCGGCACCCCACCACAACGACACAACAGTTGGCAGAGGCAAGACAACAGCTCCTCCCGAGTTAATGACAAAGGCTCGTAAAAGCCCGGCAGCCACGGCTGATCCCGCAGTTTGAGCTGCCCAGTACGCGAGGAGAATCAAGAATCCAGTTCTCAACAACAAAAAGTCTACAAAAGAGACTGACCAACTCAGGTGACGGGGTAGCTCACTGTTGTAATATACAGGTCCACCAGACATTTGGATACGCCATCCACCTGCGGCCATGTAGTAGGTGGATGCAGAGACAATGCCCACCAAAAACCCCTTCAGGACGGGGTCCACACCGGCACCAACATTGCTGATGACCATGTTGGTAAAGAACGAGAACAAAAGTGTTCCAATCATTTCCATAATCAATCCCGTGATTAGGATGCCAGCATAGGATCCATGACGCTCAAAGGGTGCCCACAGCAAGGAGCGTTTCTCTTGAAAATGCGCATCGCTATTCAGGGGTCCCAGAAAAGATTCTGCCCCAACTGAGGCGGGTTTACCACGGTTACGCATGCTTTTTTTTGTAAAAAAGAGTTTTCCTCCGGGGTTATTTATTAAAAGTTAACCAAAGTTTTGCAATTAAAAGTATTTTTATTTTTTAAAAGTTTATGAACCCAACGGGCCCCCTGGGCATGTGAGGATTCTTTCCTCCCCATAACCTGCGGTCAGGGAAGGAAACTTATCCCAACCGGGGTGCCAATTATTCTCAAATAATTTTGCCCAACCACGTGAAAAGTCATTCCCCCACCTGCACTCAAACACTTGGCCATGGTGTTGGTTCCATCCCAGGTAGTTTGTGGTAACCCAGCCCCAATCTTCCAAATGTGCATAAAATTTGTCCCACAGTCAATATTGTATGTTTTTCCAACAAATTCTACCAGGTTGTTTGGTAGTGTCACCGTAATTGCAGAATCAGCCACAATGACATGTGAAGAGGGTGTGGAAGACATGGGCGCGGTAGCTGTATATTGGGTAAAACTGGTTGTAAATTGGGCGGTATAAAAGGCCCACATGCCTGCGACAAAGGCCAGTACCGCAAAAGCGACTACCACACCACCAATGAGAGGACTAAACCATTGACAGAATTTGACAGAGCATTTACAAAAGTTGACTTCGTCCTCATCATAACGATTTGGTTTTTTCATACTTGGGTGTTTTTTTTTGAATTCGTCAGACTTCTAGTAAAAATGATGATAATTCCTTAAAACTTGAAAATGGACAAACAAAATACCCCATCCGGGCTTTGTTTTGGTAACTAAACCTTTTTTTTCTTTAATGTTTCATCAACCCTTCGGCTCAATTTATCTGGTTTGAAATCGTACCTGTAATTCTCCACAAAGTTTGCAAAAGGCAACAATTTCATAATAATTTCTTTTACATCTTTTTTCCTATTTTTGTAAGTTGTGGCAGATTGGGGTACAAAGTATTCAATTCCGTTAACAACAAAATATCGATAAGGATACAGACCAAGTTTCATCACCACCCCGTTCTCAAAAGTAAACTCAATGTCATCCAACGCCCCACACACAACTTTGACAAGTCTTTGACCAGTGTGATTGGGAACATCAGGATGAAGATGGATATCTTCTATTAATCTCTCGTGTAGAATAAATTTACACTTCTTGTCAAGCAAATCCATTTCTTCCTCAGCTTCCCTTTTTTTCGCAACAAAATGTTCATACTGTTGACAAAGTTCCCAATCTTGTTGATCCCTTTTCATTGTTTTAAATTTTTTAAATTGGGGTTCATGATTTTATCACAACGACATAAAAGATTAATTTATACATTGGCATCCCTCTTTTGTCTCACATGGTTCATTGGGCTTTACATTTTTATCATTGTTCACGAGCACCACATTTGGTCTATTCTGGTCAATGCGTTTCTTGTTTTTTTAATGGTAATTACACCAGCATGTTGCTACGGGTACAATGTGAATGACGAAACTGTGTTTTTATCCAATAACCTGGACGAGAACACCATTTTGAACTACCGGGATATTGGCTATGCGCTTTCCATTTTATTTTATTTTTTGACCTATGTGATGCCGGGAGTGGCCTGGTATTCGAGTAGTGGGAAGAACCCGACTTGGATAGGGACGGTGATTATGTATTATGCCAATTGTTTATTCATGATTGCTTTTATTGGATTTGTAAAAATAAAAGTTGTAACAAAGGATAATGCCTAATCTTCTTCAAGCCAAAACATCCTCGACCGCCAAATCAAGTCTGCAATTTTTTTTGTCATGTCTTTTTGAAACCGTGCTTTTTTTTGCAATTAAAAAAAAGGTAACAGCTGCATCGCTTGCCCCTTTGACACTTTTGTGATACACTTCTTTTGCCCTAGCAATTGCCTTGTGTGGCGCAAAAGGGTGATCAAGTATCATACACACACACCTCTTAACAAAAAAATATATTTTTCGAAAATTTTTGAGAAAAACAAAATTCAAGATTTTTGTTTAACAAAAAAAATTACAATTCCATAACACATAAAAACAAATAAAATGGACTGTGTGTGTTGTTTAAAAAGGGCTACATCAAAAGAAAATAATCAAAAATCACTAACATTCTGTGGATTGTTATGCCAAAAACAATACCACGCGACAATTGGGCGTTCTATATTTGATAATTATTTAGAGTCAAATACATTAAATAGGGATGTGTTTGGGTTAATCTTAAAAGAGAGATTTCGAAATGATTCTTTTGGGTTAGCTTACATATTAAATGAAACTGATAATCTTTCGAATATTATGAAATGGATTTATCAATCAGACGCTTTATCTGAACCATTGGGCCGACCAATTGGTGTTATTAGAAAAACATTATGGAAACACGCAATTGTTGGTAATTTCAACAATTTGTTGTTTGGTATTATAACACAAGAATACGAACCAGAAACCACTCATGAAGAATTATATTTTTTGTTACTGCGAGCAATTTATAACAACAACATTGAGGGTGTACAATATTTGTTAGGCTTTGAATTGGAAGTAGGAGGGTCAAACAATTATCCTTTAAGGCAAGCCATAAGGTTCAATGCGACAGAAATTGCCTTGCTTTTGTTAGATGATGTTCGTGTCGACAAGAATGTTTTCAAGCATGTTTTAGTACAATTGGCAAAATATCATAATAATAAAATTATCTTCGATAAGTTGATGGAATAAATAAAATGATAAATCAGGTGTTTTATAATGACATTTTACTTCACATTTTCCGTCAAATATCAGAATTCTACAGACCTTGTGTCATGCTGACATGTAAACGGTGGCGAGATATCATCCAAAAGTATGCACCAAGTGAGAGAACAATTTATTTTCACCGCTTGATCGAATGCCATCTTTCAGAAATGAGCATTTCTTGTGCCAAATTTTTGTTAGAGTTGGATAACAAGAGAGAGATACATCTTGGGTGGTCATCATTGCGTCAACGTGTTGTAGAAACAAAACAAAAGGAACTGTACGACGTCTTATTCTTTGGAAAAAAACAATTCTTTTTACCTATTGATGTGATTGGTAAAAAGTGGATAGATCGACTGGAAGAAATTGAGTATGAAAAATTTTGTGAACGATTTGGTATCAATCCCGGAGAAGAAGACGACGAAGAATTTGTACCAAAGAAAAAATTAAAAAAATGATCAATGAGGTGCTTTGTACTGAATTATTAGTGCGTGTCTTCAGTAAGCTGAAATATGTTTATAAGCCTTGTTGTGTGTTAGCATGCAAGCATTGGAAAGAGATTTTTGATACCTTTGACCCGAACAAGGGCAAAAATATCCGCCTTGACGATGTAAGGGAGTTTTTACCAGACATGTCGTTCCCATGTGGGATGTTTTTACTAAGTTTGGTGACTGGATGTAACAGACCTATCAATATGTATTTGTGTAATTGTTGTGAAATGGATTTAACAAAATGTAAAAGAAGAAAGGGAAACCAACAAGTAATTCTATTTAAGGGCATTTCTTTTTAATTTCTTGGTATCAATCTTTATCTTTTCACGGTATGACGAAGAAAGAAAAAATTTAAAAAAAATGATCAATGAGGTGCTTCCAAATGAGCTTTTGTTTTTTATTTTTCAAAAATTAAAGTATGTTTATAAGCCTTGTTGTATGTTAACATGTAAACGTTGGAAAGAGATTTTTGAAGCATACGATCCAAACAAAACAAAAAGGATAGAACTATATCATGTTCAACAATTTTTACCGGAAATGACTTCTTTTTGTGCTTTATTTTTATTACGTGTCGTGACTGGATGTAAAAAACCCATCAATATGACTTTGTGTACTTGTTGTGAAAAGGTTGTGAGTTTTTGTAAAGAAAAACGAAAAGGAGAAAGAATACAATTTAAGGACTTTTCTTTTTAATTTTTTGGTATCGATCTTTACCTCTTCACAATGTATCCCACATCCCGGTGGTGATACGGAATCGGAATCAAAGTAATAATATTTCATACCAAAGAATCTGGCCATGTTGGCATACTCGGCTTTATAATAATATTCGTTAAATCCGCCTCCACGCATGAGTATCTCAATAACTATACTTCCTGGTTCCAACAGTGCCAAATTGGTCAATCCCGCGCCATGCACACCAATGAGCACTCGCGTATTTCGCATGAGATTCACAGTTTGACAAAACTCGTCGTCTTGATGAAATTCCACCACCCGAGCAAAGTCTTGGACACTATTGTGAACAAGTCTTCTCGAATTCTTTCGATCAATAAGGATAATTTCCTTTGATCGATCGGTTACCAGTTTAGGACAAGAATCTTTGATTCGTTTGATCATTTCTATGCTTAAAGTGTGTGGGTTCACCTTTTTGTAGAATGTTGTGTAAGACCACAATGGCCATGGTAATTTAAACTGTCCAAACTCTCGCGTTTGGTAAACTGCCACACCGGGTCCATACACATCATACACGTCGGCCAAAGGTTGTGATCCATGATTCGATAAAGCCTTGATCATGCCTATAGCAAAAGAGTGATGTAGTTTGTCAATCCCAACTGGTTCAATAAAAATCCGAGAGTAATGTTGTTCCAGATTTTTCACGGAAAGATAAAGGCACCACCAACTCGATTCCATGGCAAACAAATGAAACAAATTAGTTTGATCCAAGTAATTTAAACGAATGCGGATTGTTGCAGACAATGAGGTTATATTTGTTTTTGGTATTGCAATGGTACATTCTTTAAGTTTTTCGTTAAAGTCCACGACTTGATCTGTTACAATAAAGGGTGGTAAAGACCTATTTTCACAAACACCGAGACAAAGCTCTGGTAATTCGGGTTCCAGAACTTTGTTAAAATTTTCGTACACACGGTGAACAATTTCTTTTTTTAATTGAGTGGAAACGACTGTATAAAGTAGAAAAAAAAGAATCAACACAAAAGTGAATATCAGATGTTTTTTAAGAAAAAACATTCATAAACACCTGTACTTTTCTTTCATTCGATCTCTTCTCATTTTCTTAAATTTGTATTCAATTTGATCCTTGTTGTCCTCCTTGAGCTCTCGAAGCAGATCAATGGTCTCTTCATACTTATCGACCAATTTTTCGTTAATTTCGGCACGCGGTCGGATGTAACGAACCATGAAACAGAGTTGAAGTTCGTAGTCCGGGTCGTTGACATGAACTTGACGATTTTTGAGCAAATCGTCTCGACCGGAGAGATGATTTGCGTAATCGATAATTTCGTTAGGGTCCATATTTTTAAGTTGATGTTTTCCTCTCAGAAATATAAATGAGCGTTTGTTTTAAAAATAGGAAAGATAAAAAGGAAATAAAATTGAATGGAATAAACAAAACATGGATAATTCGTGTGATATCTGTTCGAATGATGCGTCTTCCATGTGTTGTATCGATGCAAAATATTGCAGTGTTTCTTGCCAAGGCGTTGCCTGGGAAAAACACCAACATGTTCATAAAAAACCAATTGAGTACATTGCCACTGGTGGAATTGCCGGGACAACGGTTCATTTCATTTTACATCCAAATGGAAAACTCGAAGACGTAAAAAAACAGAAAACGGTTCAAATTGAGAAAAATACACTACATGACATTTATTTATTAGCAGATAAATCTAATTTTTATCCAC
>JACCDG010266114.1_pt1 | contig 18598 bp, 18 predicted proteins | sample 7442471 | NCBI WGS metagenome assembly JACCDG01 (sample SAMN15323444, study PRJNA562643) | freshwater metagenome | isolation source: river surface water | place: USA:Blue River Watershed | collected 2017-08-17 | reverse complement strand
CGCTCTGAGATTGGCTCACAGCCATGTAGGCCGGATCATTTGGCCCGGCTTTTTACCACCCGAGACGTTCTGCCCCGTTATCCGTTCGCCGAGCCGGCACCAGGCAGATTGACAACATGCGGTGCCCTGCAACGCCCGCCCAGCCCGGCTTGCAGTCGGCCTGCGGGCCGCACCCGTATTGGTTTACAGGGCGGGCTGATGGCAGGCTGCTAGCCGCAGTGGCCTTTGCCGCTGCTGCCGCTGCTGCCGCAGCCCGAGCAGGATGAGCAAGCGCTTTTTGCGGCGCCGGGTTTTTTCCACCAGAAACGGCGGGTGATGAAGGCTGCCGCAGCCACAACCAGGGTGCCGGCGATGATTTCTTGCCACATGACAATTCTCTCCTTGTTTAGCCGGATACCGCGCGGGCGATGCGATAGGTGGCCCAGGCGGCCAGATATGCCAGCGCAAACAGATAGGCCACAAAAATGGCAGTCTTGCCCCACGAGTTGGTTTCGCGCTTGACTACCGCGATGGTCGACAGGCATTGCGGCGCGTAGACAAACCAGGCGAGATAGGCCAGCGCGACCGGCAGGCTCCAGGAATGGGCCAGAGTGCTGATCAGTTGAGTCGCGGCTTCGCCTTCTTCGGCCAGGGCGTATACGGTTGAGAGGGCGCTGACGGCCACCTCACGCGCACCCATGGCGGGGATCAGTGCAATACACATCTGCCAGTTAAAGCCGAGTGGGGCAAACAATGGTTGCATCCACAGGCCAAGCTGGCCGGCGTAGCTGTATTCGATGGCGGGTGCGCTGGCATTCAGTGGTGCTGCGGGGTAGCTGGCCAGAAACCACAGCAGGATCGATAGTGCGAGGATGATGGTGCCCACGCGGCGCAGGAAGATCCAGATGCGCTCCCACAGGCCGCGCAGCAGGTTGAGCGGGTCTGGCCAGCGGTAGCTTGGCAGTTCCAGCAAGAGGGGAAAGCTGTCGGCGGAGCCCTGGCGGCGCATGATCCAGGCAATGATGGCGGCGCTGACGATGCCGGCGGCGTAAAGCGCGAACAATACCAGCCCCTGCAGGTTGAACAGGCCGTAAACGCTTTGCTGCGGGATGAAGGCGGCGATGATCACTGCATACACCGGCAGCCGCGCCGAGCAGGTCATCAGTGGTGCAATCATGATGGTGATCAGGCGTTCTTTCGGATCCTGGATGGTGCGGGTGGCCATGATGCCGGGCACGGCGCAGGCAAAGCTCGACAGCAGCGGAATGAAGGAGCGGCCGGAGAGGCCGACACCGCGCATCAGCCGGTCGAGCAGGAAGGCGCCACGCGGCAGGTAGCCGGAATCTTCCAGCGCCAGTATGAAGAAAAACAGAATCACGATTTGCGGCAGGAACACCAGCACGCCGCCGGCGCCGGCAATGATGCCATCCACCAGCAGGCTGCGCAGCACGCCTTCGGCCATGTGAGCACCGATCCAGGCGCCCAGTGCCTGGCTGGCGCCATCAATCATGTCCACCAGTGGCGCCGCCCAGGCAAATACGGCCTGGAACATCAGCAGCAACACGCCCAGCAGAATGCCCAGCCCGGCCACCGGGTGCATCACCAGCGCATCCAGCCTGTCTTGCCAGCGCGGCAAGTCTACCGGGGCCGATACGCAGTCGTGCAAGAGTTGTTCGATACGGGCGTAGAGTTGCTCCACGCTACTTTCGCGCTGGATATCTGCGGGTGCCGGTGCGTGCTGGATGGTGAGCTCGGCCTGGTTTTGCAGTTGTTGCAGTAAATCTGCCACGCCGTTGCGGCGAATGGCGATGGTTTGTACCACCGGCATGCCGATTTTTTGCGCCAGCCGGGCGGTGTCGATCTGAATGCCGCGTTGCTGTGCTGCGTCGGCCAGATTCAGCGCCAGAATCATCGGCCGGCCCAGTTGCTGCAGCTCTAGCACCAGGCGCAGGCCAAGACGCAGGTTGGTGGCGTCAACCACGGCAATCAGCACGTCTGGCGGCATTTCATCCTGCATTTTGCCCAGCAGCACGTTGCGGGTGACTTGTTCATCCGGTGAGGTGACAAACAGGCTGTAGGTGCCGGGCAGGTCGATCAGCTCGGCATCGCGCCCGAGGCCGCTGAGGGGGCCGGAGCGTTTTTCCACGGTGACACCGGCATAGTTGGCCACTTTGGCGCGTGCACCGGTCAGGCGGTTGAACAGGGCCGTCTTGCCGCAGTTGGGGTTGCCCACCAGGGCAAAGCGAATCGGTGCGGCGGCATTCATACTGCGGGCTTTCAGGCGGAGGTAAGCAGGCGGGTCTTGATTTTGCGTGCTTCGGCACGGCGTAGCGCAAATTTGGTGCCGTTGATATGGACGGCAATCGGATCATGGCCAAACAGGCCAAAACCGATCACCCGCAATCGGGCGCCGGGCAAAAAACCCAGCTCTTTCAAGCGCTGGCTCACTTGCGCGTCGTTGCCGCCGAAGGTGTCATGGGCGTCAATCGCCTCGATCTGTGCGAGACATCCCTTGGGGAGCTGATCCAGCGACTGCTGGATGTCCGTTTCTGCGAGTGGTTTATCCAGCGTCAAGGCCATGGTTTGTGACATGCGGCACCTCGGCAAAAAATACAAATAAGAATCGTTATCATGTGAATGGTAAAGTTTGCCTTGCAGAGGGTCAAGAGCCCCGCCGGAGAAAATGAGAATTAGTTGCGGCGGATCAAGCTTTTGCGCGGGCGTCCGGCCGAGCTGTCCGGTGATGGGCGTTGTTGTGAGGTGAGGGGGCATTTCTGCCGCTGCTGCAGCCTGTCGGACTCAAATCCGGCAGGCTGCAGCAGGCGGCTAGCCGCCAGTCAAGCTGAAATCCACCCGGCCTGGGCTGGCCTTGTCGGGTGCCGGGCCGGGTTTGCCGGCCACGATGAACAGCCGGGCATCATCAATCTGGCCGGCCTGCAGTAATGCATTTTTGGCGGCAAAGGCGCGGCGATTGGCGAGTTGCCTTACGTCGTCCGGCTGGATGTCGATATTGGCGAGCATCAGTGCCTGCATTTCTGCAACCGGCAGGTCTTTCTGCAAGCCCAGCATGGTGCGCGGTTTCTTGAAATCTTCGGCTTTGTAAGCGGCTTTCAGCAGTGCCGGATATTCTTCGGCGCTGATTTTCACTGTGTCATCGGCGGCTTGCCCGAGTTGTGCCATGTGCCTGAGTTTCTGCGCGCGCACTTTTTGCTCCAGTGCCAGTTTTTTCAGCCCCGTTGCATCTGTCTGCAGATCGGCGTGGCCGGCGATTTCCAGTTTCAGCGAGGGCCGGTCGCCCAGTGCTTTGGCCAGCGTGGCCAGCTTGCCCTGGGCTGCCGGGGTGAGTGTGCTGCTGCCGGGTTCAAAGTCGATGTACGACAGCTCTTCGCCGCCACTGCCGCCGGTAAGCAGCGCAAAGGGGGCGGTAACGGCTTTTTCCAGCAGGTTTTTCAGCATCTGGATGACGATGCGCCCGACTTTCAGCTCGGGGTCGTCCAGGCTGCCCTCGATGGGGAGATTGATGTCGATCTCACCCCGGCGGTTTTGCAGCAGCGATACCGCCAGTTGCACCGGCAGTGAGGTTGCATCCGGGCTGTCGGTTTTTTCGCCAAAGGTGAACTGGTCGACGAACAGGTGGTTGAGTGCCTTGATATGCCGGTTTTCGACGAAGTAGCTGATTTCCATCGATAACTTGCCCTTCTGAATGCCGTAACCGGCATATTTGCCGGAATAGGGCGAGGCCGGGATCATTTCGAAGCCCTTGATGCCTGCCTTGATGTCCAGATACAAATCTTTGGCCAGTGGGTTGAGGTTGCCCGCCAGCGAGAACTGCGCATTGTTGTTGACGCTGCCCAGCAGTTCCATGCTGGCGCGGCTGTCGGCGCGGGTGGATAGCCCGGTGATGCTGCCACCGATTTGTGTCATGTTGGCGCTGTAGTTGGGGCGAATGAAATAGTCGCTGAACTGGATGTTGCCACCACTGAGTTTGACCTTTTTGATCTGCAGCGGAAAGGGTTCGGGCTTTTCTGTGGTTGCCACCGCTGCTGGCGTGTTGCTTGCAACTTCGGTGCGCGCAGGCCCTGCCGGTTGGGTGGCGATATCGAGCAGGTTAAGGCGACCATCGGTATTCACCTGCAGGCGAGAATAAAAGTCGCTGAGGCTGATCTGCTCGATTTGCGCCTGCGTATCGCTGGCCTTGATGCCGGTGATCTGCAGGGTTTTCCAGTTGAGAAAATCCTGGCCGTATTTCTTGTCGATGCTGGCCAGTTTATCGATGCCGAGATTGCCCTGGTAGCTGCCGCTGAGTGTGTTGCGTTGGGCAAAACGCAGCTGGCCGGCTGCGTTCAGCTGGCCGCGGGTGAGGCTGATGTTGAGCTTTTCGGTGAAATAGGGCTGCAAGGGCAGCAGGTCTATTCCGCTCAGTTGCAGCTTCAGCTCGCCGCTGAGCGGCTGCAACTGCAGCTTGCCGCTGGCTGCCATGTTGCCGCCACGATTGATGCGTGTCCGCAATTCCAGCGGAATGGCTTGTTTCGGCCCGATGTCCTGCGCCTTGATTTGCAACTGGCTGAGTTTGAGGCTGGCCGGTTGCACCGGTTGTTCATCGGTAAAGCTGAGTGCGTAGTTGTCCAGCGCCAGCTGGCCCACATGCCAGTTCCAGGGTTTGCCCGGCGCGGCTGCCGGCTGCGGTTTGCGCTGCAGCCATTGTTGCCAGTCGATCTTGCCCTCGGCGTCACGTTTCAGCTGCAGTTGCAGGCCGCTACTGCTGATCTGGCCGAAGTCCAGTTGTTGCTGTGCCAGGTCTAGCCGGCCATCGGCCAGATTCAGCTTGTCCAGCGTGAGTACGGCCTTGTTGCCTTGCGGCGGCAGCACGTGCAGTTTGCTCAGGGCCAGCGCCAGTTGCTGTAGCTGAAGGGTGTTGTTGGCAAAATCAAGTTTGCCGCCGACATCCAGCCGGCCCTGGCTGATGCGCAGCGGCAGGTGTGGCCGCAGCAGCGCTGCATAATGCGCCAGCGCCAGTTGCTGCAGCTGCAGTTCGCCCTGCAGGCCGAATGGCTGTAGCCGGAATTGGCCGTGTGCCGTCAATTGCTCTTGCTGGGAGGTGTGCAGTTGCAGCTGGAAGCGTGCCGGGTGGCCGGGGCGGAGTTCAAACCGGTCGACTTGTGCGTTGATCGATGTGATGTCTGTGGCAAAGCCGGTGCTGGCATCTTGCCAGCCCAGCTGCCCCTGCTGCAGTTGCACTTGCTGCAGGCTGAGCTGCAGTGCCGGCTTTTTGCCTGCTGCAGCGCCGGCTTTGGGCTCTGCTTTGGCTGTGTGTGATTTGTCTGCAGGGTGGGCAAAGGCTTGCAGCAGATTGATCTGGCCTTGACGATTGCGCTGCAGTTGCAGCGAAGGCCGTTGCAGCACCAGTTTTTGCATCTGATAGTGCTGCTGCAAAGGCTCAAGCCGGGCGATATCCAGCGTGGCCTTATCCCAAGCCAGGAGCGGGGTTCCGTCCAGTTGCTGCATTTGCAGCTGGCGCAGGCTGAGTTGGCCGGCCAGTTTGATGCTGGGTGGCTGATCCTGGGCCTGGGAGAAGTCCAGCGTCAGTCTGCTGTCGAGTTTTGCCGATGCCAGCTTGAACTGCGGTGGCATGGGCAGGTAGCCCAGGTAATGGGTCAGGTCAACATCCTGAAGGTTGATTTCCAGCCGGGATTCACGGTTGTTGCTGAAAGGGCGGGCTTTGGCCTGTGCTTCGAGCCGTGCGCCGTTGATCAGCGCCGAGAGTCCGGGTTGTACATGCTGGTCTGCCAGATATGGCAGGTTGGAGATAAACGGCAGTGTCAGCCGCAACTGGCTGATGGATTGTTTGCTGTGTGCGGGCAGGTCGTCGAAATGGATTTCTCCATTGTCCAGCTGCAGATTGTTGAGTGAAAAGCGGGCTTTTTCACCGTCGTCGGGCTTGTTGAGAAATTCCTCGATCAGATCGGAAATGTTGTAGCGGTTGTCACCGGTGCGTGCCAGATGAAGGCGTGGATGGCGTAGTTCAATGGCGTCGATGACCACGCCGCGATGCCGGATCGAGCCGGGCAGGTTGGCATTGACCCGCAGCTCGTCAAATGCCAGCAGTGGCTCGCCCTGTTGTCCCTTGATCGTTAATTCGCCAATCCGTAGTGTCATGGTTAGCGGATTAAGCGATAGCTGGCCGATAGACACCGGGCGATGCAATAACCTGCCGGCTTCACTGGCCACCACGCCGCGCAATAGCGGTGGCGCAGCCCACAATAGCAACTCGACAAGCAGCAGGGCGATCAGGGAGATTTTAAGGCGGCGGCGCCAGGCGGGGGTCAACATGCAGGGTCGGTCCGGAGTGATTTCGGCAATTTTACCCTGACTTGGCGATTCCCTCTGATCTCATGTTGCGTGGCGTTATAATCGACTGCAGTTCATTGTTGAGGTGTCTGGCCGTGAGTAATAAATTCCTGTTTGCCGGTGTGACATTGGGCCTGGCCCTGCTGGTAAGTGCTGCCGTCTATCTGAGTGGCCGTGGCACGCCCGCTCCGGATGTAAAAATGACTTCGATTCAGCAGCAGTCGCTGCAATTGTCGGCGCTGCGTGGCAAGGTGGTGCTGGTGAATTTCTGGGCCACCAGCTGCCAGAGTTGCATTCATGAAATGCCGGCACTGATCGATACCCACAAAAAATATCAGGCGCGCGGCTTTGAAACCATTTCGGTGGCAATGCAATATGATCCGCCGGAATATGTCTTGAACTATGCTCAAAGCAACAAGTTGCCGTTTTTTGTGACGCTGGATAGCAGTGGCAGCATTGCCAATGCCTTTGGCGGTATTCTCGGTACGCCCACCACATTCCTCATCGACAAGCGTGGCAACATTGTGCAGCAATACATTGGCGAACCGAAATTCTCTGCGCTGCATCAATTGATCGAGGCCAAGCTGCAGGAGAGTTGACATGCCTGGGCGATGATAAGGAGAGCGATCATGTTTGGCTGGAAAAAGCATTTCCTGTATCAGATCGATTATCAGTACTGGGCCAATCAGCAACTGTTTGATGCGCTGTCGCGCCTGACCGATGCCGCATTGGCGGCAGATGGCCATGTTCTGCCGTTGCTGGCGCAGATGCATGCGGAAGTGCTGCGCTGGGGCGAACATCTTGGTGCACCAGCGGCGGAGGCCGTGCCACATGGCGACTTGCGTAGCCTTGCCCAGGCATTGCGGCATCAGGTGCGCGCATTGCAGCATTGGCTTGAATCCTGCCCGGAAACGTCCTTCGAGCGGCAGCTGGAATACACCGACAACCATCATCGGCGCCATTCTGATTGGGCCCGCGATATGTTGACACAACTCCTGACCGGCATGACTCACCTGCGTGGACAAATCGTAGTGTTTGCCAGCCTGCTGGGCGCGCCGATGCCGGCGGTGGATTTCATCGACTACAAGCGGGAAGTGAAAAACACGCTGGATCATCTTGCCGGCGCTTGATTCTGCCGGAGTGGGCTGCCAGAATCCGGCAATTCTCCTGACGATACTGCCGCATGTTTGACCAGCCGATTGTTTTTGTTGACCTGGAAACCACAGGCGGCAGCATTATTCACGACCGCATCACCGAGATCGGTATTATCGAAGTTGGACCGCAGGGCGTGTCCGAGTGGTCAACGCTGGTTAATCCGCAAACCAGCATCCCTCCCTTTATCGAGCGACTCACAGGCATCAGCAATGCCATGGTGGCCGAAGCGCCCACATTTGCCGAGCTGGCAGATGAGGTGTTGCAGCGTCTGCAGGGGCGGGTGTTTGTTGCCCACAATGCGCGTTTCGATTACGGTTTTCTCAAGAACGAATTCAAACGCCATGAGCGCAATTACCGGGCGACGGTGATGTGCAGTGTCAAATTGTCACGGCGCTTGTTTCCGGATCAATTCAAACACAACCTTGATTCAATCATCGCCCGTCACCAGTTGCCGCTGGAGTCGCGTCATCGCGCCTTGTCCGACGCACGTGCCGTGTGGCTGTTTTTCCGCAAACTGGAACAGGAGATGCCCGAGCAGTTGCGGCAGGCGTGTGCCGAGCTGACCCTGCGGCCTGCTTTGCCGCCCTATCTGGATGCCGACGTGGTGGACGATTTGCCGGAGGCGCCGGGGGTGTACTTCTTTTACGGCGAAAACGATATCCCGCTGTACGTCGGCAAAAGTACCAATATCCGCAAGCGCGTCATGCAGCATTTCAGCAGTGACCACAGTGCCGGCAAGGAGATGCAGCTGTCGCAACAAGTGCGGCGCCTGGATTGGGTCGAAACTGCCGGAGAATTGGGGGCGCTGCTCACGGAGTCGCGATTGATCAAGCGCTTGCAGCCCACTCACAATCGCCGGCTACGTCGCAATACCGATTTGTGCGCATGGCAGCTGCGGCCGCAAGAGGACAGCTTTCTGAAGCCAGAGCTGGTGTACGCGCGGGATCTCAATTTTGGCTTGCAGGAGCATCTGTACGGGCTTTATGGCTCTCAGCGCGATGCAGTTGCCACGCTGCGCAAGATCGCCGAGTTTAACCAGCTGTGCCTGATCAAGACCGGCCTTGAGGCGCCCAATCGCACTCAGCCCAAGCCGTGTTTTGCCTATCAGTTGAAACGTTGCCGAGGGGCTTGTATTGGCCGTGAAGATGCCGCCATGCACAACGTCCGCCTGTTAAGCGCACTCAACAAGCAGCGGGTGCAGGTGTGGCCGTATGCCGGGGCCATCGGTATACGCGAGAGCGACGCCATTGGCGCGCATACGGATGTCCATGTGATTGATCAGTGGTGTTATCTCGGCACGGCCCGTTCTGACGAAGAGCTGCAACATATCCGCGAACATGCGGGGCAGCCAGTATTTGATGCCGACACCTACAAGCTGCTGAGCAAACATTTGAAGCAACTCAAGCCGGGTGAGTTGATCGAGTTCTGATCAGGCCGGGCTGCCTTGCCCGCAAATAAACAAAAAGCGTATTGCCGAGCAATACGCTTTTTATATTTTCCAGATGCTTGGGGGTCAGGCTGCGCGTTTCTGGTTGCCCGATTCCGTTTTTACCCAGCGTTCGAGATCTGCCAGCGTGTCGTCCAGACGTTGCAACGGCGACTTGTTGCGTTTTTCGTCTTCTTCACGCAGTGCTTCTTTTACGCCGGCCGCCAGATGGCGCTCGCGGTCACGCAGTACATCCATGCGCATGGTGATGCCATGTTTTGCAAAGATCGGCTGCAATTCGTCCGCGCGGCTCAACAATTCCTGCCGTGTGCGCTGATAGGCGTGTTCGGCAATCTTGTTACGTTCGGCATAGCTGAACACGTTGGCAAAGAACATCTCTGCATCAGCATGGCTTGGTTCGAACAGCACCACATCGGCATTCTTGTATTGAGCACTGTATTTCGACAGGCCCACTTTCATGCGCGAATGGATGATGGCACGGAAGGTCTGCGACAGCACCACCGGCAAACCGCCATTTTTCAGCTTCTCGTGCTGTACCACGCCAATTTTCGGGAACAGCTTGGCATCGTAAGGAACGATAGGATTCAGGCACAACACGAAATCCGCGCCTTCATCCAGCGAAACCGATGCATGCAAAGTCTTGATCAGTGCGCCGTCGACGAAAAACTCGCCATCGATTTCCACCGGCGGATACAGGCCCGGCAGGGCGCAGCTGGCTTCCACTGCGCGCGAAATCGGCACATGATCCCGGCCTTTGGCGCCGAATTTGACCGAGCGGCCAGAATCGAGATCGGTGGCAATCACATACAGCTTGTGGTTCAGGTCACGGAAGTCATTGCTGCGACCAACCGCGTTGAACACCTGTTCCAGCATGTATGCAATCTGGTCACCGTCAAAAACACCGGTCGGGATTGCGCGCCCCAGTGTGGCAAACGCACCTTTCAGACTGATGTTGCCGGGGTTGGCGAGGAAAGTCATGAAGGCTTCCATCACTAGTTTCGGCACACTCCTGGCTCTCAGGCTGTATTCACGGAAAGCCGGGCGCAGGAATGTCTCCGGCTGGAAGGCAAACTCCGCCGCCCGGTGTCCGATCATGATGCGATACAGCGATTCAGGCGAAATGCCGTTTGCCAGCGATGCAGCAACCAGACTCCCCACGCTCACGCCAACATAGACGTCGAGCTCATTAAAATCGATTCCGTCGAGTGACTCTTTGAGCGCACACAGGGCACCGATTTCGTACATGCCGCCCAACGGGCCGCCACCCGCCAGATTCAAGCCGATACGGCTTTTCCTGGTAGATGTCGGTGTCGAAGGCTCGGTTAGACGCAGGTTAGTCATGGGTCACCTGCCCAATCAGGCTTGCGGCTTGGTTTCGCCTGCTGCTGCGGCCGCCTTGACCGGTGCGGCCTTCGGCTTGGCTGCTGCCTTTTCCTTCTTGATCAGTTCGCTGACTGCACCGGACAGGGTCTCGATACGCTCGCTCAGCGCCTTGATGTCGTCGTTCGACGGAACACCCAGACGGTTCAGCGACTTGGCAACGCGCTCCTGGAAAACCTGTTCCAGCTTGTCCCAGGTTTCGCTGGCTTTGCCGGCAACAGCATCAACCTTTTCTTCGGCAACACGTTTGCCGGTGTTTTCGATTTCCTTGCCAGCTTCAACCAGGGTATCGAACACTTTGGTGCCTTCTTCCTGTGCGCGGGCGAAAGCGCCCAAGCCTGCCAGCCAGATCTGGTTGGCGGATTCCAGGATCACCGAAGTCAGTTGTTTTTGTTCAGGTACGTTTTTTTTCAGGGCTTTCATTTACTTCCTCCTAGACTTAATACGCGTGATTTCTCGAAACCTCGCCCAGCTATATCGCAACACGTTTTTTCAGGTCTGCGGCTCGAATCGGCTTGCAGATCCTTTTTCTCTTATTGTCAATCTAGTCCAAAGTTTTGTCTGATTGTTTGACTCAGGTCAAACGATTGTTTGAATTGAGCCAGGTTCTTTCGGGGTACAATCAAAACGTGGCCTGGTGTTCATGCCAGCGTGCTGATTATATGCGCCCCCGATGACAAAAGACACAATTTTTCAAATGGATGAGGAGGTTTTCTCTTCCATCTACGCTTCTTCCTCCGATCCATGTCGCATGCAACTTGCGGAGTGGCAAAGTGGGCGTTTACGCAACACTTATGCCGACTTGCTGGTTCATCCGCGTTATGCCGAACCTGCTCATTATTTTCTGAGTGACCTCTACGGCCCGAAAGACTATTCGCAACGTGATCAACAGGTTGAGCGCGTTTATAACAAGGCGCGCAAGTTGTTGCCGCAGCACATGGTCAAGCCGCTGGCTGATGCGCTGTCGATGAACGTCATGTCGCAGGCGCTGGATATCCGGCTGTGCATGGAGCTGTTCGGGCGGATGCAGGTATCGCAAATCGATGCCGACAATTATGTCGAGGCGTATTTGCGTTGCGATAACTTTCCGCTGCGACGGCAGCAAATCGAGCTGATCCGCGAAATCGGCCACGATCTGGATAGCGTGGTGCGCAAGCCGATGCTCGGCATGTTGCTGACCATGTCACGCAAGCCCGCTCAACTGGCTGGGCTGGGTGAACTGCAGGCAGCCCTGGAACGCGGTTTTAATGCATTCAAGGCGATGCACGGTGCCGATGAATTTGTTGCCATCATTGTCGAGCGCGAATCACGCATTCTCGAGCAGATTTATTCCGGTCGCCGTCGTCCCTTTGTGCTGGATGACGAGCCAACACTCACCTGAGTGTTTTCCTGCAGCCTGTGCTTGCGGTCTGTCTGAATTCAGCCGAAATTTTCGTCCAGAAACTTGTGGATTTCGCTTTCGATTCTGGGCTTCAGCGCCAGCAGCAGAAACGATAGTTTGGCTGTGATGTGCACCTTGTCACTGCTGACGCCCAGTTTGCCTTCGACGCCGGTGCGGTCAAAGTGCAATACGTCACCTTCCCAGCGATAGCTGAAGCCGAATTCGTCGGCCATTTCCTGGGCTACGTGTTCGGCCAGCTTGCGTGCCTCGTCGTGTGGCTTGTTGTGGCTGCGTTCAATCTGGATGTGTGACATGGGGTGTTCCTTGTGGGTTGCTACTCGTCGCCCGATGCCGGGCCGAGCCTGGTCTGGCCTCTATTATCGCCCTTATACATGCGACTGGCGAGATTCGGGGTACGCATATTGTCTTGTTGCCACTGCTCCTGCCATTTCGGCTTGAGGCTGGCCAGTGGCCAGGCGCCGGCTGCGCCCGGCATGGCGGCTTTTGAGTGTCGGCATGATACGCGCAGTGATATGACAAATGAAAGTTTTGCCGACTTGTGGGAGAATTCCAGTTGTGTAAAAGGTTCGAGCGATAACTCTAAACCAAAGCTATAATCCGGCACATAATAACTCGAACAAATCTCAATAAATTAACCGCTTGGGCGGCAGATACATAGGGGAGGGGTGCCTCATGGAAAACAGGGTTCCCGGCGTAATGCAATTAGTGGATGGGATGAAAATGATCTGGGATATTGGAGCAGGCAACCGCGAGGGCGTGTCGGGTGTCGATACCGCCTGGCTGAGGATGGATCGGCGTACCAATCTGATGATGATTGTGGGTGTGCTGATGTTTGAAGAGCGCATGGATTACGAACGATTGCGCGCAGTTCTGGAAGAACGTTTTCTGCATTACGAGCGATTCAGGCAGCGTGTGGTGAAAATCGGTGCCTCCCACTACTGGGAGAACGACCCGCTCTTCTCGCTGCAAAACCATCTGCAGGTGCTTGACCTGCCCGGAGATGCCGGCAAGGTGGAGCTGGAAAATCTGGTCAGCGATCTGACCAGCACCCCCTTGGATCAAAGTCGTCCGCTGTGGCATTTCCATCTGGTGGAAAACTACAACGGTGGTAGCGCGCTGGTGGCACGTATCCACCATTGCTACGCCGACGGGATTTCGCTGATTCGTGTGCTGTTGTCGATGACCGACGGTTCGCCGTTGCCGGAACGCAAAAAGGGGCATCGCACGCATCATCTGGATGAGCATCACCAAGATGATGACTACATGACACGTCTGTATCGACCGGTGGCTTCTGCGGTCAACAAGGCGATGAAGACTTACTGGGACGTGGTGGAAGGCGCGGTGGATATCGCCAAGAAGCCGTCCAAGCTGATGAAATATTCGCATCACGGCATCGGCATGGCCTCTGATCTGGCCAAGGTGCTGACCATGCCGAACGATCCGAAAACCAGGTTCAAGGGCAAGCTGTCGACGCGCAAACGCTGTGTCTGGGCTGATCCGCTGTCGCTGCCGGAGGTGAAACATGTGGGCAGGGCGCTGGGCTGCACGATTAACGATGTGCTGATTTCCTGCGTAACCGGTGCATTGCGCGGTTATCTGATTGAGCGCGGCCAGCATGTGGATGGCCTGGAAATCCGCGCCACCGTGCCGGTGAACATGCGCCCTGAACACAAGATGGATTCGCTCGGTAATTATTTCGGCCTGGTGTTCCTGTCGCTGCCGATTGGTATTGAAAATCCGTTCGAGCGTCTTTACGAAATCCAGAAACGCATGGGCGAGTTGAAAAACTCCTATGAAGCGGTGCTGGCACTGGGTTTGCTGGCAGTGTGCGGCATGGCTCCAAATGTGGTCGAGCAGACTGCACTGAGCCTGCTGACTGCCAAGGCCACATCGGTGCTGACCAATGTGCCGGGGCCAAAAGAAGCCATCTACATGGCCGGCAACAAAGTGGCCGATTGCATGTTCTGGGTGCCGCAGTCGGGTGATATCGGCATGGGCATCAGCATTCTCTCGTATCAGGAACATATTCAGTTCGGCCTGATGACCGACTGCAATCTGGTACCGGATCCGGAAGCCATCATCAGTCGTTTCCAGGGGGAGTTCGAAAAGCTGTTGTTCTCGACCTTGATGGAGCCGTGGGACGAGCCGTTTGACCCGAAAAAAGTGGAGCGCGATATCGAGTGGATCGCCACCCAGTTTTCGGAAAAGATCAAGGCGGTTGAGGTCGTGTAAGCCTTGTGGCGGACAGCAAAAAGCCCGGAAATTACCGGGCTTTTTTTGCTGAATGCGGGTGATGGCTTATTCCAGCGCATCTCGCGCATAGACGATGTCGAGCTGTTCCATGGCTTCTGCCGGAACACACTCTGCGGCCTCGTTATACAGTGTGGTGGCGAGTTCCAGACGCTTGTTGCCGAACAGCATGAGTAGTCCCTCCGCCATCTGGATGCGGGCAATCGCAGAAAACGGCAACAGCTCCAGCGCCGTTTCAAAATGCTGTACGGCGCTGTCGCGCTTGGCGCCGTAGGTCAGCCCGCCCACCAGGCTGCCGACCTTGTCGATGACTTCGGCCTGAAATGTGCCCATGGCAATGTGGGCTTCAGCGTGGTCGTGTTGCAGCTTCAGCGCGGTTTCCAGGCTGTGCTTGATCTTGCCGCCCAGGCCTTCGGCCAGTGCGTGTGGCACTGAAATCAGCTGCCCGTAACGCCCTACCGAATAAGCATGAAAATACCAGGCGTTGGCGTAATCTGGCATCGCCGCCTGCGCGGCCTCACACAAGGCAGTGATTTTCTTGAAGTTGGCGAGCTTCTCGTGTTCATCCCGTGCCAGGTAGGTGCTATAAATCCCCAGTGATTTTGCCGCGCAGGTGACTGCAACCGGCCCGAGTTGGCTGGCCAGTTCGAATGCTTCGCCAAAACGCCCCTGATGATGCAGGCGCCATGCCTGTTGCAGCTGGCTGGCAATGTGCTGGCTGTCACTCAACAAATCATGCAGATTCGGGTAGCGTTGTCCGAGTGACTGGATAAAATGGGCATCCGGAAAATGTTCGCGGTCGCCTTGGTGCAGCCTTTCCCAATGGTGTTTCAGTGCCTCTCCTTCGTAGCTGAAGGGGTGGGTATCAAATGGGCAGGCTTGCCACTGGCTCATGTCGAACTCCTTGATATGCTTGGTATGGTCTATGCTGTTGCGGCATTGTAACGACTGCAGGCCAGTCTTTGGTAGCATGATGTCATATTTTCCTGCCCCTTGTGTCTTGATTCAGGAGTTGTTGCGTGCCGTTTACCCCGTTTCATTTTGGCCCCGGCCTGGCGCTCAAGGGCATCATTGGCCGGCACATGAGTTTCAGCGCGTTTGTGGTAGCCAACGTCGCCATCGACATTGAGCCGCTGTATTACATGCTGCGCAACGATCCGCCGCTGCACCGTGAGCTGCACACCGCAATCGGTGCGATGCTGCTGGCTGTTGGGTTGATGTTGCTGTGGCTACTGTTGCGAGCCGGCATCAGTCGCTGGGGCGGGCGGTATCGCCAGCGCTGGCTGCGCGGCCTGAGCAGCTCTACACCCTGGGCGGTGTGGCTGGGCTTGTTGCTCGGCTGTGGCACGCATATCGCGCTGGATAGCCTGATGCATTTGGATATGGCGCCATATGCGCCGTTTGCCGGCGGCAATCCGCTGACTGGCTGGATTTCTATCGCGCAACTGCAATGGGCCTGCCTGATGGCGGGCATTGCCGGTTTGCCTATGGTTTATTTGCGTAGTGAATAAGAGCCTATCTCAGTAGGCTCCAAACTTGCTGGCTTGTGGTCGGGCGGTGCTCGCAGTCCTCATGTACTCCAGAACACTCCGGCTGCTGTGCTCCGGCCTCCCGCAATCCAGCTGCGTTATGAGCCTACTGAGATAGGCTCTAAGTGTCCCAGAGGAGACAAACATGAGTGATGCAATCGTAATCGTATCTGCCGCCCGTACCCCGATGGGTGGTTTTCAGGGGGATTTCAGCAGCGTCAGTGCCAGTGAGCTGGGCGCGGTTGCGGTACGTGAGGTGGTGGCTCGCGCCGGCATCAACCCGGAGGTGGTGGATGAGCTGGTATTCGGTAACTGCCTGATGGCGGGCCAGGGCCAGGCCCCGGCACGTCAGGCCGCAATCAAGGGTGGCCTGCCGACGTCGGTGAACTGTACCACCCTGTCGAAAATGTGTGGCTCCGGCATGAAAACCATCATGCTTGGTCACGATATGCTCAAGGCCGGCAGCAACCGGGTGGTGATCGCCGGTGGCATGGAAAGCATGACCAATGCGCCCTACATCCTGCCGAAAGCGCGGGGCGGTTATCGCCTGGGCCATGGCGAGCTGAAAGATCACATGTTCCTCGATGGCCTGGAAGACGCCTACAACCCGGGGCGCCTGATGGGTACCTATGCAGAAGATACCGCTGCGCATTACAGCTTTAGCCGTGGCCAGCAGGATGAATTTGCAATGACCTCGCTGGCGCGTGCGCAGGCGGCGATCAAGGATGGCCGCTTCAAGGCCGAAATCGCACCTGTGACCGTTTCCGGGCGTAAAGGCGATGTGCTGATTGCGGACGACGAGCAGCCGGGCAAGGCCAATGCCGACAAGATTCCGCAACTGAAACCGGCTTTCCGCAAGGATGGCACTGTGACAGCAGCCAACTCCAGCTCGATTTCCGACGGTGCCGCCGCTGTGCTGCTGATGCGTGAGAGCGATGCCAAAGCTGCCGGCCTCAAGCCGCTGGCACGCATTCTGGCCCACGCCACCCACGCGCAGGATCCCGCCTGGTTTACCACTGCACCGATCGGCGCGATGCAAAAGGTGCTGGATAAAACCGGCTGGACGGTTGGCGATGTGGACCTGTTCGAAATCAACGAGGCCTTTGCGGTGGTCACCATGGCGGCGATGCGTGATCTGGGCTTGTCGCACGACAAGGTGAACGTGCACGGCGGCGCCTGTGCGCTGGGCCACCCGATCGGTGCGTCCGGTACCCGCATTGTGGTCTCGCTGATCTATGCCTTGCAGCAATATGGCAAGAAACGTGGCGTTGCCAGCCTGTGCATTGGCGGCGGTGAGGCGACTGCGCTCGCTATCGAACTGATCTGATTCATGTCGACCGGCCTGCAAGGCGCATTGCCATTGCCTTGCAGGCCGGGCTGCAGCCCAATACCGGCGCGGCTTGCAGGTCGCCTTGTCGGATACCTTGAGTAGCGCGGATTGTTTTTTGAAAGGGATGGTATGTTGAAATTGCCGGACCAGGTCAGTTGTTATAGCCACAGCCCGACTTTCGGGCCCGATACCATGCCGGGCGGGTTGACGCATGATCATCAGACGCAGTCCAATGTGTGGGCAAAAATCGTCGTGTTGTCAGGCCAGGTGCGATTCAGCGTCACAGACGGTGCAGATGCCGGTCAGGTTTTTGTTCTCTCTCCGGCGCTGTCAGGTGTGGTTGCCCCACTTTCCCGGCACCACATCCAGTGCTTGAGCGACGATACCCGTTTTATGCTGGAGTTTTATCGTTGAGCCTGCGGAGCAAGGCTGCTGTCAGGCGCGTTTCAGAAAACGCCCAGCTTGACACGTAGCTGGTCTTTTTCGGTGGCGATGGATTTGATGCCGACGTAGTCGAATACCTTGTAGCCGGCCACACCCCAGTTGAGTGTCTCCTGCAGTGCCGGGATCTGGTCCAGCTTGATCGTCATGTATTTGCCGCTATTGACGAAGTAGGGCTTGTCTGTCACAGCGCCTTTCAGGTGTTCGCGCCCGGCTGCAGTTTCAAATGCGGTGAGTACCACGCCACCCAAGACCCGGCCCCACAGCGAGCTGCTGCCGGATTGTGTCGCCTCGCTGCATTCCAGTGTCACACTGCGTTTTGGCCAGTCTACTGCCACCACCTTGAAATCCAGCGTCAGCAGCACATCGACCCCCTTGCGCGCCAGCACCTGCAGGGAGCCTTTTTCTGGTGTCAGCGTCAACGTCTTGACCTGCATCTGCTCGTTGTTGAGTGCCGCTTGCAGCTTTTCCAGCAGCAAGGGCTGCGGAACAATCACGCCATCGCGAGCCAGCCCTGGCAGCTTGTTCTCTGCCCGCAGCTGCTGCAGCTTTTCATACGCTGCCATCGGGTTGGAAAAATAATCGGCCAGTGCCATCGGGCTCACCAGGAGCAGGGTCATCAGGGGGATGCGCATGCAATGATTATATCGACTGCCATCATGCTGCGCAGCCGCTCCTGATGCCTGCTGGCGCAGCTGCCAGATCTATTGGATCTGCGCGGGCGAATTGAGGCCTGCCAAAGACAGGCCATGCGCTAGGTGTGGTGCGCCCGCCAGGCTCGGCTGCCCTCGCTCTCTGACCAAATGCTCACCCATCTTGAAGATATGCAGAGCTGACCAGCCACTTGGCAGCTTGCTGCCTGGTGGAATGGCCATGCACCGCTCGGCGCGCCGGGCTGCTGCCGCCCGCCGAATGAATCAGCGCTTCCTTAACGTTTGCGTGCCGCCGATTGCAGTGGACTCAGCAATACCCCAACAGCCAGGCAGCCCGACATCGCCCAGCAGCCGATTACCGTACCGACAATCATCTTCAGTTGATTTTTCATTACCCGTTTCTTCCTTAAATTATTATTTGCTTGTGTATGCTTTTGGCATGAGATGGAATTGTATCTGGCTTGTGGCCTAAATGCCAAGGGCATTTGTTTGGCTGTGCTGCTTTGGCCTACCAATGATTTCTCGTGCTGCACTGGCAAGCTGGCTGGTTTGGGCGAAGCGGTGTTTCAGAGGATCAGTTGCTCTGCCAGCCAATGTTGCAGCAACGGGGCCGCAAAAGGGTGTAGTTGTGTGAGCGGAATCCCGGCGTCGCTGGATAGCTGCGTGAGCAGCATGTCGCCAGTG
>JACCDG010108762.1_pt1 | contig 18599 bp, 16 predicted proteins | sample 7442471 | NCBI WGS metagenome assembly JACCDG01 (sample SAMN15323444, study PRJNA562643) | freshwater metagenome | isolation source: river surface water | place: USA:Blue River Watershed | collected 2017-08-17 | reverse complement strand
GCCCTTGCAAGACAACCGAATCAAAAATAAGGCAAGATCCCGCCTTAATCGTCAATATTCCTCCCAAAGAAAGGTCTAGTGCCTGACCTCGTCCCACGATCTTAGTTGCCGCTTTTGATTGCGCATCAAAGGTCCAATTTCCTGAAACTCGCACCTTTTCATGCAAGACAATTTGGCCACCCCCCGCCCACCTAAGATCTCCCGCAAACGGTACCCCTGCCGGCCTGAGCGAAATGGCATGCTCTGATAAATCAATCGTTCCAGAACCCTGAAGGATACAACCGGTATTGCACTCCAATGAGGCAAAAAGTCTCAATAGACCACCGTTAAGGCAAATACTCTTGGTTAAATTATTATTCAACCCCAAAAACAAGACCGATGACGCATCTTTGAGCTGAATAGGCGTATCAAACTCAACCCAGCCACCAAGATGATTGTCCGCTCCTGCAATGGCCAAACTAGCAACCTTAGTGCCAATCTTACCCCAGAAACCCTTTCCCCCATCAAGCGTCAATGCACCAGGATTAGCTGGATCAAAGGCTCCATGGATAGCTCCAGAAAAAAGCCCCGATTCAACGTTTCCATCGGCAAAACCAATAGCCTTCCCCTTTAACCCTGCAACACGATCGACAATCGACCCCGAAAAGTTATCCAACGCGGCATTGAACGTAAGAGATGACGATTGGCTCGATAATTTGATTTTTGATTCCGAGCCAGAGGCTACAATAACCGCAAAAACCATAGCTGGACAAAAAAACCAAACCATGACCATGAGGCGAGCTATGAATACAACAATCATCAAAAAACACACTATTTTTCGCGCTTTTCAAGGCCACGCCCAAGATATGAACGTATACCCCAAAAGAGCAACAATCCCCCAAAAAGACCTAGGCAGAGAGCATCCTTTGCTAAATTTCTCGTAAGCTGCTAACCTGGGTGAGGTTGAACTAGACCTTCGCTATCGTTTAGTTCGTATCATTTTTATATAAGTTTTGCTGGGGTAGCCTTGATTAGTGTGATTAAGAGCCCCGGATTGGGATTAACACTCATAATCAAGGAGCGTCATGAAAGCGCCAACCGCGGAATTATTGTTTACTACATTAGGCTTAAGTGATCAGATTTTAAAAGCCGTCACTGCAATGGGTTATACTAACCCAACCGAAATTCAAGCTCGTTCTATTCCTGTCTTGCTTGAGAAAAAAGATTTAATTGGCCAGGCACAAACCGGAACCGGTAAAACTGTAGCCTTTGGTATTCCCATCGTTTCTTCTATCGATACATCACTTAGAGCTGCTCAAGCAATCATTCTTTGCCCAACTCGCGAATTAGCTCTCCAAGTGGCAAAACAATTAGAAGATCTTTGCCAATTCACAGCAGGTGTCAAAGTTGCAACGCTTGTTGGCGGACAACCAATTGAACCTCAAATTCGCTCCCTTAAACAAGGTGCTCAAATCATTGTTGGAACTCCTGGTCGCGTTATCGATCACATCGATCGATCAACACTTCAACTCAGCAACGTTAAGTTTGCCGTTCTTGACGAAGCAGACGAAATGCTTGATATGGGCTTTAGAGACGATATCGAAGCAATCTTGAAAAAGACCCCAACGGATCGCCAAACAGCTCTTTTCTCAGCAACAATGCCTGCAGAAATCAGACGTCTTGCAAACGAATACCAAAAGAGCCCAGAAGTTGTGAACTTGGTTCCAAAAGAAATTTCAAAAGCATCTATCGAACAAATCTACTTTGAAGTCCCAAGCCAACGTAAATCAGACTTGCTTGCAAGCCTTCTTGATATCGATCAACCTGCGCTTTCAATCGCATTTTGCAACACCATTCAACGTGTTGATGAACTTACAAGAAAACTTCAAGAAGCTGGTTACTCAGCTGACGCGCTTCACGGCGACATGCGTCAATCACGTCGTGACCGCGTTATGGATCGCTTCAGAAGCGGAGATTGTAAAATATTGATCGCAACAGACGTTGCTGCTCGTGGTATTGACGTTGCAGGTATCGACGTTGTGTTCAACGTTGACCTCCCAATGGACCACGAAAACTATGTTCACCGTATCGGCAGAACAGGTCGTGCAGGAAGAACCGGTAAGGCTTACAGTTTTGTAAGCGGCCGCGACAGAATGCTCCTTAAAACAATTTTGCGCTACACCCAAGGAACAATCGAGCAAAAATCAGCTCCATCGCACGAAACCGTTGAACAAGCACGCGCTCAAAGAATTTTTGATAAGATCACCAACGATGTTCGCGGTGAAGCACACCTTGAAAAGTACATGGGCTTAATCAAAACCCAGCTTGGCGAAACAGGAGATCCTGTAAGGCTTGCTGCAAACTTGCTTAAAGCTATCATTTTCAAAAGCAAACCAATCCACACCGAATCATCTTCAGACGAAGGACGTCCAGCACGCCGTTTTGGTGGCGATAGAGAACGCAGCTTTGGCGGAGACAGACGTGGTGGCGAAGGTCGCCGTTCAGGCGGATTCTTCCGTGACCGCGAAAACCGTGAAGGTGGCGAATCACGCTTCGGCGGACGCTCAGGCGGCTTTAGAAAGTCTTTTGGTGACCGCGATAACTCAGAACGTGGCGGCTTTGGTGGCAATCGTGAATTTAATGGAAACCGTGAAGGCGGTGATCGTGGCGAACGTGGCGGCTTCAACCGTGACAGAGATAATTCACGCGGCAAGTTCGGTGGCGATCGCAAAGAATGGGCGCCTAAATTCAACATCTCAGAAGGTTCTTCTCAGGGTCGCTCATGGAGGCCGGAAGGCCCTCGCCGTTCATTTGATGGCGACAGAAAGCGTCACGCAGACAACATCGCGTAAGTTGAATTAAAAACTACAAGGCGCGCCCGCGCCATGATACACTCTTCCCAAGATTTATAGCTTGGACCGGGGAAATATCATGAGGGCGCGCTTTTTTATTGTCTACGTAATTCTTTTTGCTACAGGCATTTGTGCCTTTGTGCATCTTTATGCGGCAAAAAACCATGTTCAAGACCCAACTACTATCCAAGATGTTATCATCGTCGGGGGCGGGATTGGCGGGTTATGCGCTGGAATTGAACTCAGCGATCTTTCTCCAAAAATTTTTCAGGGAACAACTGGTGCTGGCGGCATTCTGACCAAGTCTCAAGACGTTCAAAACTGGCCAGGAACAATAAGTACCTCAGGACAAGATCTTGTCGCGACTCTCGAAGAAGAAGCTACGCAGCGCGGCTGTGAACGGCTCCAAGAAACCGTTACGGCTATTACCCCACAGAAAGACTACTTTAAAGTAACTGCCCAATCGGGTGATGATTCAAAACTCACCGATTATTTTGCAAAAACCATTCTCATAGCCACAGGGACAACGCCGCTCAAACTGAATGTACCTGGCGAAGAAAAATTCTGGGGAAAAGGCGTAAGCTCTTGCGCCATCTGCGATGGAAGCTTCTTTAAGGGAAAAACCGTTGCAGTAATCGGCGGTGGAGACACCGCGCTGGAAGAAGCACAATACCTCAGCACACTCGCAAAAAAAGTGTACGTTGTGGTCAGAAAAAATGCTTTCAAATCTCACTCTGCAGCTCAACTTTCCTACGTCACGAATGCACCCAATATTGAAATTTTGTTTAATATGGAAATGGACAAAATTTTAGGTAAAGACGATCACGTCACAAGCATGATCGTCAAAGACGTCCACACTGGAGAGCCTTCGCACAAACCAGTTGATGGCATTTTTGAAGCTATTGGGGCCCTGCCAAACAGCTCCCTTCTTAAAGGACTCGTGAATCTTGATGCCAAAGGCTATGTGCTCTGCAAGCCAAGCTGCGCAACAAATGTCCGGGGTATTTTTGCGATTGGTGATGTGACAACAAATCACTACCGCCAAGCAATCCTCTCTGCACAACAAGCTGCATGCGCGGCTGCTTCTATCAGAAAACATCTTTCAAAAAACAATACCAAATCTCCATTTGCCAAACACAAACTGCCACCCCATGCAGAGCACGCAAGTCTTCAAGCAACTACTCAATCTACTGCTGAAAATTGCATCGTCGTCGGCAGTGGCAGTACAGCTCTTGCAGCTGCAATATATCTTGGACATGCAGGGCTACAGCCTCTGGTGCTTGAGGGACCTACACCGGGAGGGTCGCTTTCGCTTACCAAAACGTTAGAATTTCCATGGCCAACTATGACGGCAAACTCAGGCGAAGAAATAGCCTTCAATCTCAAAAAACATGCCATGGCGGCTGGAGCACGTTGCGAACTTTATGATGTTGTTGAAATAGATACGTCAACCTTCCCCTACCAACTTACATGCGCTTCTCCCGTAACAGGAGAAACAAAAGTTGTAAATACGAAGAGCATCCTCATAACAACTCATAGGCCCATTAATATCAAATCAAAAAAAGGGGCAGCAAAAGACAAAGTTGGCTTTTACCGTACAAATGAACACTTTGAAACCTCAATCCCATATATTTTTGCTGCGGGTAGCGCGGTAGTAGACCTTGCAGGCCATCATATCATTGGCGCAGGTCAAGGAGCAGAAACAGCACTCAATATTTTTGAAAGACTTCAGAAATTAGGCTTAGAAAAAGCAAAAACAACACACACGCCGCCCCCTCAAAAAAAAGAAGAAAAAGCACGTCCTTCAACCGTCCCTCATCTCAAAACACTTGCTGAGTTCAAACAAGCAATAACGGCAGGCAAAAATGTTATGATCGATTGCTTTGCGCAATGGTGTCCACCATGCAAACGGCTTAAACCAGTCCTGGAAAGAATTCACAAAGAAAATGTCTATCCACACATTCTTTTCTATGCCGTTGATGTTGATGAAGGTGAAAGTTTGGCTGCATATCTTGGCATTAGCAGCATGCCAACCCTCATTTTCTTTAAAGATGGTAAAGAAATAAAACGAGAATTTGGGTTTGGGGGTGAAGGCTGGCTGCATGAAGTTCTGAAAAAGACTTTCGAAAAACCCTAGAAATCAACAAATCATTCCTTGATACAATGCACGCAAATTTGCACAACGTTCTTGGGATGCCCACATGCTAAAACGTGCGACTCTTTTCATTGCTTCACTTATTTTTGCTACCAGCACAACACTTCATCCAGAGGTTATTTGCGACCAACTCAGCACACTGTCTCCTGGCATCATGCGGTTTCTAGCCCACCCTGCAGGTAAACTGATTGCAGCTCAAGAAGCATACAGCGGTTCTAAAACCCATGTCGCTTTTTATGAATTTCAAAAAGGAACCGATGGTGGCAAAAAACCCCAGCTCTCATTTCTTACAGCCCTGAATAACGAAAGCGGACAAGGAATCTTCTGGGACTGGACAAACACAAAACAACTAATCGCCCTAGCAACCCTTGATGGACGGCTTAGCGTTTATCAAATCCCAACAGCAGAAGACATTGCAGAGTACAAACTTGCCCCCATCCTTGTTGGAGAAAAAAACAAATTTTGCAACGTCAAAGCCCTAAAATGGAATACAGAAGAAGATGCCTTTGCCATAGTCCTTGATAAGAAGCTTGTCATCTATGCACTCAATCCAGAAAGCAAAAAACGGCCTCTTAAACGGCTCACGTCCATCGAGCTATCCCTGGATAACGTCACCTTCCTCTGCTGGTCTCATGACGGAAGCCTTATAGCTGTTGGCAATAGTCAGAAACTTGCCTTCTACAAAACTCGAACGCCATCTGGTATTCCCAAACTTGCACCCTACGCAAGCCCAGACCTGGATCAAGTGCTCAAAAGCATTCAATATCCGCTCAAAGATATTGCGTGGAATAAAACTGGCGCTCCAACAATTGCTCTGTTGGGGAAAAGAATGGCGCTTATCACCTTCCCGCGGGCAAACACAGCCGGATACCTTGGGCTTCACCAAAACTTTGCATCAAATATTGCTGGCTCTTTGGCATGGAATTTCCAGGAAACCACAGGTCCAACTGAAGGCCAAGAGCTCGTTGTTGCCAGCACAACAGGACGCTCATATCAAGTCTACACGCTCACAGACAAAAGCCTTCTTTTTGACACGGCGCCACACGAATTTTTGCCACCGTACAAGCAACCAGAAGCCGCAAAACAGCAAGATCGCTTTACACAGAAATCCACAAAAAAACATACGCTGTTTGAACCAACACTCATTGAGCTCATTAACAAAATGGCAACACAACAATCCTGACTCTACTCATCAAGCTGTTTTTTTATCTTCTGAGCAACTTCGATCGGGTTTGAGGCATTTGTAATCAAATTCCCCACAATTACGCCGTGCGGAGACATTTCTTTAATGGCGTCAAGCGCATCAAGCGCCATATTGCCTGAAATATAAATAGGGAGCGAGGTATTCCCCTTTACGCTAGCCCAGCGCTCAGAAAGGCAAACGGCATCTTCTTTGAGCATGGGGTTTCGGTAGATGATACTATCAACATCCAAGGCTTGCGCATCATACACAGCCTGCTCGGGCGATGGACTTGCGATAAGATCTAACGAGACAGCAAGCCCTCGGCTGTGAGCCTCTGCGGTAAATTGTTGGATCATTTTGTTAGAAATTCCTGCAAGTACGCTTATTTGCTTAACCCCACATGAAGCAAAGTAATCGATGCTGTTCATCCAGTTGTCGGTAAGGCGGGTATCAACCCAAAGTTCTTTGTCAGGAAACAATTCTCTGAACCGAGCGATTGCTTGCTTACCATTGCTCAAAAGAAGAAGGGAGCCAAGCTGCAACACATCGGCATATTCAGCCGTTTGCTGTGCTATACGAAGCGCTTCTTCAAGGTCGGCCATGTTGTAAGAAATCTGAAATTTCACAAACATCCTCCATAAGAAAACAAGCAAAAATTAATCATTCACAACGGCAGACTGGTGAATCTCCATATTCGTATCTTTTTGAATCACAGATCCGTTTTGAACAACAATTTCTTCGAAGTAGCGCATATTTTTTTGGTTATTCAAAAGGACCTCATCGTTAAACTTTTTTCCAATCAAATACATGTCAGGCAAAACTATGTGAGGCTTTGTCATGCTCATGAACTTGCCCTGTGGAACAAATAAATTCTTAGGATTTAAGAGCAATATCACAGTTTCTGTTGGAATTTGAGCATCTGACGGTAAGGCTGAGCGCTCCACCTTCCATGATCCCAACATTCCTCCTGCAGAAACTGGTTGCTTTGTATCACTCGCTGCAGGCGCAGCAGCTCCCGGAGCTCCACCAACTTTAGGGGCCGCAGGCGCATCATCAACCTGAGCGTAAACAAATTTTTGCGGTGCCATTTCATCGGGAATGCCATCAGACTTCATAGTTTTTTGGCTAATAAAAACACCAGAAAGCGTTTGCTTGTACAAATGCTCCAAGTCCATGCTTGGGGTTGCTACCACTTTAACACTTTTGCCATCATGCCGCAACGGGAAGGTAATCATCCCCATCTTGTCTGAATACGTAGAGTAACCGGCATACAAAGCCATAATCCCTCTGGTTGTTTTGGGAATTAGATCAGAAGGCATCAAACCTTTAATCATTTTTTTTGCAAACTTGTCGGGAGACAATGACCCCATTTTTTGTATTTTTCCGTCAGTTTTTTGCTGAAAAAGATCTTTTTGGACCGCAGTGATGACGTCCTGAGGTGGAAGCTGAATAGAAAGCATAAGCATGCGTGAATCCGCAGCGTAGACCACACAAACACCGAAGGTCATCGCCAGTAAAAAAACACGTTTTGCATCTTTTTTCAAAGCCATAGCCAAATTCCCCCCCACGGGATTTTACCGAAACCCCGATATACGTTAATCTTACATGGTATTAGACAAGCGACTCCAGAGTCTGGAGGACACATCGTGCAAAACAGGAAAAAGCATGCAAAAACTCAGACAAAAGCCTGAAGCAAAAGTTTGGTCAGATTTCGCCACGAATGAAGGCCTGACCGCAGAGCAAACCGAGCAGTTCACAACTTACGCTCACCTTTTGCTTGAATGGAACGAAAAATCCAATCTCACCGCCATCAAAGACCTTTCTGGTATCGTTAACCAACATTTCATCGATTCCATGAATTTACGTAAAAAATTTGATGTAAACAGCATCAACAGCATTTGTGATGTTGGATCAGGCGGCGGGTTTCCCGGCCTCCCCCTCAAAATCATGTTCCCCCACCTCACCACTTTTTTAATTGAAGTTAATGGCAAAAAACGCGCGTTCCTCCAACACGTTGTAGATACCCTTGGACTAGAAAACGTCATTATTATCGATCTCGATTGGCGTTCGTTCCTACGTACAACCGATGAAACCATCGATCTTTTTGTTACAAAAGCAGCTCTACATGAAGATGAACTCATTCGCATGTTCAGAAACACCTGCCACTACAAAACATCTCAATTGATTTACTGGGCTTCAGACGATTGGGAAGCAGATCCAAAAGCAGAGCCTTACATTAAAGAAGTTTTGCCGTACACTTTTAGGCGCAAAGAAAGAAGATTCATTCGAATGAGTTTGTAACCCATGTCAGAAAAGAAAATTATTCTCACCGGCGACAGACCAACAGGCCCTCTCCACTTGGGGCATTATGTTGGGTCACTGCAAAATCGCGTAAAATTACAGTCAACCCACAAACAATTTGTGATGATTGCTGACCAGCAAGCGCTTACCGACAATGCAGATAATCCTCAAAAAATTATCGATGCCATTTTCCAAGTGCTTCTTGATTATCTTTCCGTAGGCATTGATCCAAAAGTAACAACCATTTTTGCACAATCAGGGATCCCTCAGATTTCTGAGCTTGCGTTTTATTACCTGAATTTGGTGACGGTGGCACGCCTTTCGCGCAACCCGACCATTAAAGATGAAATTCGCCAACGAGGCTTTGAGGAATCAATTCCCGCAGGTTTTCTTGTCTATCCGGTCCACCAAGCTGCAGACATCACCATCGTTAACGCACAACTTGTTCCTGTTGGCGCAGACCAACTTCCCATGATTGAACAAACCAATGAAATTGTACGTTCTTTCAACCGCATTTACGGCCCTATTTTTAATGAAGTAGAGGCACTTATCCCAGAAGGATGCGCTCGTCTGATGGGAACAAACGGCCAGGAAAAAATGAGCAAGTCCCTGGGAAATGCAATTTATCTTTCTGATGATGCAGACACCGTCACTAAAAAAGTTATGGGTATGTACACAGACCCTAACCATCTGCGCGCAAGCGATCCAGGCAAGGTTGAGGGTAATCCGGTGTTTACCTACCTTGATGTTTTTGGCTCAGACACGCAAAAGATCCAAGAAATGAAAGATCACTACACTCGTGGTGGCCTAGGCGACGTTGTGGTCAAAAAGTACCTCAACGATGTCTTACAAACCTTCTTAGAGCCCATTCGAGCCCGCAGAAAAGAATTTGAAGGCAACCAAGACGCACTCAGATCTTTGCTGCAACAAGGAACAGCCGACGTGCGCGCAATCGCCGAAGGAACCATCAAAAAAGTCAAAACAGCTATCGGACTTACCTATATTTAAAAGCATGGTCAACACACAAAAGCTCCAAGCATTCACAAAAAAAATCTGGGATTTTTACAGCGCCAACAAGCGAGAGTTTGCTTGGCGCTCACACCCAAGCCCTTATCATGTTTTTGTTTCTGAAATCATGCTTCAACAAACCCAAACATTCAGAATCATCGATAAATTCGAGTTATTTGTAACAACATTCCCTGACTTCCAGTCGCTTGCCAACGCGTCATTTGTGGACGTACTACGCTGCTGGAAAGGCCTTGGTTACAACCGCCGTGCCAAGTGGATCCAACAAGCTGCACAAATCATCTGCTCGGAGCACAATGGCTCCCTTCCCGCTAATCCAGCTGAATTAGTTAAACTTCCCGGCATTGGGCCTGCCACCTCTTGTTCGATTGTAACCTTTGCCTACAACACCCCTACAACCTTCATAGAAACGAATGTGCGCGCGGTTTTTTTATATGAATTTTTTCCAGAACAAACGGCGATTGCTGACAAAGAATTTGTCGATTTAGTCACTGCTACAGTTGACAAAAAGAACCCACGTGAGTGGTACTACGCCCTGATGGACTACGGGGTTTTCCTCAAAAAAGAACACAAAAACCCTGCCCGCAAAAGCAAACACCACGTCAAACAATCAAAATTCATTGGCTCAGACCGACAAATCCGCGGAAAAATACTTGAAACACTACTTACGCTCGGCCCGTGTTCTTTTGGCGAGCTACAAGAAGCACTCGCATGCGAAGAAGACCGCCTAAACAAAATATTAGACGGCCTTCTTCTTGAAAATATGCTCAGACAACAAGCAAATAGTCTCTATTACATAATGTAATATTTCGTTAGATTATTGCTCCAACACCGACCCTCACAGGTCCAACGCCCACAGAACCGCCCACACCAACTTTGGCGTTGGCAAGACGTTTGCCAATCGCCCCCAAAAATTTGAACGGAATAGTAACAATTTTCCAGCTTACATATCCCGCACCAAAGGTAATGGCTTTTGCAGAAACCATGGGGATTTTAGCAAGTCGACTTCCCATATTTTTCAAATTCTGCCAGACCACACTGCCATCTTCTTGCTGAACGCTAGGATTAATAGAATTAAAAATTCCTGCTTCAAGCTCACCTGTAACAATAAGCTTTTTTTGAGGATTTACCGTAACAGCCTTGCAGCTCTCGCGAGAAAGATTCATGTTAATTTCATCTGCTTTTAAGTCAGCTGCTACCAATTCAGCATCATCATCGACAACAGCATCCATTGATTTAGCCGTACCCTTGAGTTCCACATACGATTGATCTCTTTGGTCAACAAGCAATTCCTCAACCCTCAGATTGTCCGCGCCAAAGGTCCCTGTGTCTCGCGCAATAATTTCAAGCTTTTTAACTACACAATCACCCATCACATATACCATACCATCATTGTTTATACGTAAATGAGCAGGAATTTGGTTGGTATATTTCAAAATGAAGATAGGTTTTATAGTCGCTATATCACCCTTGAATCCAGCAGTAATTCTACTTCTCATAATAAAACGGTAGGCCCACTTCGAATTCTGAGCAAGATCCACAGAATCTTTAGCTGAATCTTGCTCTGCATCTGGGTCAGTTACATCATTACTATAAAACGCTGTTAAAGAAGTATTTTCTCCACGCGGAGCCTTTTGAATAATAAGAATTCCCTCAGCCACCTCAAACATTGAAGGAAGCTCGTCCTTATCGGTAATACCTAATTTATTTAAGGTAGAGTTACTCTTCTTCCAAGGGTTCAAAAGCCCCTCACGAGGCACCATGGTATCAAGGTTAGAAAGCATATTTTGCAAGTCACTTGCCGCAATGCCCAATTTAGGTCCAACTGCGGCAAGGGCATTTTTAAAGTCAGCACGAAGTTTAACCGTTCGACTTGCAACCGCCTGAGACCTCGGATCTGCAACAGAAGCCAATACCACATTTCCAGGATCATTGGACGCAGAATACACTACAGGCGAACCCTCAGAACTTGCAACCGCAGCACCATATAAAGAATGAACACCCAGGAAGGCGCCAAGAAAAAACAGATGTGACAGCTTCATAAAATCAATTCCTTAAAAAACTTTAATTATCAAAAAGGCCCTTGAGTGCAGCACCAAGAGAAGCGCCATCTGATACAAGCTTTCTTACGCCACCAACAAATTCTTGTCCTCTTTGGAGCAAATCCCCACGAGAAGTAGGTGAAGTTACAAGCTCAGGAAGACCAAGTGATGGTTCCGTCGGAATGCCAGTGGTATTACTGAAGGTATTTGGGTCAATTTTTCCTGAGTATTTAATCACTAATGATTTATTCTTAGCGCCACCTTTAAAACCTCGACGAGGTCCAGCCACAACAAGCTTTTTACCTGCATGAAGCTCTATAGAAACGGCAGAAGGCGCAACATAAAGATTTGTTTCTTGTGCTCGAAACCATGGAGACTCAAGCTGACCATTGGCCACATCAACGTCAAAACGGGCTGCAGATCCCTGCATCCTCACAGCACTGTGGCGATCGGCAGAAACTCCCTTAATACGAACAGCAGCATTACCTGTAATGTTTGCCGAAATAAAGTCTGCGCGGGCTTCGCCCTGAACATCAATCTTACAATCGGTTACATTAAGCGCTGCAAGGTTAAATTCACTTTTTTGTTTTTGTGAAAGATTAAACGTTTCTGCCGCAATTCCCTGTGCAGTACAACGCGCAGTATCAGAAAGCCCAATCTTAACGCGACCTGATTGTTTCACTTCTCTTAAGAAAACTTGTGCACCGCCCGTTGCCGTAATGTCAGGCATTCTGCCGCCTGCATATGTCGCAACAAAAATAACAATTTTCTCTGAACCTGTTGGAGCTTTTCCCGTAAGGCCAAGCTCTACTCCCGTTCTTTCTGACGCACAAACAACGTGGTCTTTTTGCGCTGGAGTTGCAACGTAGCTAATGCTATCCTTTTCCCCTGGCATAACAATTAATGTGCCATTGTTAATGCGAATAGCGCTGAAATCCTGAATGTCTTCCAGAACGAATTTGTGCATTTTAAGAAGCTGCGCACCCAAATTTTCTAGATCAACCTTCACAGGAAGCTTTCCCACCGCAAGGCTGTTAATCAGCATGCCAGAAAGCGCTTCAATGCTCACTTGCGCTTTTTCTAGAAGAGCTTCTTTAACCAGTACTCCAATAGGTTTATCTATTTTAGACACAAGAACACTCTGGTCCTTAGCCTTGCTAGCATGTGCGCCAAGAGGCAAACTCATTCCCAAAAACAATCCAGCCAAAAATAGGCCTTGATTCAAAACTTTTTTCATACGCGCCCCGCCCTTTTAGACACTATTTGATACGCGAGCCTAAATGTAGTATCGCAAAAAGTTTTCAAATAGAACAAGCATTGCCTTTTTTAATGACGAACTAATCTTCTATCTCTGAAAAATTTTGATATCTTACCCCTATGCTTTCACTAAAAACCTGAGTTTTCTTATGCCACACTGGCTTACAACACTTTTCAATGAAGTTTATCCCTTTGGCCTTCCACCTCTGGACTACGCATACAACGCGCTTGAACCTCACATCGACACCGCAACTATGACCCTGCACCACACCAAACACCACCAAACATATGTCACCATGCTCAACAAAGGCTTAGAACAACATCCTGAATTTCAAACAAAAACACTGGAATGGTTGGTAAAAAATTGGGAAACACTTCCCCCTTCGTTAAAAAACATCGTAAAAAACCATGGCGGGGGCCATTTGAACCATGCTTTTTTCTGGAAAATGCTTTCACCAACATCCGAGCAGCCATCAGCCTTTCTACAAACTGAACTCGAAGCTGCCTTTGGATCTGTAGAAAACTTCACCACAACATTTAACACAGCAGCATCCAGTGTTTTTGGGAGCGGTTGGGCATGGCTCTGCGTTAAAGATGGAAAACTCAGCATCACCTCAACCCCAAATCAAGAAAGCCCTCTCACTGCTGGACTTATGCCTATTCTTGGACTCGATGTTTGGGAACACGCCTACTACCTCAAGTACCAAAATCAGCGCGTTGCCTACATTAATGCTTTTTGGAGCGTCATCAATTGGGGCCAAGTAGAAGAATTACTTCGCAAAGCTCAAACAACAAAAAATTGAATTTCTGCACAGTGCAAAGTACCCTCTGAAGTATGTTGTTCCTTTTTCTGTTTAAAAATCTCATGCCTCAATCTTTTCTTGTTTTGCTCCCACTTTTCCTTGGATTGCTTGTAGGTTTTTCGAACATTTTTTTGGCAAAGCGCCACGTTCAACTGAAAAAACCAATCCTCTACTTCATCTTGATGATGCTCCGCTACGGCACATTAATCATGCTCACCATCATGATGCACATGTTTTTTAGAGAAGGTTTCACATACTTTGTTGCAGGATTTGGACTAAGTTCACTCGTAACTTTTGTGTATGCAGTTAGGAACAAGGCATGGATTTAGCTATTTTTGACTTTCACGTCATCAGCCCGTTACAACGCTTTGGGCTTACCCATCCATTTTGGGATATTCACATTGACACCATCGCTTTTACGTGGATCGGCATGGCTATTCTTTTTGCGGGCTGCATTTTCACTATAAAAAAGCTCAGAGAAAACCCACTTGGCAAGGTTGCATTCACAGCAAAATACATCACAAAAGCTCTTGTTGACCTAACAATTGAAACGCTCGGGTCATTCAATGAAGCCTGCTTCACCACCGCGTTTAGTCTTTTTGCCTTCTCGTTTTCCTGCACGCTTGCCAGCCTTATCCCTCACGTTGAAGAAGCAACACGAGACCTTAACACAGCACTTGCAATCGGTGTAATCAGTTTTTTTGCAGTTCAAATTGAAGCCTTCAAAGCGCACGGTCTCTCGCACCTCAAAGAGTACACACAACCATTCGTCTTCATGCTCCCTATGCACATCATTGGCGACCTTGCAAAAATAACTTCTATGTCTTTTAGACTCTTTGGAAACATCCTTGCAGGTTCTGTCATTTTGGGCCTCATGATGCTTGTTTTAGAAAAATTTTATGTGTACGTGACCGGGTACTTTTTATTCATCGTTTTTGTATTCCTTGCCTTCTACATCCTACGACACGTCAATCCCAAATATACGTATTTTAACGCTTACATGCCGATTGTTTCTGGTCTATTTTTCTGTCTTGCTGGTGTACAATTTTTCTTCGGCTTGTTTGAAGGACTCATCCAAGCTGGTGTCATTGCATTACTCACCTTGACCTACACAGGCATGGCCGTAAATGCTGAACACGAATAAACGAGGGCGCCATGAGTTTTGAAGTCTTTTTTACACAATATGGACACTACGCCGGTGCTTTTTTGGGCATTACTCTGAGCGGATTAGGCGCTGCGCTTGGACAGGGTTATTCTTTCTCAGGAACCGGTGAAGGACTAAGCCGCCAAGAAGAAAGCGCACAAGCTGTACAACAACTGCAGATCGCAGGGCTTTTGGTCATAGAAAGCGGGCCAGCACTTGGTTTTATTTTATTTATGATTGGTTTTCTGGGAACTGGTAATCCAACATCTTTTGCAATTGCTTTAACCGAGTTTTTTCTTGGACTTTCTTTTGGCCTAAGCGCTCTTATTTCAGGAATTGCAGCGGGTCGGGCTGTTGCGGCAGGAACACAAGCTGCAAGCAGACAACCAATTATCGCAAAAAAAATCTCTACGTTTATGCTTCTGATGGAATCATTCTCTGAAGTATCCGTCATTTTCAGCTTTATCTTAGGGCTGGTTATTCGCACAAAAATCACTGCCTTTTTAACGCTTCCACTCGCCATAAAACTTAGCGCTGCTTCTCTGGCTCTCAGCCTTGCTACTGTTGGGGCTGGAATTGCTCAAGGACTTCTAGCATCAACAAATATAGGGGCCGTTGGTCTTAACCAACATGCTTATGGAAAAATCGCAACATTCACTTTCATCACCATGGCATTTATCGAAACTCCAATCTTTTTCGCCTTTTTTATCGCCATGCGCATGGTCTATTCAGCGTCGATTGGAGCCGTAAATTGGATAGAATCACTGTCGTATTTTGGAGCTTCTTTGGCAAGTGGCTTTGGCGCCGCCGGACCATCGATTGCCGCTGCAGTTCTTTCTGGCAAGGCCATTACAGAAATTGCACTTAACCCAAACCAGTACGAGAACATTAGAAAAACAACAACTATTGTTTTAATTCTTCTTGAATCAGGTGCTATTTATTCGTTGCTCATTTCCCTTATGATGCTCATAAATTTGCCATAACCCACATTTTTATCGCTCTCATGCACATCATTTACATCATCACCAAACTTGAATTAGGTGGAGCCCAGAAGGTCTGCCTTGCCTTACACAAAGGGCTCAAGGCCAACAATATCGCATCAACTCTCATTACAGGAGAGGAAGGAGCTTTGGTCTCCCAAGTCGCAGGAGACTCAACAGCAATTTTACTTCCTGTACTCAAGAGAGAAATTTCCCTCTCTGGCGTTATCAATGAAATCCGTACTTTTTTTTCTCTCATCAACATTCTGCGCAACATCAAAAACAATGTAAAAAAAGACGTCATCGTCCACACGCACAGCACAAAAGCAGGAATAGTTGGTCGTTGGGCGGCGTTTTTTGCCGGCATAAGCACCCGTGTCCACACTGTTCATGGCTTCGCCTTTCATGAACATCAAAGCTGGCCAATTTGGCTTATGATTGCTGCATGCGAGTGGGTTACGGCGCTTGTAACCACGCATTTTGTTGTTGTATCTACCAAAGACCAAGAAACAGGCAACAAAATCCTGCCTGGTTTTAAAAAACATCATTCCATCATTCGTGCTGCAGCGTTCACTACCCCAAACAAACCCATTATTCGTCAAACAAGAGAATACTCTGAAAATAACCCAATGATTTTTGGGACCGTAAGCTGCTTCAAACCACAAAAAAACCTCAGTGATCTCCTGCTCATTTTTAATGAAATTGCAAAAAAAGCTCCCTACGTAAGACTGGAAATTATTGGTGATGGCGAACAACGACAAAAATTAGAAAACCTTGCTCAAACTCTCGGCATTTCAAACCAAGTTGTCTTTGCAGGCTGGCAACACTCTCTGGCATCATGGCTCGAACGCTGGGATGTTTTTGTACTCTCATCCCTCTGGGAGGGGCTTCCGTGTGCCATTATTGAGGCAAGACTGTTCAAGCTGCCCATTGTAACCTACAACACGGGAGGCATTCGTGACGTCATTCAAACAAGTCAAAATGGTTTTCTCATTCCACAGCACCATAAAAAGCCTTTTGTGTCAGCGCTTATAGACTATTACACAGATCAAGAGCTTTATCTGAAACACGCTCTGCACAATGATGATCTCTCAGATTTCACGGTAGACGCAATGGTTAATGAGCACATCAAACTCTACCGATTTCTTACTCATTAAAAACTCTTTTGACTCGCAAATCTCAACTTTGTTAAAGTCGATCCGTCGTTATATTACGGAGCTTCTTCTGGGGGGGAAACATGAAGAGGAGCCTACGCATTACCGTCGGGGGTAAGGTTCAAAACGTTGGATTACGCGAAAAAATAAAAACGGTTGCCGAGGATTTAAAGGTTGAAGGCACGGCCGAAAACACAGATGCAGGAACTGTCATAATCTACGTTTCCGGGGAAGGCGAAGCCTTGGATTCTCTCATTGACGCAATTTACGAGGGAACAAAAACATCTGTTATTGAATATGTTGACGTTGAATCAAATACAACACCACGCAATTTCAGGGGCGTGTTTCGCGTGATTGGCGAGGACGAATAAATCTTTAAAACCAAGGGGGTGATCTTGCGCATCACCCCTGAGAAAACCCTCTTGCTCAATTAATTCTTTATCAAAAAAACAGCAATCGTAGTAAAGTGTAGGGCGTCCTGAAAATTCTTCTTGAAGCAAAAAATGTTATTCAACACCCGCAGGTTCCTCTTTTTTTTATGCCTCGCTTTTTCTGTACTAGGCACCATTGCCACAAGAAAAAGTCCTGTTATCGAAAAAATTACCCTTGATGCCCATAATTGCATGGATAGAGACGAATTTTCTTATCTTACCGACCTGCAAATTGGATCTATTTTTTCACCAGACCTGCTCGCAAAAGCAAAAGAAATTCTAGAAATAAAAAAGCGCTTTAAAAGAATTACCTTCGACTACCACATCAACCCAAAGACCAATGGAGTCTCACTTACGTGCCACCTGGAACCAAATATCATAATAAAAAAAATAAAGATCAGAGGTGGTGTTCACGCCAAGAGCGCGTATGAACACTTGTACCACCAGCAACCAGGAACACCATTTTCACCAGAAATTCACCGCACATCCCTTAAGGCAATCAAAGACCGCCTCGCGTATGATGGGTACCTCAAAGGAAGCGTCACCAGCTCACTCAAAATTGACGAAAAATCAAAAACCGTAGCAATTTATCTGACCCTAGACACTGGGCCGCGTTTTTTTATCACAAACATTAACTTAGCTCTCAATCTTTCTAATCTTGAGGACAAGAAAACAGCCTCCCACCTTATTACAAAGAATCTTCAGGGTATTTTTAATCCTTTTATTCGGCGCTACCAGTACAACCAAGAAAAAATTAAAAAATGGGCACAGGCCATAAAAAGTAAAACGCGCAATCTTGGTTTTCTAAAACCGCGGCTTAAACTAAAAGTTAAAATCGATTATCCATCACGAACCGTACACATTTTTTTCATCTTGGGAACCACCACACAGCAATACCTTGTACAAGGAAATACTCATGCATCAACTTCAGAAATTTTGGCAAGCTTCACATCGCATCTTGTCGAAAACAAGCCTCTGCAAACATCAATCATAAAACACCAAATCCGCCAGTTATACCAAACAAAAGGCTACTGGAAACCTGAAATCTCAATAAGCCAAACACACGACACGTGCACCATTCTCGTCGATGAAGGAGCCCCATCATTCATAAAACAAATCCTTCTTGAAGCGCCCCATAAAAAAACAATCCCTTTTCCATATAGCTCTCTCATTAAATGCACAAGCAAAACCCGCTGCTCCCGTGGTTTTATCAAGCAACACCTGCAAAAAGTTATACAAACAGCTATAAAAAATGGCTTTTGGGACTGCAAAATTACATCAACCAGGCTCGT
>JACCDG010723407.1_pt1 | contig 18605 bp, 24 predicted proteins | sample 7442471 | NCBI WGS metagenome assembly JACCDG01 (sample SAMN15323444, study PRJNA562643) | freshwater metagenome | isolation source: river surface water | place: USA:Blue River Watershed | collected 2017-08-17 | reverse complement strand
GCTTCTGACAAACAACTCAAAGAACTAGGAATTCAATTAAAGAAATAAAAAATGGATGAAGTTTTAGAAAATTCTTATAGAGTTGTGACAACAGGATTTGAAGGTCCTTTTGCTTTGCTTTTAAATTTAATAGAATCTCGAAAACTTTTTATAAATGAAATCTCTCTTTCAAAAGTCACTGAAGATTATATACAGCATGTAAATAGTTTAGGCAATCTTACTCCAGCAGAAATTTCAAATTTTGTTGTAGTAGCAGCAACTTTAATACTAATAAAATCAAAATCGCTTCTTCCAAATCTAAACTTAACAACAGAAGAAGAAACTGAAATAGTCGATCTAGAAGAAAGACTTCGCTTGTTTGAACTTTATTCAAAACTTTCTATAAATATAAAAAATAACTTCGGTAAAAAAATTATTTTCGCACCGCTTGAAAGAAAAAATCTTACTCTAGTATTTCTACCAGATAATCAAATAACAAAAGAAAGTATGATGACTTTTGCAAGTGAAGTAGTAAACAAAATTCCAAAGAAAATATTTTTACCAGAAGTAGAAGTAAAGAAAGTTATAAGTATAGAAGAAATGATAGATAAAATGACTATCAGAATGCAATCAGCTCTCAGCATGAATTTCAAAGAATTCGCAGGAACAGCAGTTACAAAAGAAGAACGTGTAGTTGTTATTGTCGGATTTCTTGCTATGCTAGAATTAGTAAGACAGGGAATAGTGAATGTAATACAAAATAATAATTTCGAAGATTTAATAATTGAAAAACAAGAAATAGTATTAGAAAATATTTAAACATATGAATTTAGAACAAAAAATAGAAGCAATATTGTTTTTCAAAGGTGAAAGTATTTCTATAAAAAAACTTTCTAGTATTTTAGAAGTTTCCGATGATCAGCTTAAAGAAGCTATACAGAACTTAAAGAATAATCTAGAAAATAGAGGAATAGTACTTCTTGAAAAAGAAAATGAAATATCTTTGGGTACAAATCCAGAAATAAGTAATTTAATAGAAAACTTACAAAAAGAAGAGCTAAATAAAGAACTTTCCAAATCAAGTTTAGAAACTCTATCTATAATTTTATATAAAAATGGAGTTTCTAGATCTGAGATAGATTATATTCGAGGAGTAAATTCAAGTTTCATTCTTCGTGCACTTTCTGTACGTGGTCTTATAGAAAAAAGTCTTGATCCAAAAGATACAAGAAAAATTATTTACAAACCAAGTTTTGAACTTTTGTCATTTATGGGAGTCAAAAATGTAGAAGAATTGCCAGATTATGAAAAAGTTCATACATCAATAAGTACAGAAATTGATAACTTAAACCAAGAAATTAATGATGTTCAAGAGTAAAGAAATAAAACTAATAATTTTAGGTTTAATAATCCTTCTTGTAGAGGGAATTTTTTTTCAAAGAAATTTACAGAATAAAAATGAAGCTGTAAAATTACGAAATGAAATAAAACAACAGCAGAGAATTGATCTAGCTCAAAAAATAAATTCTTTAAGTCTTGAAGCTAAAGCCGTTTCTATATATGATGTTGAGGCAAAAGAATTCATATATGGACAAAACGATACTCTTTCTTTACCTTTTGCATCTTTAACAAAAACAATGACTGTTCTAATAGCCCTTGAAGAGAAAGAAAATTCTATAGATCTTTTAAATTTAGCTAGATTCACTTTAGTGTCTTCTTCAAATGAAGGAGCAGACAAACTTTCACTTGGTATAGATAATTTTATTTTAAAAATGAATGAGAAAGCAAAAAAAATAGGTATGGAAAATACTATTTTTTATAATCCGACAGGTTTAGATATAAATGAAAACAATGCAGGTGCATATGGTAGCGCTCAAGATGCAAATATACTAGCTTTATATGCTTTTAATCTAACTAATTTCTTTATAAGAACAACAGACCTAGAAGCTGATAATGTCAAAAATACTGATATATTACTAGGAAAAGTTTCTAATATATTGTTTTCTAAAACAGGCTATACAGAACTAGCAGGAGGTAATCTCACAATTATTTGGAAAAATAAATCAAATAAAAAATATGCGATAACAGTATTGGGCTCCAGCAAAGAAGGTCGTTTTTCAGATATGGAAAAAATACTAAATGTATTATAATACTCATATGTACTTAAATTTTATTAAAATATTTTTTCCGACTATTGTTTCTTTTATATTAGGAATTTTTATAACACCTATAGCCACACATTTTTTTTATAAACACAAAATGTGGAAAAAGAAAGTACGCACAGAAGATACTTCATCTCCAGAGTTTAAAAAAATCCACGAAGAAAAAGCAAAGGAAGAAATATCCGTACCTTGCGTAGGTGGAATTATTATTTGGTCTTCTGTTTTGCTCACAACATTTCTATTCTTTATACTTTCTTTATTTTTTCAAAATGATTTACTTACAAAATTAAATTTCTTTAGTAGATCACAGACTTTTATACCGATTTCAATATTTATTCTAGGTTCATTACTTGGTTTAATTGATGATTTATTAGAAATAAAAGGGAAGTCAAATATAACAAGGAGGTCTAATTGGTACACAAAGGCAAAAGTTTTTATGATAATTGTTTGCGGACTTATTGCTGGATCTTGGTTTTTTTACAAACTAGGAATGCATTCAATACATATACCATTTGATGGGTCTTGGCAATTAGGTATTTTATTTATACCTTTTGTTGTAATAGTAATGCTTGGAACTTTTTCTGGAGGAGTAATAGATGGCATAGATGGTCTTTCTGGAGGAGTTCTTGCTTCTATTTTTGCTTCATATTCTTTTATTGCTTTTGCTAACAATCAAATAGATCTAGCAGCTTTTTGTGGTGTTATCACGGGAGCAACATTGGCTTTTCTTTGGTTTAACATACCACCAGCAAGATTTTATATGGGTGAAACAGGTATGATGCCTTTGACAATAGTACTTGCTACTATAGCTTTCCTTACAAATTCTGTTTTACTTTTACCTATAATTGCATTTCCATTAGTCGCGACTTCTTTATCCTCTAGTATACAAATACTTTCTAAAAAATATTTCAATAAAAGAGTTTTTCGTATAGCACCACTTCATCATCATTTTGAAGCTATCGGTTGGTCTAGATATAAAATAACAATGCGATATTGGGTTCTTAGTGTTATGTTTGCAGTTACTGGTATCATTCTTTTTGTTTTAAATTAATGAATAAAAATAAAATAGATAAATTTTTTCTTGTAATCATAATGACATTAGTCCTAACTGGTGTTGCTATGTTCGTGTCTGCTTCTTTAGGAATTTTAGCTAAAAATGAGAAAACTTTTTATTCTGTACTTATTAGTCAGTTGGTTTTAGGGCTTGGTTTTGGTTTTACTGGAATGTATCTTTGTTTGAAAATACCTTACAAATTTTGGCGTAAATATTCTTTTTATATATTTCTTTCATCTATAATTCTCACAGCTTTAGTATTTGTTCCTCATCTTGGTTTTAGTCATGGAGGAGCAAGAAGATGGATAGAAATTGGCCCTATTTCATTTCAACCAAGCGAAATATTAAAATTCTCATTTATAATATATTTTTCAGCTTGGCTTTCTTGGGCGAAAAATAGAGCAAAAGATTTTAAGTTTAGTATATTACCACTAGGAATAATGCTCACAGTTATAGCTGCTGTATTATTTAATCAACCAGATACGAAAAGTTTTATTTTGATAGCAATGACAGGTATTTGTATGCTTTTTATATCAGGAGTTTCTTGGAAATATATTATTGGCATAGGTTTAGCAGCGCTTTTAGTTTTAGGAAGTTTAGTTGCTTTTACACCTTACCTAAAAGCTAGAATAAACACTTTCATAAATCCATCAGAAAATGCTCAAGGGTCTTCTTATCAGCTTCAACAATCTTTAATAGCAATAGGCTCAGGGGGAATTTTTGGTAGAGGTTTTGGGCAAAGCATACAGAAATTTAGTTATTTACCAGAACCACAAGGAGATTCTATTTTCGCAGTAATAGGTGAAGAATTAGGTTTCATTGGTTGTGTTACTATTATATTCTTTTATGTTTTATTTGCTCTTAGGGGGCTTAGAATTGCAAATAGAAGCCCAGATTTATTTAGTAGACTTTTGGTCTCTGGAATTGTTATACTTCTTACAGCTCAATCTTTCATGAATATAGCTTCGATTATTGGAGTTTTCCCACTCACAGGTGTACCACTTGTGTTTATGAGTCACGGAGGAACTTCGCTCATGATAGATCTTATGGCAATAGGTATAGTGTTTCAAATATCAAAATATCAAATAAAAAATACATAAATATGAAAATAGTTTTTACAGGAGGAGGAACAGGCGGTCATTTTTACCCAATCATTGCCGTAACTCAAAAAGTTAATCAAATAATAGACAAAGAAAATATACTACAAGCAAAGTTATATTATTTTTCAGATTCTCCTTACGATAAAGAAATGGTTTTTGAGAATGGTTTAGTTTATGAACAAGTAAATGCTGGTAAATTAAGAATTTATTTTTCTGTAAAAAATTTCTTTGATTTTTTCAAAACTCTAGCTGGTATATTTTCTGCAATGCTAAAAATATATTCTATATATCCAGATGTTATTTTTGGTAAAGGTGGTTATGCTTCATTTCCCACTCTTCTAGCTGGAAGAATATTAAGAATTCCTGTAGTAATTCATGAATCAGACAGTGCACCAGGAAGAGTAAATAAATGGGCAGGAAAATTTGCTAAAAAAATAGCAATATCTTTTCCGGAAGTATCACCTTATTTCCCAAAAGAAAATACAGCTTGGACAGGACAACCTATCAGAGCAGAAATAACTAATTTAATTTCAAAAGACGAAGCTCTAAAATATTGGAATTTAGAATCAAATATACCTGTTATAGTAATATTGGGAGGTTCACAAGGTGCTGAATTAATAAACAATGTATTAATAGACGCACTACCAAAACTTGTAGAAAATTTTCAAATAATTCACCAAACAGGAGTCAGAAATTATAAAACAGTACAGAAAAGATCTGATGTTGTACTAGCAAACAACCCAAATAAATCTAGATACAAATCAATAGATTATTTAAATAATATTCAAATGAAAACAGCTGCTAGCTGTGCAAACATTATAATATCTCGCGCTGGTTCAGCACTTTTTGAAATAGCTTGTTGGGGTGTTCCATCAATCCTTATCCCATTTACAAGTTCAAATGAAGATCATGCAAAGAAAAATGCTTTCAATTATGCCAGAGCAGGTGCTTGTAGTGTTATAGAAGAAATGAACATGACATCAAATATTTTAATTTCCGAAATAGAAAGAATCATAAATGATCCTATCACACATGAACGCATGTCTTTAAATGCTAAAAATTTTGGAAAAAAAGATGCTGCTACAAAAATAGCTCAAGTTCTTGTAGATATTGCTCTTGGTCACGAAAAATAAAAACTTTTAAAAAGTTACAAAAAATGCTAAAATGTTCCAATGGAACAAAAGAAAGTAGTTACAAGATTCGCCCCAAGCCCAACAGGAAAATTACATTCTGGTGCTTATAGAACAGCTATTTTTGCGTATCTTTTTGCGCGTAAAAATAATGGTGAATTTATATTACGCATAGAAGATACAGATAAAGAACGTTCCACAAAAGAAAATGAAGAGAATATTTTAGAAAGTTTAAAATGGCTTGGTTTAGAATATGATAATTTTTTTAGACAATCAGAACATGTCGACCGTCACCGAGAAGTTTTAGAGAAAATGATAAAAGACGGTCATGCATATATATCAAAAGAAGAAGCTAAAGATGGTTCTGGTAACATAAAAGAAATAGTGCGTTTTAAAAATCCCAATGAAGATGTTTCTTTTGTAGATGAAATAAAAGGAACTGTTACAATGCATACTGCTGATCTTGGTGATTTTGTTATTGCAAAAAATATAAACGAGCCACTTTTTCATCTAGCTGTTGTTGTAGATGATTTTGATGAAGGAGTAACTCATATTATACGAGGAGAAGATCATGTATCAAATACACCAAGACAAATACTTATACAACGAGCAATAGGAGCTCCTACACCAACATATGCTCATTTACCTCTTGTGTTAGGTGAAGATAAACAAAAACTTTCTAAAAGAAAAGGTGCTTTAGCTATGACAGAATACAGAGATCAGGGATATTTACCTGAAGCAATTTTGAATATGGTTTCAATGGTAGGTTGGAATTCTGGTACAGAACAAGAACTTTTTTCAAAAGAAGAGTTAATAAAAGAATTCGATTTAGCTAAAGTGCAAAAATCTCCAGCAGTATTTAATCAAGAAAAATTAAATTGGATAAATAAAGAATACATAAAAAAAATAGAACCAGATATACTAAAAAATTTAATTTTTCAATATCTACCAAATAATTTGCATATAGATAAATTAATACCAGTTATTTCAGAAAGAATTGTAAAATTCAGCGATATTTCAGATATGCTCAACAATAAAGAATTAGATTTCTTTATTAATTGTCCAAAAATAGATAAAAATAAATTAAATTATAAAGATACACCAGAAGAAAAAACTAAAGAGAACATAAAAAATGTAATTTCTATTTTAGAATCTATTTCAGAATTTAATCTTGAAAATATAAAAGAAAAAATAATGGAATATGCTAATGCTTTACCAAGTAGGGGAGAAGTACTTCATCCAATACGATTTGCTTTATCTGGACTTGATAAATCACCAGATCCTTTTACTATAGCGGAAGTTTTAGGAAAAAATGAAACAATTTCAAGATTACAAAAAGCAATTTAATTTATTTATTATATTTCTGTTAATAACAATTCCAGCTTTTTTTGTATACGCGCAAACAGCTGAAGAATTAAATAAAAAAATAGATTCTCGAAATAATGAGATACAAAATCTAGAAAAAGAAATATTAGCTTATCAACAACAGTTAAATAACCTAGGTAAACAATCTTCTTCTTTAAGCGTTTTACTCAAACAATTAGATCTAACAAAAAAGAAATTAACAGCGGACATCACGATAACACAAAATAAAATTTCAAACAAAAATACAGAAATACAAAAATTAAGTGGAAAAATAGATGATACAAAAGATGTAATAAAAGATAGTACAAATGCAATCACTTTAAGTATTAAACAAATAAATGAATTTGAGATAGATTCAATGATAGAAAAACTCCTTTCCAAGGATGACATTTCTACTGTTTGGAATGATATTGATAATCTTATTTCTCTTCAAGGGACTGTAAAAAATAAAATAATTGAATTGAAAGATGAGAAAAAATCTTTAGAGAAAAGTAAAAGTATTACTGAGAAGGCTAGAAATGAATTAGTCTCTCTAAAGACAGAATTAGCTGATCAAAAGAAAATTATAGATCAAAATGCTAAAGAAAAAAATAAACTCTTAAAAGAAACAAAAAATAATGAAGCTAATTATCAAAAATTATTAAAAGCTAATTTAGCAAAAAAAGAAGCTTTTGAAAATGAAGTTAGGAATTTTGAATCACAGTTAAAATTTATTTTAGATACTTCAAAACTACCTAACAAAGGAGTACTTTCTTGGCCACTCGATAAAGTTTATATAACTCAATTTTTTGGTAAAACTGAGGCAGGGAAGAGGCTCTATGTAAATGGTACACATAATGGTATAGACTTTCGTGCTTCTGTAGGTACTCCAGTTAATGCTATGGCGAATGGTCTTGTATTGGGTACTGGTGACACAGACATAACTTGTCCAGGAGCATCTTTTGGTAAATTTGTTTTTATAAAATATGATAATGGGCTTTCTAGTACTTATGGGCATTTATCACTAATAAAAGTTAATGAGGGGCAAAAAATTTCAAGAGGAGAAATTGTTGGTTATAGTGGTAATACAGGATATTCAACAGGTCCACATCTACATGTATCATTATACGCTTCAGATGCCGTAAAAATGGAATCTAGAGCTAGCAAAACATGTAATGGTAAAACATATACGATGCCAATTTCTCCTATAAATGCATATCTCGATCCAATGTTTTATTTACCTGCTTATATGTTAAAATAACTATATGAATAAAAATATAAAAAATAAAGAGGGAGGTTTTCTTAGAATTATTTTTATAATAGTTGTATTACTCCTTATAATGTCTTATTTCCATATTACATTTACTAGTATAATACATTGGATAATTAATACTATAAAAAATGTTATTTAAATAAAAATGGAAATTTCTATTCAACAAAAAAGAATTGTATTCCTACAAATATTCTTTATATTCGTAGTTCCTATAATGTTGATTTATTTTAATATTTTACCAAAAGAGGCAAGAGTCTTTATATTGATTCTAGTTTGTCTTGTTATATACGGAATTATAAAAAAAGAAAAATATTCTCCACAAGAATTAGGTATATCTGTACATACATTTAAAAAATATTTAATACCTTATTTATCTTTAATGACTTTAAGCGTTCTTGCTGTCGTTGCTTATGCAGAAAAATTAGAAATGGAACCACAGCCAAATTGGTGGACTCAACCTCATTTTTTATTTTTATTTTTAGTAGTTTCTTTTTTACAAGAATTTGCTTATAGAAGTTTTCTTATACCTAAATTAAAACAAATTTTTGAAGACAGATTGGGAATAGTAATCATAAATGCGCTTCTTTTTACTCTTTTACATATAATCTATCCAATACCTCAATTAATGCTTCCATTGGCATTTATCGGGGGACTGGCATTTTCTGTGATCTATATGAAATATCCTAATTTGTTTCTAATATCTCTAACACACTCTGTATTGAACTTCGTAGCAGTATTACACGGCTTTTTTGTAATACATAACTAATTTTATTTGTTGTTTTAAAAGCTTTATTTTTATATATAGTGTCGTAAAAGATATATTGTGCGACACACTATTATATTTTAATTACATGAACTAGAAAGCTCATAACCAGCTAAAACAGCCTCTTCCCCTGTATCAAACCAAACTTTATTTTCATCTTTTATAGTTTTACCAGCAGAACATCCAAGTGTATAATATTTCTTCCCTCTTTTTGAGGCAAAAAAATTTCCTTTAGGAATTGAAATATCTGAACTTTTATAAGATATTGGATTTTGACTTAAATTAGTAGTTTTTTGCAAATTTAAGCCATTTTGAACCTCTTTTAGACCTGAAATAGCATTTGCTTGGCTATTAGGATAAATGACCTTAAATTCGTCATTTTGGCCTTCTTTAGACAGTCTTCCAAGTAAAAATGAGGCAATACCGACTAAAATTATGATTAAAATAATCAATATATCCTTCCCTTTTTCACTTTCTATAAAAGACTTGATTTTTTCCATAGAATAGTTTATACTCTTTTTACATAGATATTTTATCATTTAATTTAAATATAAAGCAATGGCACATAGAAAAGCCGGCGGAACCGCCAAAAACTTAAGAGACTCAAACCCACAGTACCTCGGTACGAAGCTTTATGATGGCCAAAAAGCTCAATCTGGATCTATAATAATCCGTCAACGTGGTACAGTTATAATGCCTGGTACAAACGTAGGAATGGGAAAAGATCATACCTTATTCGCTCTAAAAGATGGAAAAGTTAAATTTGGATCAAAACGTAAAACTTCTTTCAATGGAAAAACTTCTGTAAAGAAAACTGTAAACGTAATATAAAAATCAAAATTAAAAACCCGGATTATCCGGGTTTTTAATTTATTAAATTTTACTAACGATAACTTTAAATGTAGTTTTTTTATCTTTTACTTTCACAGTTATCTCGAACTCACCTGTTTCTTTAAGTGGTTTTTCTAAGTCTAAGAAGTCTTCGTTTATCTCTATCTTGTGTTCCCTTTTTAAAGCTTCTACAATTTCTTTTTTATGAATAGCCGAAAATAAATGCCCTATTTCATTTGCTTTACCTTTGATAGTGACTTCTTTATCTTTTATCTCATTCATTATTTTTATTAGAGCTTGCTCAGCCATAGTCCTCTCTAATATCATTTCTTTTTTTTGTTGCTCTAAAGCATTTATAGCTTTTACCGTAGCAAGTTCAGCTAATTTCTTTGGAATAAGAAAATTCATTGCGTAACCATCATTTACTTCTTTCACATCATTTCTTTTACCAACTCTTGGAACATCTTTTAGGAAAATTACTTTCATATCTTTGTTTTTTATTTTGATAAATTATTTTGACCAATTTTTCAACAATTCTATGGCTTTTGCCATTTGAGGATCATTTTTTGTTCCTATATCTTTTTCTGTAATTTCTACTTTATAATCAGGATCTAATCCTTTTTCTGATATAGATCTACTTAGTGGTGTAAGCCATTTTGCTACTGTTATTTTAAAAATTGTGTCAGGTGTTACATCTATAACTTCTTGCACAGAACCCTTACCATAACTCTTTGTACCGACTAATTTTGCAATTTTATAATCTTGCATTGCACCAGCCAATATTTCTGAAGCTGAAGCTGAACCACTATCCATAAGTATTACAAATTTTAACTTATCATTAAAAATATCGTAACCATGACTTCTATAAATTTTTTGTTTTTGATTATTTCCATAATCTTCTATTACGACAGTTTTACCAGATGGTAAAAACCAACTTGCCATATCTATAGCAGCTTCTAAGTAACCACCAGGGTTACCACGCAAGTCTACGAGTAATTTATCTGATCCAGAATCAACAAATTTTTTCATCGCATCCCTAAACAAAGACGCTGAATTCGCAGAAAAACTATATAAACTAATTACAAAAACACCATCTTTATTTAATTCTGTTTCTAATGTAGGAGTATTTATTACATCACGAACAATTTTTACCTCTAAAGGTTTTTTTGCTCCATCTCTATATATTGTAAGTATTACTTCAGTACCTTTTTCACCACGAATAAGCTTGATAGCTTGTTCAATATTTAAATCAGAAGTAACTGTTTTATCAATTTTTAAAATTTTATCTCCAGATTTTATTCCTGCATTGTATGCTGGAGTACCTTTAAGAGGTGCTATTACTGTAAGAACCTTGTCTTTTATGCCGACTTCCATACCAACACCGGTGAATTCTCCACTGATATCGCTCTCAAACATTTTTGTTTCGTCTGGAGAGAAAAAAGTACTATATGGATCGTTTAAAGAATTAGTAAGACCTTTTATCGCTCCATAAACTCTGTCTTGATCAGAAACATTTTTTGCATTTGGATATTTTTCATTTATTGTATTCCAAACTTTCCAAAAAGGAGCAAAGTCAGCTGTTGTATTTACTTGAGGGTCTTTGTTGCTTAATGCAAGAACTTTCTCTATTTCTGGAACCTTACCTTGACCTACATAAATTCCAAAAAAGAAAAAACCTACAATTAAAAAAGTAGCTAAAAAAATATATTTTGTTCTATAAAAAAACCCTTTAAATTTGTTCATGAAAATTATTTCTAAAACCACTATTTTGAGAGAAATTATCAAATTTCATAGAACCGATATTTTTAGTATCTATTTTTTCTTTTTTATATAAAACATAAGATATATAAGCAACACCTAAACCAGATAAAGTCAATAGTATTTTTTTCCAAGAATAAGGAAATCCTAAGTATGGCAATATTGCTATCCAAATACCTAAAATCAAAAGTGTTCGTGCTGTTTTCATACAGACATTATACTCTGAGAAAAAAGTCTATGCAACAATAAACACAAACTCCCCTTTTATCTTTGTTGGGTTTTTTGTGAAAAATTCTAATATATCTTTTGCAGAGCCTGTTTTGAAATCTTCATATATTTTTGTTATTTCTCGAGCAACACAAACTTTCTTATTCGGTGCAAATTTATCTAAAGATTCAAGTGTTTTTAATATACGATGTGGGGATTCATAAAAAACCATAGTTCGTTTTTCTTCTGCTATTTCTTTAAATAATGTCTCTCTTCCCTTCTTATGTGGAAGAAAGCCAAGGAAAGTGAATTCATGAATTGGAAGTCCGCATGCAGAAAGTGCACTTATTAGCGCTGTTGCTCCTGGTATTGGTATTATTTTTACTTCATCATTAAATCTTTCTTTTATTTGTGATACAAGCAATGCACCTGGATCAGAAACACCTGGTGTACCTGCATCTGAAACAAGTGCAATATTTTTACCTTCTTCTAATAATTCAAAAATTTTATCAGTCTTGCCGATCTTACTTTGCGCATGATAGCTCATCGTAGCTTTTTTTATTTCATATTTATTTAAAATTTTCTGAGTGACACGAGTATCTTCACACAATATCAAATCCACTTCGCCTAAAATACGAATTGCTCGAAGTGTAATGTCTTCCATGTTTCCTATTGGAGTCGCGATGACGTAAAAGTTAGACATTATTTTTAGAATTTAATGGATGTAAATGTGCTACTATACCCATAGCGCAAGCTATGATTAGAACATTTTTTAAAATATATTGACCTTCAAGTGTTGGAACGAGAAATGATTGCCAAGCTACTGTTGGTAAAATAAAGAGTGGCATTATTGTCGTAATAAGGTGAATAACTAATAGTAAAAATGCTAGACGCTCAAGACCTTTGATAATAAAAACAAAAGCAATAATCATTTCGAAAATTCCAAAATAAAAAATAAAAGTACTAAAAGGAACAAAAGGCAAAGTATGATTTAATAAATCAGCTACTATTGGATTTGCAGGACTAAGTGAAAAAACTTTCAAAATTCCAAACCAAAAATATACGATAAATATCGCCCATCTTGCCACCAACAAAGAATGCTTTTTCATAAAGTTAATTACCTTCACATCTACACTTTCAATTTTTTCTTCTATATTTTGCATAAATATATTATACCAAAAAAATAAAAACTCCCGCAACGGAGAGTCTTCATTTTTACTTTCTATATTTCCTTGTCTTCCACTTATCTGCAATTTTGACGCGAGTAAGGGAGCGTTCGAGTTCGGTTGCGAAATGTTCAAAGTCTACATGTTCTTTGTTATCTGCAAGTTTTTGAAGCTCTAGTGATCGAGCTTTCGCTTTCTCTATAGCTTCATCAGTAAGATCAGCGACATGTTCTGCAAAGTCAGCAAGTACTGCAACAGTTGTAATACCGTCTCTTGCCTGCACAGACAGGTCTTTTTTAACTTCAACAAAGCCGCCGACGACAGCCATAGGAACATGTTCACCATTCACAAGGGCGACAAGATCGCCGGATTTAAGTCCTGCGATTATCGGCACATGTTCAGGCAAAATCGTGATCTCCCCTTCCATTGTCGGTAATGTGACACTTTCAACAAGCTCTTCTAAGACAAGCTTTTCTGGTGTGACTATTTTTAGTTTTAAAGTTTTATTTGCCATTATTTTTATAATGCACCCTTCATATAAAACTCATTCTCTGGCTTGTCATCGTGCTTACCGTCGAGGATTTCACGGAAAGAACGAATTGTATCTGCAAGCGGGACATATTGGCCAGGTGCGCCAGTGAATTGTTCAGCGACGAAGAATGGTTGTGAAAGGAATTTTTGAATCTTACGAGCACGAGCGACGAGCTCTCGGTCTGCATCAGAAAGTTCTTCGATACCGAGGATCGCGATGATGTCTTGGAGGTCTTTGTATCTTTGTAGAACTCTTTGTACTTCACGAGCGACTTCGTAATGTTCTTTTCCGACGATATTCGGATCAAGAATCGTAGATGATGAGTCCAAAGGATCAACAGCTGGGTAAATACCGATTTCAGAAAGTGAACGGTTTAGAACCACAGTAGAGTCGAGGTGAGAGAAAGTAGTAGCTGGAGCTGGGTCGGTCAAGTCGTCAGCTGGCACGTAGACAGCTTGAACAGATGTTACAGAGCCTTTGTCTGTACTTGTGATGCGTTCTTGTAGATTTCCCATTTCTGTTGCGAGAGTTGGTTGGTAACCCACAGCTGAAGGAATACGTCCGAGAAGCGCAGATACTTCAGAACCCGCTTGAGTGAAACGGAAAATGTTGTCGATAAAAAAGAGGACGTCTTTGCCTTCTTGGTCGCGGAAATGCTCGGCCATAGTGAGGCCAGAGAGAGCCACACGGAGACGAGCACCTGGTGGTTCGTTCATTTGCCCGAAGACCATCGCCACTTTGTCGAGGACTTTAGAATCTTTCATTTCGTGGTAGAGGTCGTTACCTTCACGAGTACGTTCTCCCACACCTGCAAATACAGAATATCCACCGTGGTTCGAAGCAATGTTATGGATGAGCTCTTGGATGACGACAGTCTTACCAACGCCAGCACCTCCGAAGAGTCCGACTTTTCCTCCTTTCAAAACAGGACAGATAAGGTCGATAACTTTGATACCAGTTTCGAGGATTTCAATTTTTGTGGATTGAGAGACATAGTCTGGAGCTTTGCGGTGGATCGGTGAACGCAACGCTGCACCGCCTGCCTGCGCAGGCAGGTCGTCTATCAACTCACCAAGCACATTGAAAATTCTTCCAAGTGTTTCTTTACCAACTGGCACAGAAATTGGCTTACCTGTGTTTGCAACTTCTTGTCCGCGAGCGAGGCCGTCAGTAGTATCCATAGCTACTGTACGCACGACTCCTCCACCGATGTTTTGTTCGACTTCAAGAATGATTTTCTTCTCTCCGTTCCCTGCCTGCGCAGGCAGGATAACTTCAAGAGCACTATAAATCTCTGGGACTTCTCCTTCGAAAGCCACATCCACGACCGGTCCTATTATTCTTTTTATTGTTCCTTTGTTCATAATAATTTTTTAATAATGTTTATAATAATTTTTAATTTGTTTCTGATCTTTTTCTTAAATTTTCCCAATACGATGGAGAAATTTTTAAAGCAATATTTAATCCTTCAACAAATTCTTCCCAATTTTTAATATCATGTTCCTTATATACCTCATTTATATTTTTCTCAAGTTCTCTATTTATATCTATTTCCTTTATACTGTTTACTACACTTTCAAAATCTAAGTTCTTTTCTGGCCTGGTTTCTTTAATAGCTTGGTTTGTTTTTTCATATTCATCCCAAGCTTCTTTCCAATCCTTTTCAAGAGTTTCATCCGGTAAACCAAGATTCTCTGATTTATCTGCTCGAGCTTCCAATTTTAATTTAGCTTCTGAAAAATCTATTGTATTTATTTCAATATATTTTAATCGTGACTTTATATCAAAAGTTTTTTCAACTATAGGGTCTAAATAATCATTGACTTTTTTAGCAATTTTTCTAAGTTTCTCGATATTCTCTTTTGAATTTTTATATCCTTCCATATAAATTATTATGACACACTTGCCATACCTGCACTGATTTCGGAAATTTCTTGGGTGATACCAGCTTGACGAGCTTTGTTGAAGACGAGAGTGAGGTTATCTATCATTTCTCCAGCGGCTTCACTCGCATTCTTCATGGCTACCATTCTAGCTGACTGCTCACTTGCCCCCGACTCGAGCAACATTTGGTATACCTGCATTATAATCAATTTCTCTGCTAACATCTCTATCAATTTATTAGCATCGCCTTCTATCAGATATGGAATTTCGTTCGTGACTACTTTCGGATTTTCTTTTGCTATATTTTCTTTCTCAATCTCTAGAAAATCTTTCAATTCTTCTTTCGATATCGGTAATAGTTTTCTGACATTTGGCTTCTGTGTCAAAGCAGATATGAAGTCTGTATAAACCACGAAGACTTCTTTATATGTTCCCTTTTTGTATTCATTTAAAATAAGAGCTGAGATAGGGTTCACATTTTGTATTGAAATATTTATTGGCAAGTCTGTAAAAGATGCAATGATATTTTGTCCGATTTTTCGCATCGCATTGTCACCTTTCTTGCCGATTGCAATGAAATCGATTTCTTTTGTAGTATCTTGTTTTAAAAGTTGTAATGCTTTCTTTATCGCTTGTGCATTGTAGCCTCCACAAAGTGAACCGTTTGAAGTAATGAGGACGATCAACGTCTTGCCTCCTGCCTGCGCAGGCAGGTCTTTATGTCCATTAAAAAATACATGTTTCACTTCATCCAGTTTACCTGAAAGAGAAGTCAAAAGCTCCCAAGAGTATCCTGCATAAGAACGTGAAGCCAAAGTCGTCGCCACTGCACGGCGCATCTTCGAAGCAGCCACGAGCTCCATCGCCTTCGTGATCTTTTTCGTATTCTTAATACTCTTTATTCTGTTTTTAATTTCTTTTGTTGATGCCATAAAAAGGAATGTGTTTTAACTCAAAAATCCTGCCTTGAAATCCCCTATCGCTTGTTTTAATTCTGCTTCACCTGCATCAGTCCACATTTTTGCTTCACGGATTTCTTTGAGGAAAGTTTTTGCATTATTTTCCGCATAGGCGATGAGCCCTGCTTCAAATTCTTTGATGCGATCTACTGGCACTTCATCGAGAAGGCCTTTGACGAGCGCATACAACGTAATGATCTGATGTTCGACAACGATCGGAGAATATTGTGGTTGCTTGAGCATTTCCACGGCTCTCTTTCCTCTTTCTAGTTGTCTCTTTGTAGCGTCATCGAGATCAGAACCGAATTGTGAAAAGGCTTCGAGTTCACGGAATTGTGCGAGGTCGAGCTTCAAAGTTCCAGCAACTTTTTTCATACCTTTGATCTGCGCAGATCCTCCCACACGAGAAACAGAGAATCCGACGTTTACTGCAGGACGTACACCTTTGTAGAAAAGATCAGTCTCGAGGAAGATTTGTCCATCAGTAATAGAAATAACGTTTGTAGGAATGTATGCAGAAATATCTCCAGCTTGAGTTTCGATAATAGGAAGAGCTGTGATAGATCCACCACCATAATCTTTATTCTTTCGACAAGCACGCTCGAGCAAACGTGAGTGCAAGTAGAAAACGTCTCCAGGGTACGCTTCACGGCCTGGTGGACGGCGAAGTAAAAGTGAGATTTCACGGTAAGCGACAGCGTGTTTTGAAAGATCATCGTAAATGATTAGGACATCTTTTCCTGCATCCATAAAGTGTTCAGCGATAGCGACGCCAGTATACGGAGCGATGTATGACATAGCTGCAGGTTCTGATGAGCCAGCTGAAACGATGATTGTATAATCCATCGCACCACCTTCAGCAAGACGAGTTTCTATTTTACGAAGTTTAGAATCTTTTTGACCGATTGAAACATAAACACAAATCATGTTTTGACCTTTTTGGTTTAAAATAGCATCGATAGCAATAGCAGTTTTTCCAGTTTGACGGTCACCAATGATGAGCTCGCGTTGTCCACGGCCGATAGGAATAAGAGCATCGATAGCTTTGATACCTGTTTGCACTGGTTGATCGACTGATTGACGACTCATAACTCCAGAAGCAACACGCTCTACAGGGTTTGTCTTGTCTGTTTTCACAGCACCCTTACCATCGATAGGTTGACCGAGAGCGTTTAATACGCGACCGATTTGAAGATCTGAAACAGGAACTTCAAGGATCTTTCCTGTGGCTTTGACTTCATCCCCTTCACGAATTTTAGAGAAATCACCGAGAACAATAACACCCACAGAATCATCTTCGAGGTTTAAAGCAACACCTGCCTGCGCAGGCAGGCCTTCTTTCGAAATAAATTCCACCATTTCAGAAGCTTTGATATCTGAAAGTCCTGAGACTTTTGCAATACCGTCGAAAACTTCAACGACATGACCGACTTTTTCAGCCTTCAATTCTGCTTTGAAATTTTCTATCTCTTTTCTTAAATTTTCTACAATGTTATTTTTTGTCATATTATTTATTGATTAAGTGTGTTGCTAATTGATTCAATTTATTTCTGTATGTTGTATCTAGTATTTCTTCACCGATTATTATTTTCATTCCTCCTAGTAAGTCTTTGTCTTCCATATATTCACTTACTATTTCTTTTGCTCCGTATTTTTGTTTTATATTTTCTTCTATTTCTTTTTTCTCATGACCATCCAAACTTTTAGCAGATAAAACTTTTATCCTCACAACACCGTCTTCTTTATCTATTATTTTTCCAACAGCATCTAATATTTCACCCGATCTGTTTAACAATTTCTTTTTATTTAAAAAAGTCAGTGTTTCCTTTACAGCAACATCCAATTCACCACCAGACTTTCCTTTTGCATGTCCAGCTATCGCTTGTGCTATGTTTTGTACTGAAATTTTTGCCATAATTATTTTTATTTATTTTTCTCTGAAAGAATCTTTTCTGTTGCAGATATAACTAAAACGGCTACTTCATTTTTTGCTTCAGTTATCATCTTTTCTCTTTCTGTATCAAGCATTTTCTTTCCTTGAGCCAACATATCTGAAACTTCTTTCTTTGCATTTTCTAACATTTCAGTTTTTTTCTTTTCTACTTCTTTTTTTGCTTTATCAAAAATCTCATTTGCTTCAGTGCGAGCTTTACGCATAGCTGCTTCTGATTCTTTTGCTGTATTTTCAAGCATATCTCTATTTGTTTTTGCATCATCAAGACCTTTTCTGATTTCTGCATCACGATCAGAAATTAATTTTCTAAGTGGTTTTGCAGCGATAAAATACAAGCAAACAAAAACAAGCCCAAAATTGAAAAGTTGAGCAAGCATCAATTTGAAATCTATGTGAAATGTTGATATTAATGAATCCATAATTTTTATTTATTTAAATTTCTAATACTATCCAAAGCACAATGTTCAAAATTGAACATTGAGGCTTCAAACACTATTTGAGTGAGAAAG